>Ga0209092_10002874_pt1 | contig 15437 bp, 29 predicted proteins | sample FraStrMetagenome_FD_187446 | JGI IMG/M metagenome (GOLD analysis project Ga0209092, IMG submission 187446) | Marine eukaryotic phytoplankton communities from Arctic Ocean - Fram Strait ARC3M Metagenome (SPAdes) (version 2) | ecosystem: Environmental > Aquatic > Marine > Oceanic | place: Fram...
CCAAGACTATGTAGCTCAGAATGATCTGTCTGTTAGTCAAGATGATGCTGATACCTACAACCAGAGTCTTGACGATATTGAAAACCACGCCAATGCCGCAGGAGCTTTCTTGGCTGTAGCAGGAAACCCAGAAGCCATCTCATTTTTGAATGCAGGGGCAAAAGAAAACAATACTCGCATTGAAGATAACGCTCTAACTTATAGCTCTGCAAATCAAGCTGTTGAGTTGGCTTGGGCTTCAAGCGATACAGTAAGCAGTATTTATCTAAACGGCCAAGGTAATTATGGCTTAGACATTTACGCAACTGAAGCAACTATTTTAAACACTGGTTATGAAAGCATGTTTTATAACAGTGGCCCTACAGCCTTGGGCTTTAATTGCTTTATGTATCAAACTGATTGTGATGAAGGCGATGAAACGTGAGTCTTGCTGAGACTGAATTAAACATTGGCGGCACATCTTTCAAAGGTGTTTACATTGCTATCTTGTTTAGCCTTGCAACTACTCTTGGCGGTGGTGTGTGGACAGCTAGTAGCCTGTATGCGCGACTAGAAGCTGTAGAGGTTGTAAGCATCCCAAACATTGTGCCACTAGAAGAAAAAATTCTTCTTATAGAGCAGGAGTTATCCGCTAATGATGTCTCCCAGTTACAAGGGAAACTTGCGGCTTTAGGCGTAAACCTTCAAACAATTATAGATCAGCAACAAAAATTGTTATTAATTGATGATAATGTTACTTCGCTTGAAAAAGAAATTGAAGCAATGAAAGGTACTGTAACGAAAGCTGAGTTAGTGACGGAAAAAGTTACTGGGTTTGAAGCAAGAGTTGTAACTATTAAAAGAGAAGTAGAAGATTTGTGGTCTGCAATGGACTATTTGAGCAACCCGCTAAAGTAAGTTAGAATGCAACTTCACTAACTAAGGAGATTTAACATGGGCGAGAAAAAAACAACTCCCATCACGATCAACGATACAGAATATCTATTTGAAGACCTAACCCCAGAACAGCAAGCAATGGTCAATCATGTTGCTGATTTAGATCGTAAAATATCAAGCACTCAATTTAACCTTGACCAACTCAGTGTAGGCCGTCAAGCGTTTATGAATATGCTGACTCAACAGCTAGAGGTTGATGAAGCCGTGGAAGAGATAAACTAACATGGCTACTGTCAAAGAGGCGTTGTTAAAACTCGAAGCTCACGAGCGTGAATGCGCTGTGCGTATGAAGAACATTGAGAAGCGCCTTGATGACGGATCAGAAAGATTTAAAAAATCTGAAATGATGCTGTGGGGAATGTACCCCCTTATTATTGGCCTGTTTTTAATTGAAAGGTTAGCATAATGTTAGAGTCTTTGATTGCCCCTGTCACTGGATTACTGGAGAAGTGGATACCTGATGCCGACACTAAACAGCAACTCGCGCATGAGATTGCAACGCTCTCAGACCGCCACGCGCAGGAACTCGCAGTCGCTCAGATTAAGCTCAACACCGCAGAAGCCAAAGGGAACTGGTTCCAAAGTTCTTGGCGACCCGCCACAGGATGGGTCTGCGTCCTCGCCCTTGGCGTCAACTACTTAGTTTCCCCGATAGCCGCAGGTTTTGGCGTAGAGATACCGCAAGCAGATGGCAGTACACTAATGCCTATTTTAATGGGACTCTTAGGGATTGGCGGCATGAGATCATTTGAGAAGACCAAACAAATACAAGGTAAATAATCATGGCTAAATCACCTAAAAAAGAAGAAGCACCAAAGAATTATTTTAAGCCTAAAGAATTACAGTGCAAGGCAACAGGCGAAGAAGGGTTTGACCCTGACTTCTTAGTGAAGCTAAATGCTATCCGTGAAGAGTGTGGATTTTCGTTTCCCTTGTCCAGTGCTTACAGATCACCTCAACACCCCATAGAAGCGCGTAAAGAGCGTCTAGGAGCGCATACCTACGGAAAGGCGGTAGATGTATTAGCTAACGGAGAAAACGCCTTAGAAATCATTAGAGTGGCCTTAAAGCACGATATAAAAAGAATCGGTATACAGCAGAAAGGTGGTGGTCGGTTTATTCATTTAGATGATTGCACAGAAGAAGAGGGTTTCCCCTCCCCTGCTATCTGGTCATACTAGCTAATTAAATCTATTAGCGTAACACCTAGAACGCTTGCTAGTGTTTGCATGGTGTGCAGTTTCATATTCTGATTTCTACGCCACCTGATTACTTGTTGTGGTGATGTTTCTGCTAGTCGGGCAAATTCAGCATTAGACAAGCCTTGCTCTTGTTGAGCGGCACGAATGCATTTTCCTGCGTCAATTAATTCCATCGTTTTAGTCCTTGTGATATATTGTGTGGGTCAGTTTCCCCGACTGACAAATCCTATGGTTTCCCCCCTCGAAAGGGGGGGGTTTTTAGAACGGAATGTCTTCGTCTAGCTCTTCGTCTAGCTCTTCGTTACTTACTGCTTGACTAGAGGCCTGACTTGTTTGGCCTACGCTTTGCTGTCCGTCCGTATAAAAGACTTTTACATTACCCAGAATAGGCGTTTGCACTTTCGCTTCCCGCTCTTCTTTGTCTACGCTTTGACTAATAAAGCCATGATTTTCATATTGATCTGCCACTTCAGTATCAATAAAAGTTGTTAGGTCTAGGTAAGTACCTTTCGCCCCTTTGTATAACCGTGATTTGTCAATCTTGGTCACGTCGATTCTTACAGATATTCCTACTTTCATTTTAATTTCTCCATTTGGTTTTTTATTTCAATGACAGCGGCTTCTACTTCAACCGCCAATTTAGTTATAAACTCTTCATCACGTTCTACCCTCACAAGTACATGAGGCATTTCAGGATGATAGGCGAACGCATCCCACCACTGGCTATCGGTAACCCAAAGGCAACCTTGTATTTGTTGGTAGTAAGCCTTGACCAATGTTTGAGGGTCTCGTAAATACTTAACCATTGTTGTTGCGGCAGGACATTTAATCTCTAACCCCCCATCCGTCCCTACAAAACCATCAGGTGAACAGCCGAACTGTTTACTGTCATCAAGGATAAACCCAAACTCAACTACCTCTTTTCCAGTGATAAACTCGTATGCTTCCCTAGCCTCTGGCTCTAACTCAGTACCTCTTGCCATGTGGTCGTTGACATAAAACGGCTCAGATTTCCCTGTTAGACGTTCCGCGATTAATTGATTGATATACCCATCAGCACTGGTAGACGGCTTACCAGTAGCAGTAATCAGCTTGCCAAAGTTACTTGCAGATGGCTTGCCCAATCGTGCGGCAAACCATTCTTCAGTCCCTTGTTCGTGGTCTAAGATAATCATTTTCCTGCAATCTTTTTGCCTACAGCGGCAAGTTGATCGTCAGTCATAGGCTTCTTTTTAGCCTCCAAAGCGGCAACAACTTTGTCGTATTTGCTTGCTAGGATTTCGCTAATCGACTTAACTTTTACCCACTCTAGGAACACAGTTTGATCTACTTTAGTTTCATCAAGTAATTTCTTGATAGAGATTACCTGATCTTCATTAACTTTTTTCTTATCGTCCCCGCGCAACATTGCCGACTCAGCATCATCATCTGCTGTTGGTATTCCTGCAATTGATTGCAAAGCGTACCGTCTTGCGTACGTTATGGCAGAGCCAGATGCTTGCGGGTCTTTCTTAACCGTTGGTAAAGTGTATTCCATCTCTAACCACTGACCAGAAACGTGCATCAACCTAGTAGATACCCCAACCCCATGCTCGTTGCTAACTGGAAACTGGGTGTAGCTTAATCCGTTATCAGAAAACGGTTGCTTGATTGCCTTAATAACAGAAGTAAGATCGGCATAGCTTGATTTAAAGAAAGGGTTAGATGAATCCTTAACAGCACCCCCCATTTGGCCTTGTGCATTACATAGCGCATTAGCCAATTCATTTATTAACTCACTTGATTTCATTGCTCTTTACTCCCTTGGTTTTGTTCTTTTGCATACTGCTCGTTATAACCATTATCATAATCAACAGACTGGCCTACTAATGCGGGATAGCCTGTGACACAATCACGTTCTCCGCGCTCTTTATCGCTTAATTCAAATTCATTGATGTGTTGATACCATTGTTTAGCGTCTTTTTTGGCAATAGAAATGCAACCTTCAACTAAATAGCATTCTTTAGCCTCTGCTCCGTCAACATCAATTATTAAGTCGTTCCCTATTCTAAATCCTAAACCGTCAAAATCCCCAAAAATTAAATGTTTACCTGTTCCGCATTCAACAGAAACATCTAACTCTTTTCCTGCTTGCAAACCAAATAACAAAATCTCGAGTTTTTCTAATGTATCAATTTTCATGTTATTGCCTTTTTTTATTGAGTAAGGTTACATTCTAGTTTATTTTTATATTAATGTAAACCTTTTGGTAAATAAATAAATAATAGTTTTACTTTTTGGTTAAAATAATATTTAATGATAAAAGTATTCGGGCTAGAGCAGTTGTGAATTGACACAACCCCTAACAGGTGGCGAAATCCTTAAATAATGCCATAGTCGCGGTTGACCCTCCGCACATAGCCTCACAGTTAAATCGGTTTTTATCTGTGAATAGTTTGGAAATACGATACGAATACTTATTAACCGCGAAGCTGTTTATCCCTTCGATCTTAAATTTACTATCCGTAGTAAAAGGGTTATAACATCTATTAAAAAGTTTCATTAAGTAAACGAAGTAAATAATAAGAAACATAATTAAAAAATAACCATTAAATAATCGGGCGAGGCTTGCCGAGCCATAGGACTTAAAATGAAAATAAAATTAACTAAACAAGACGCTCATTTATGTCAGTTAATGGGAGCTGATACTGTCAAATTATGCGAAATGCAAGGCTTCCCTCCAAGACTTGAAAACAAAACGCAAAGCAGGGTTGAAGCTAATGTTTACGGCTTCAAAGCTGAAGTTGCGGTTGCAAGGTTGTTTGGGTTAGATTTGCCTACTGTTAATGTGATGACAGATGGAGGGGTTGACCTTTGGTTTGATGACTTTACTATTGATGTTAAATTTACTAATGCCGAATATGGCAACTTAATATTTGACTCAATGCCAAAATTTAAATCACAAATTGCCATTTTAGTTGGGAAAACAGAAAATCCAAATGTTATGAGGGTAAACGGTTGGATGCCAAGAAGTGAGTTCCAGACAAAAGCACATAGAAAAGATTTTGGTTATGGTGAAAGGCTGTTTTTAAAGCACGATGAATTGCTTCCCATTGAAGGTTTGTGGGGTCGTTTAATGGCTCATAAATTCCAATAGTTACATAAGCGTTTACATTCTATAAGAAATAGTATTTAATTAAACCTTAATCAAAAAAAGGCGACAAAATGCAATTAGTAACTGGCGACACATATCAAACGGTAGACAGCGATGTCATAGCATGGCAACGCGCCTACCCCGCAGTTAATGTACACCAAGAATTAGCCGCAATGGAATCTTGGCTTGACGCTAACCCATCAAGACGCAAAACAAAGGGCGGTATTAAACGCTTTATTAACTCTTGGTTATCACGCGCACAGAGTCAGGGTGGTTCTTCTCCCATAGCAAAAAGCTACAGGAAACCTGACAGCCTACGCGCTATGACTATGGATATGAAATTAACGGACGTTAGTTGGCTATCAGGCGAAGAATTAGAGATGATGAAAGCGCATTATCTTAAAACTCGCGGTTATTATTATGACGGCCAATTAAAAAACGCGCAGGGGGTTATATAAAATGAGCAGTCCAAGCATAGCTAAAAAGATTACTTATATTGGAGATCATCCACGGCTAGTTGATGGCGGACAATACACTGTAAAAGAATTGACCTTAATCACTGGAATGACTGACAACCTTTTGCGGTATCGTCTAAATGATTCTAATACTTGTACTGATTACGAGCTTCGCAAGTCTGGGGAGGTTAAGACAAACAAGCAAGCAAAGAAGCCGCATACTCTTACAACGTCCCAAAAGTGGTTAGGTCGGGCAATAATATGAGTCAAGGTGATAACAACAAGATCAATAATCTTGCCCATGCTGAGAAGCAAATTCCCTACATTATTAAACGAATTAAGGAGTGGGATTATTCAGCCCCGCTTTGCTTTAAATTAACGCCTTATAAAAACCCTAGAACCACAAGCCAGAACGCATTGTTCCATCATTGGTGCGGGCAAATGTCTGATTTGTTTATAACAAAGAACCCAACTTGCACTCGTGAGAATATGAAATTAATGCTCAAACATCGCTTTTTAGGTGTCGAAACTGTTAAGATTGGCAAAGAATATGAGGTAGACAATCAAGTCCGCAAAACTAGCGAATTGGATGTAGGAGAAATGGTGCATTTTATGGATGAAGTTTATCACTGGGCAATAGAACACAACGTTCCTTTGTTAATACCTAGAGAAAGCGAGTACCAAAAACTAAAAACCAAGCAGGTGACATGATGTTAAATCAGAAAGTTGACCCAAGGATTTTAAAAGAGTTTGCAGAAAGCGACAGACAGCACGAAATAATTGATGCGGTAATCAGCGAAGGGTCGGCTAGTAAAGCGGCAAAGGTATTAGGAATCAATCGACGTTCGGTGGATAAGACCGTAACACGATTGGAGGGAAAAGCCGCCAGTAAAGGCGTTGCACCCCATAGGGATTTGACTCACCAGACAGCCGCAGGATTTGAAACTAAGCGAGTGTCTACCGCCTACAAAGAAGATGGGTCTGTTGCTTTGCAGTGGCACATCCAAGAACCGCAAAAGCAGAGTCTAAAAGAGCGTTTAGGCTTAATGATTGATGGTATTAAAGACGATTTAAGCGGCTTTAAAACAGCAGTAAAAGCCCCAGAAAAGGTAAACTCTGACTACCTTGCCATGTATGTTCTAGGCGATCACCATTTTGGGATGCTTGCTGACAGCGAGACTAAATTTGACGATGAAGATTGGGACGTAAAAATCGCTAGTCAGGTTCTTTTGGATTCAACGGAGCGGCTTGCCAATCGGGTAGGAGATGCAGAGGTAGGAGTGCTACTGAATGTGGGTGACTTTTTCCATGCTGACTCCAGTAAGAACGAAACCACAGCAGGAACTAGGGTGGATGTTGATACCAGAATTGGCAAGACATTTAAGCTAGGTGGTCGGCTGTTTCAAATACTTATAGATAAGATGCTAAAAACTCATAAAAGGGTAATAGTAATCAACGTCAGGGGCAACCACGACAGCGATATGGCGTGTCACTTGTCTAGCTGTTTAGAGCTTTTGTATGACAAAGAGCCAAGGGTTGAAGTGTTACCAAACTACTCAAAGTTCATTCACCTACAATGGCACAATAATCTATTTGTGTTTCATCATGGGGACAGAATAAAGCATGAACAGATTCTACAGACTGTGATAAAGAATCTAGACAATGAATGGAGTCAAAGCAAGAACCGATATTGCCACCTTGGTCATATCCACCACCACACTGCAAGAGAAGTCGGGTCAATGCATTTTGAGCATTTTGGGTCGCTCACTTCTACAGACCAGTGGCATTCAGATTCGGGCTACGGAGCAGAACGATCAATGACGGCAATCGTATACCACAAAGACAGCGGTGAAGATTCGCGGGTCAAAATTAAGGTGAGCCAATGAGCAAAGTTGTAAAGTTGCGGTCTGGCGAAGTTGTCATTAAAAAACTTTTTTGTGATTGTGGGCATAGCCTTGATTACTGGTTGGGAGATGACAGTTGCGGTTATGGGCTTTGCCCTGTTTGCGATCTTGACAGCCCAATAGAACTTACACTTAAAGGGGACGAAGGATGGACGCATTAAGTATACAGATTGGTGGCGATCATTATGCCAAGAAAAAGCACCAACCTATAGAATACATCATGGGAAACGAACTGGGGTTCTGTGAGGGGTCGATTGTTAAATATATTACTAGGTGGCGTGAGAAGGGTGGCGTTGAAGATTTACGTAAAATAAAACATTACTGCGATTTCTTAATACAAAAGGAGCTAGAAAATGGCGACTCGTAAGAAGTCAACAGTCGCCCAAGAGGTAGAGAAAGCGGCCAAGCTCCTACAACGCTATGTAAGACTAAAGGCATCTGATGATGATGGATATTGTCATTGTGTAACTTGCGGCAAGGTAGATCACTATACTGCAATGCAGGGAGGCCACTTTTATAGCAGACGGCACACTGTTTTTAAGCTCTTTGAAGAGAACATCCATGTTCAATGTCCTGCCTGTAACCAATGGGGTATGAAGACAACAAAGATTCAAGAAGCCTATCGCATTTATATGGAAGATATGTATGGAGCAAGACGCATTCGAGCAATGCAAAAACTAGCGTGGAGGGCTTCACCGAAGTTCGATAGAGAAGAGGTAATCCAGTTTCAGCGGGAATTGAAAGAAAAGATTGGTCAAGAACTGTACAGAATAGGCGATATGTAAATTGTTTTATTAAAAAATGCTTTACATTTAAGTTAATCAGGCGCATCATTAAACCTCACTCAATAAATAAAGGGCATTACAATGACAGATTACAACGGTTGGACTAATCGCAACACTTGGTTAATTAATCTTTGGTTTGGCGAAATAATCAGAGAAGAGTTAGAAGAAGATGCTTCCTTATCTCCTGAAACATTAGAAAATATGGTGATGGATGTGATCCAAGCAGAAGTGGAGCTTTCTTCATTAATGCTTAGAGATTTTTTAGATTTTGAAGGCATAAACTGGCAAGAAATCTACGAAACTATTACTTTAGACGTTTTTGTAGGGGGTGAAGTATGAATAAATATTCTATGAGTTACACTGAAATCAACGATCAAGCACCTAATGCAAAACGTGAAAACCGCCTTGGCTTTGCCTTGGCAGTAGTGGCTTTTACCTTGTACTGTTTAGCGTCCAACATGGCGTTTAATGACTGCCTTAATCTGGGGGTGTGCTAATGATGTCACTAGCTTATCAAGACCTTAATTTGCAGGTGTCTAATATTCAGCCAGATTATAAAAACTGGGAAGGTGATTTAATTGAATTGAATGGTCACGATAAAGACACGTTATGCTATGCGTTTTTATTAAAAATGACTTCTTGGTGGGACGATGTTTTACCTCCTACAGTTGTTAATCAGCAAGAGTTTTTAGATATTCTTTACAATACAAATTCTAACGCTGTTTCTCACATGCTAAAAGATGCTATATATTTGACGCTTGAGCCAACTTTGCGCGATTTAGTTCAAGAAATCTATGACGAGCTAAATCATGTTCAACCAGAGCCTTTCGCGGGCTATGAAAGAGGGCAATAAAATGATTGAAGTATTAGGAACGATTACAGCAACATTTATTCTAGCCATTCTAATGCGGGGTTCATATTTAATGGTTAGGGACGCGCAAGACAGATACGATGAGAGAAACAAATAGACCGAGGTTCCCCGACCTTTTGAGCAAGCCTTGTCCACTTGTGGTCGCAACGGACTATTACTTTTTGGTATAAAGGCCATCCATAATCATCATTATTAATTATATATACTAGAATATACAATGCCGCTCCATTCATTCAGAGAGAGGCAGTCGTGATCCTTTACATGCTTATATTCGTAGTAATATCGCTTTGCGCGGTAGCCAAACAAGACCTATAGTTTACATTTCCATTAATTAGCAAAATCACTTACAATACAGTCACCTAACCTTTTATGGTGGCTGTATGAATGACTTTAATATTACAAAGCGGGTTGAAGAGTGCTATGAAAATGACTTTGATAACCTGCTTGATATGTTCAATGGCATTATGCTTTCGATCATTGAAACCGAAGTTCCGCAATACCAAGTAAAAGCAGAACTGATCCACTGGTGTCATCATGTAGACAATAGACTTGATGCGCTAAAGGAACATAGAGCAACATCAACTCAACTAACAGCCGATAATCTTCTCGCTCAGACTAATGAAGTGTTTGGCACAGAGGTATAGATGCTATCAATAAAATATAAATCTACAGGGGAGATTATTCCTTATATTAACAACTCACGAACTCACAGCGAGCGACAGGTTCAGCAGGTAGCCGCAAGTATAAAAGAATTCGGCTTTACTAACCCAATCTTGATTGACGAGCAGGATGGCATTATTGCGGGTCACGGGCGCTTACAAGCGGCTCAAATGCTTCTACTTGATAAAGTGCCTACTATTACGCTAGAAGGGCTTACAGAAGCGCAGAGGAAGGCTTACGTCATAGCGGATAATAAGTTAGCTTTAAATTCTGGGTGGGATGACGAGCTTTTAAAGGTTGAAATACAGGCGTTGTCAGACTCCCAATTTGATCTTGGCGTATTGGGTTGGGACGTCTTGCCTGATTTCAAAGATGATGTTGATTATTCTATCCTTGATGATGATGAACTAGACTCTGATTTGTCGGATATGACGGACGGAGTTAAAAGAGCCATACAGATAGAGTTTGAATCACAAGACTATGACGAAGCCGCGGAGTTGATTAAATTCTGGAGAAGTGAGGGCGCTTATGTTGGCGGTCTTATCGTAGATTATTTCCGTAAAGAAAAGGCTAAACTTTGATTGTCTGCATTCCTTCTAAGGGGAGGCCAGAGACAAAGACGCATTTACTATTTGAGGCCGCAGGGTTTCACGTCTATCATTTTGTTGAGCCGCAAGACATAGACAGTTATCGCGTCACTAACAAGATTTGCATTAAAGCTAATGACATGGGGATGACATACGTTCGCAATTTTATGCTTGATTGGTGCAAGGAAAATCAAATAGATTGGGCGTGGTTCTGTGATGATGATATCACCCAGTTTGGGAAGTTTGACGGAAAGACTAGGAAGACCAGTGCTGACGAATTATGGGCTGTATCTGAGAAAGCGTTTCAGTTGCCGTTTGAGATAGTTGGAATAGGGACTAGGGCTTTTGCGTGGAGTACCAAACAAGCAGTGTCTATCAACTCAAAGTTTGTTGAAGGTTGCGTACTGATTAACGTACGGAATATCCACTGGCGTTATAGAGAGGACACTAAAGAAGACCGAGACTTTTGCTTCCAGTGTATAGAGCAAGGGCATGGGATATTGAGGTTTAACAGAGTGTTTTTTGATACGCCTGTTGTCGGGACTAATAAAGGTGGACTCCACGATTGGTATAAGAACAACCGAGATAGTAATGCCGCAAAGAAACTGGCATTAACATGGTCTCCTTGGATTCAGCTAAAACAAAAACCGAATCGCTTAGATGTGAAAGCTGACATATCTGGTTTTGCTAAAAGTTGCATGAGGAAAGTAAAATGAAGAATCTTGAATTGATGGAAATAGAGCATAGTGTAAAAGTAGGCGACACTTGCGGGCATATTGACCCAAACGTCTTAGAGGATTCATTGTTCCTAATTGATGGAAAGCCTATAGGGTTTTATATTAAAGACATTGCTAAATACAGCAAAAAAGCGGCTCAATTAGCTGACATAGCTGACAAAGAATTACGATCTAAAAATGTACCCAAAAGTTTGATGAAACGAAGCAGTGGGTTTATGGAAGATGATAAGGCAAAACAGGTATTACAATATTCAACTATACTTGGCTCTATCCCGCCCAAGCCTCACATGAGGAGACCGTATCCTACGAGAAGCAGTGTTCACGGAGTAAAGAGCGCAAACACGTTTGTCAAAGCGATGCTTATGCTTGCAAAAGAAAGTGAGCAGATAGTCAAACAGATCACTCCAGAACTGTATGAGCAACAGAAAGAATTGATCGCTGAAAACATTGCAAAAGAATGGAGGTTCGGAGACCTGTTTACGAGCAGTATTTCAAACTTCAACATAGCCGCTGACTTCCATAGGGACAACGGCAACCTAAAAGGATGCTCTAACGTCATCATAACAAAAAGAAGCAACAGCACAGGGGGATGCACGACTGTACCTGATTATGGTGCAACAGTAGACAGCAGGGATAACTCTATGCTGTATTACCCTGCTTGGAGAAACGTGCATGGCGTAACGCCTATTGTGCCAACTCATTCAGGGGGGTATCGTAATACGTTAGTATTCTACCCATTAGCAAATTTCCCAAAGGTGTAAGATGAAGTTAGGCAATCAAGGTGATGGCGGTGGTAGACCGATTATTGAGTTTACTTCTGACCAAATAACGCAAGTCGAAGCATTAGCCGCAGTCCTTACGAAAGGACAAGTCGCTGATTATTTCAACATATCTGAGACTACTTTAAGGGCTATTGAAGAACGACAACCCGAAGTTTCTGACGCTTATAAAAAAGGAAGAGTTAGACAATGCGCTAGTATGGGGTCTAACCTTATACAATTAGCCAAAGCGGGTAACGTAGCGGCCAATATTTTCTATCTGACAACGCAAGCAGGATGGAAAGAGCAAGAGGCCGAAACACAAGAAATACCTCAAATTAATATTGTGGTGGATGGTCGTGCAATTAACGCTCCCTCAGAGTGAAATATTTGTTGATCAGTCTCGTTTTCGCACAATCGTTGCAGGGCGAAGATTTGGCAAGACGTTCTTTTGCATTGGCGAGATTATGCGGTCAGCTATCAGCGGAAAGAATCGAAACGTCTGGTATGTTGCTCCTACCTATGGATCAGCTAAAGAAATCGCTTGGACTATGTTAATAAACACAATCCCTCTTGAGTACATATCTAAGACCAACGAAAGCTCATTAACTCTTAGGCTAATAAATGGTTCTGTCATATCGTTAAAAGGCGCAGAAAAGCCAAACAACTTGAGAGGCAGGGCGCTCGACTTTGTGGTACTTGATGAATTCGCGGATATGCGTCCAGAGGCTTGGTATGAAGTAATTAGGCCAAGTTTAAGTGACCGTAAAGGCTCTGCCGTTTTTATTGGGACACCTCGTGGACGAAATCACTTTTATGACCTGTGGGCTAAAGGCATGGATGGCGCTGATGATTGGTCTAGCTTTCAGTACACAACCCTCAATGGTGGCAACGTGCCTCCAGAAGAAATTGAAGCGGCTAGAAGCGATTTAGACGAAAGAACATTTAAGCAGGAGTATGAAGCGGCATTCGTAACGTATTCGGGTCTTATTTACTACGGATTTAATAGAGAAGAGTCTGTATTGGCCTGTGACGATGATAATGGTACACTTCACATAGGGATGGATTTCAATTTAGATCCCATGTCAGCCGTTATCTGCATACGTAAAGGCGGGAAGCTGTATGCGGTAGACGAGATTGTCATGTATGGGTCTAACACTGATGAGATGGTTGCGGAAATAATAAGCCGTTATCCTCGACGCAGTATCATTATTTATCCAGACCCTGCATCAAGACAGCGCAAGACAAGCGCAGGTGGTCGTACAGATTTGTCGATCTTACAGAACGCAGGATTTAGCGTTAAGGCGAAAAACTCACACGCATTGATCAGGGATAGAGTCAACGCAGTGAACAGTCGGTTACTGTCTGGAGATGGTGAGCGGCATTTGTTTGTCAGCCCAAAATGCAAGCAGACTATTAAGAGCTTGGAGCGGCAAACGTACAAAGAGGGAACTAGCATTCCAAACAAAGATGATGGCTACGATCACATGAACGATGCGCTCGGCTATCTCGTGGAGTACCTATTTCCTGTTCGCACTGAATACGCTACGCCACAACCACAAAGGTGGACTTGATGAGATTGAACGCAGATACAACACACCCTGACTATGACAAATACGAAAGCCGATGGGAGTTCTATGTCCGAAGCTATTTGGGTGGAGCAGATTATTTTAATGGCGCATATTTAACGCGCTATATTTCAGAAACAAATGATGACTATGATCGCAGATTAGACCTTACGCCAGTTGATAACCACTGCAAAAACATAGTGCATATTTACTCTAGCTTTCTATGGCGCGTCCCTCCGACAAGATCGTACAACAGCGCGGCTAACAACGTTGCCCTTGAACCTTTTCTCGATGACTGTGACCTAGAAGGTCGTAGCTTTAATTCGTTTATGCGTGAGTGTCAGATATGGGCGAGTGTATATGGTCATGTATGGGTCATGCTTGACAAGCCTAAATCCACAGCAGGAACAAAGGCCGAAGAGTTAGCGCAAGATATTCGACCTTATGTCACCATGTTTACCCCTGAGAATGTTCTGGATTGGAATTGGGTTAGAACCCCTAGCGGCCGTTTTGAGCTTGATTACCTAAAGGTTAGGGAAAGCGTTATCCGTGTTGACGAAACGACTACAGAGACCTACTACAGGGTCTGGTATAAGGACAGAGTTGAGCTATGGCATTCGGTCAATGATCTAGACAAGCAAGTCGAAGTTGATGATAACGTGCTTGGTCGTATCCCTGCTGTATTCTTACCTGCTAACCGTAGCGTGACGAGAGGCATTGGGCTTAGTGACATATCTGATGCCGCGTATATGCAGAGAGCTATCTACCAAGAGCTATCAGAGATAGAACAGCTTATTCGGATATCGAACCATCCGACCTTGGTCAAGTCGTTTGGCACAGACGCTTCAGCAGGAGCGGGTGCAATCATTAACCTGCCTGATGATATGGATGCTCAGTTAAAACCTTACCAGTTACAGCCTAGTGGACAGAACCTAGACGCTGTTAGAGCATCTATTCAAGACAAGATTCAAGCTATTAACCGTATGAGCCATATGGGTGCAGTTCGTGGTACTGAGGCAGTTACTATGTCAGGCGTTGCGATGGCTACTGAGTTTCAGATGCTTAATGCTAAACTTGCGGAGAAGGCTGATTTGCTAGAGTTGGCTGAAGAGCAGATATGGTTGTTGTTCTGTGATTGGCAAGATGTTACACCTGACGTAGAGATATTCTATCCAGATGCATTCGACCTTAGAGACTACGATAAAGAACTTATGTTCCTTCAGCAGTTAAGGGCTACAGGTGTTAAGTCTGCAACCCTTGCTATGGAAATTGACAAGAAGATCAGCGATCTAATTCTGGATGATGAGGCTCTTGCTAAAGCTCACGCAGAGATTGAAGAGAAAGCATCTGTCCTTGGCGACTTCTCTGATAAAACTCAGATATACAGCTACCACATTGACGCGGGTGTTGTTACTGCTAACGAGGTCAGAGAGAAGATTGGCCTTGATGACATTGAGGGTGGTGACGCTCTCATTGAGCCTAAAGAAGAATCCGCAGGTGATGGTAACGTAGGACAGTTCTAATGGCGGTTGATACTGACCAACTAAAGGATGTCATTGCTAGGGCTGAAGCACACCAAGCAAAGCTCGTTTTGGCGCTTGCAAAGCTAGAGAGAAGGATAGTTGATTACCTAGCTACTGCACCCCTTAAAGACGGCATCCTGTTCGATTTAGAATGGGCTATACAAGCTAGGTCGGAACTACGGAAACTGATTGAAGAAGAATACCTAACGACCATTGATGGCTTTGTACGCGAATATAAGGCCGTTGCAGGTGAAGTTGCGACAATGCTTGCTACCTATGGGGACTTTGCAAAGCTAGACCCTAGTGTAGTTGCTCAGT
>Ga0209092_10002879_pt1 | contig 15422 bp, 5 predicted proteins | sample FraStrMetagenome_FD_187446 | JGI IMG/M metagenome (GOLD analysis project Ga0209092, IMG submission 187446) | Marine eukaryotic phytoplankton communities from Arctic Ocean - Fram Strait ARC3M Metagenome (SPAdes) (version 2) | ecosystem: Environmental > Aquatic > Marine > Oceanic | place: Fram...
TGGTGTAAAACGATGGGCGGCACGGAGCATGCCGGGAAACCCGACCATGGTAAACGGGGCTGAGGTGCCGCGGCCTACACTGGCGAGGGTGGCTTCGAGCAGCACCAGATGGGGGTAGAGTTGTATGGCTTCGGCAGAGGGCAGGTTGGGGCTTGGGGCCAGTTGGGGCGACCACTTTTGCTGACGTGTCCAACCCGTGACGGGAATCACGTGGAGGTCGCAGCGCAAGGCGGGGGTTGGGGCATGGGAGTATCCTCCGCCGAGCCACCCTTCTTGATTGCCCATGTCGGCCAATTCGCCCAAGGTCATGCCATGGGCCAACGGAATGGGCAGAAAGCCCACAAAAGAGCGCACGAGTGACGTGTCGAGCATCGGGCCTGCCGTGAGGTGGCCATTGGGATTGGGACGGTCCAAAATCACCAGTGGAATCTCCTGCTCTGCGCAGGCTTCCATCACCAAAAAGAGGGTCGACAGAAAGGTGTAGCATCGCACGCCCACATCTTGAATGTCAAACACCATGATCTCGATGTCTTCAAGCTGAGCAGCCGAGGGTTTTTTGTGGGTGCCATACAGGGAGCGAACGGCAATGCCCGAGCGTGTATCTGTGCCGCTTTGCGCTTTCTCACCATCCGGTAAGTCGCCCCGGAATCCGTGCTCGGGACCAAAAGCGGCGCGGACTTCAATGCCGCGAGCGATCAAAGTGTCGATCAAATGGACAGGAGTACCTGCGGCATTGTGCACCACTGCGGTATGGTTGCAGACCACGCCCACGCGCTTGCCCTCGAGCATGGGCAAATAGGCCTCCATGTGGGTGTCGCCCGGCATGACTTGGCACAGGCCACTGCTCAAAGCCATGAGCATTGCGAAGGGGAAAACGAAGGCGTTGTGCATGACGGCAAAGTAACGCGCCGCATACCTTGCATGTTATGTCCAAACGCACCCGTTCCGCGGTTCGGTTCCTCGCGCGCCGAATGACCGTCGACCCCACAGGTCAAGGCATTGCCCGTCCTGTGGTGCGCATGGCCCAAGCTGGGGTGGCCGTTGGTGTGGCATTGATCATCCTGTCCTTGGCCATTGTGCAGGGGTTTCAGCGGGATGTCCGGTCGTTGGTGGTGGGGTTTGGCTCGCACCTTCGTGTGGTGGCCGCCGATCAGGGTCGCTCCCAAGGAACCGACCGCGTGGCGTGGGCCGATGTAGACACGGCTGCGCTTCGGGCCATTCCCGGCATCGAACAGGTGCAGGCTTTTGCTCAACGTCCCGCGATTTTAGAGACCGCAGAAGAGGTGGAAGGTGTGGTGGTGAAGGGACTGGGTGCGGATGCCGACACGACGTTTTTAAGGCAGCGGTTGAAAGCCGGAAAACTGCCGGATTTTTCGGCCGCGACGCAGGCCATGGAGCTGCTGGTCTCCGCGGAACAAGCCAGAACCTTGTCTTTGGCTGTGGGTCAGCGCGTGCGTCTGCTTCTGGCGAACGCCAATGGGGAAATGCGGCCCCGTGTGTTTTCGATTTCGGGCATTTACGAGACGGGGCTTCAGGAATTTGACGCGGAATATGTGTTCTGTGGGTTGCACCATCTGCAGCAATTGAGCGGCTGGGGCGTTCAAGCCCGATTGCAAGTATTGGATGATGGGGTAGACGACTTCCCGGGGGTGCGTCATGTTATGGCCAGGGCCAATGGGGGTCAAGGGCGATTGGCTTACCGGTGGTCTGGGGTGGATTGGAGAGGGGAAGGCCCGCATCCACTCCAAGGCAGTGGGGAGGCCATGCTGGTGGTCAGCGACGGTGGCGAAACCATAAGTGATACGGCTTGGGTCACTTGGGGCTTGGAGGGGATGGAGGACCCCGAAGTCAGGCTGGCTGGTGGAAGTCACGGTCAGTATGTGGGTGGTTTTGAGATGCGGGTGCGCGATTACGGTGCGCTGTGGACCATGGCCGACAGTGTGTTTTTTGCGGTGCCTTATGCGTTGGATGTGCGCTCAGTGGTGGACGACCACCCCGAGTTGTTCCAATGGCTGGCCATGCTCGATTTGAATGTCGAATTGATCATAGGACTGATGGTGTTAATTGCCATCTTAAACATGGCTTCTGCCTTGCTTTTACTGATGCTGGAACGCACCCGAAGTATCGGTTTACTCAAGGCCGTTGGGATGGCCGATGGCCCATTGATGGGGGTTTTTGTTCGGCTGGCGGTTCGCATTTTGTTGCGCGGTTTGTTGTGGGGAAACCTCATCGGTTTTGGCGTGGCGTGGCTGCAGCTTGAGACGGGGTGGGTCACCTTGGACGCGCGCAGCTACTATCTCTCGGAAGTCCCGATTCACTTGGATTTTGCCCAGATTGCTTGGGTGGAAGCCATGATTTTGGGCGTGTGTGCTGTGGCCATGTTTTTGCCTGCGCGGTTCATCGCAAGGCTCGACCCGGTAGAGGCCCTCCGATTCGACTGAGTCGAGGGGTATCTTTGCACCATCGAACCGAGCCCTTCATGATCATTCACGAAAACATCCTCGGCGCCATCGGCAATACGCCCATGATCCGCCTCAATCAAGTTGCAGAGGATTTTCCTTGCCCTGTTTTGGCCAAGGTTGAGTACTTCAATCCCGGCCACAGCGTCAAGGACCGCATGGCCGTAAGCATGGTCGAAGCTGCGGAGCGCAACGGGGATTTGAAGCCAGGAGGCACCATCATTGAGTGCACCAGCGGCAACACGGGCATGGGGCTCGCCTTGGCCTGCGCGGTCAAGGGATACCAGTTGATTTGCACCATGAGCGACAAGCAGTCGCAAGAAAAGATCGACATCCTCAGGGCAGTGGGGGCGCAAGTGCACGTTTGCCCTACGGCAGTGGCACCGGACCATCCAGAGAGCTATTACAGCGTGGCTGAGCGGCTCAATAAGGAGATCCCGAACAGCGTGTGGTGCAATCAATACGACAACCTGGCCAACCGTCAGGCGCACTACGACAGCACAGGACCTGAGATTTGGAAACAGACGGGCGGACGCATCACCCATTTCTGCACAGGCGTTGGAACGGGCGGCACCATCAGCGGCACAGCCAAATATTTAAAGGAGAAGAACCCCGACATTCAGATTTGGGGGGTCGATTCCTACGGCTCGGTCTTCAAGAAATACCACGAGACGGGGGAGTTCGATGAGAAGGAGATTTACCCTTACATCACCGAGGGCATCGGCGAGGACATCTTGCCTGCCAACGTGGATTTTGACCTCATCGACAAGTTTGAAAAGGTCACCGACAAGGACGGCGCGATGACCACCCGCGAACTCGCCAAAAAAGAGGGGCTCTTCTTGGGTTACAGCTGTGGTTCAGCCTTCCAAGGATTGCGACAGCTCAAGGATGAGCTCAAGCCCACAGATCTCGCTGTCGTGCTGTTCCATGATCACGGCTCCCGTTACGTGGGCAAGGTCTACAACGACGATTGGATGCGCGAACAAGGCTGGCTGGACTGAGCCGGGTAAGCGGCTAAAGTCATCCTCGGACGAACCGAGTTCAGAATTCAGCGAGGTGCGATTTGAATTGAGCCTTGGATAGCGGTGTTACTTTCCGAAAGAGAGGACCGTTTTGCGGATGATGGCGACGCATTCATCGAGCTGCGCTTCGTTCATCACAAGGGGAGGAGCAAAGCGGATGATGTTGCCGTGGGTGGGCTTGGCAATGAGTCCGTTGTCCTTCATGGCCACACAGAGATCCCAGGCTGTCGAGCTGTCCGGGGTGTCGTTGATGAGAATCGCGTTGAGCAATCCACGTCCACGAACAGAGTTGATGAGGTCGCTTTCCGCAATCAGACTTTCCATGGCGGCACGAAATCGGTTGCCAAGATCCCGTGCACGTTGGGCGAGATGTTCGTCGGTGACCACCTCTAAGGCCGCCATCGCGACTGCACCGCCGACGGGGTTGCCACCAAAGGTGGAACCGTGTTGACCGGGATGGATCACTTCCATAACGGCATTGTCGGCGAGAACAGCGCTTACCGGATAGACACCGCCTGAAATGGCCTTGCCGAGGATGAGCAAATCGGCTTTCACATACTCGGCTTGGCGCTCGCAGTGTCCTGTGCAGGTGCAATTCCCGCAGGTGGCCAGCAGGGCACCGGTGCGGGCAATGCCAGTTTGAACTTCGTCGGCCATGAACAAAACGTTCGCTGCCTTGCACAAGGCGTGTGCTTCTTGGATGTAGCCATCGCTGGGTACGTAGACGCCAGCTTCACCTTGGATGGGTTCGACGAGGAACCCGGCCACGTTGGGGTCCTTCAGCGCTTCCTTTAAGGCGTCAATGTTGTCGTAAGGGATAACCTCAAATCCCGGAGTGAACGGGCCGAATCCGCCTGTGCTGTCGGGATCCGTCGAGAAGCCAACGATGGTGGTTGTCCGTCCGTGAAAGTTGTTTTCGCAGGTCAGGATCTTGGCTTTTCCAGCGGGGACGCCCTTGACGTCGTAGGCCCATTTCCGCGCGATTTTGATGGCGGTCTCGACCGCTTCTGCGCCGGTGTTCATCGGCAGCACCTTGTCGTACCCAAAGTATTCGGTAACGAACTTCTCATAGGGCCCCAACATGCTGTTGTAGAAGGCACGTGAGGTGAGCGTTAGCTTTTGTGCCTGTTCAATCATGGCCCCCACAATGCGCGGGTGGCAGTGGCCTTGATTGACTGCGCTGTATGCGCTCAGGAAATCGAAATAGCGCTTGCCTTCAATGTCCCAGCAGTAGACACCTTCTGCCCGGTCCAATACCACAGGTAAGGGGTGGTAATTGTGGGCGCCATATTGGTTTTCCATGTCCATCGCCTCTTGAGAGGAGGATGGAAGGGTGGCTGAGTATCCGGTCATGCCGCAAAAATACGGCGCAGTCCGCGCTCAAAACTTGACGAACAAATCGTCGATGTAGACTTGACCCTTCTCGCTGAATTGGAAGAAGATGGAACCAATCGAAGACAACCCATCGGGAGAACTTTCCGAGGACCAAAGAAAGGCGCTAAAGGGGACGCGACACTCGCGCCATTTGCCAAAGGCCTCTCCTGAGATGAGATCCTGTGTCAATGCAACCGTCGAGGTGTGGCCTTGTTGATCTTGGATTCCAATTTGAATAGGGAGTGCGGCATTTGGTCCTTGATTGACACCGATGTTGCGCAGCTTGAAAACCAAGAATGCCTTGTCGAGGCTCTCCGGTGGCAGGACAGCTTGCCAACCGTTCCAGCTAAACCCTATGATGTGGTGCGGTACAGGGTCAGGTCCAGTGTTGAAGGGAATGGGTAGCAAATCCCATTCTAGATCCAGTCCCAGTGATTTATCACGGCCTCGTTTTTTGTTGATGGTAAAACGTCGATTTTCACCGAAATCCCCCAATCCCCAGGCGTGCTCTACATTTTCTTCAAACAGGATAAAACGTCCATTTGGTGCGGGGTTTAAAGGGCGTTTTCGTGCTTTTCTTTCGACTTTTTTTCGTGTGGAATGGGGCACAACAACGAAATCCCTGAGGAGGATCTCTCCAAAGTGTTCCATTTTCAAATTCAGAGACGAGATGTCAGACCAATCGGTTTGACTTTTACCCCGGGTGAAGTCTGAGAAAGGAATTCGCACCTCTTGCCAAGTGGTGTCGATTGGGTACACTGGGATGTGCCTTGCCAACAACGGAATGGAGCTGCTGACTCCCTTAGAATCGGTGAGTTCAAACACAAGGACAGGATTGGCTTGGCTTTCTCCTGTTTTTTTTACGAAGAGGCTGATGCCACCCACGGACTGAACCGCTTGGAGGTTTCTGGATGTTCCCTCAGGCCATGGAATTGCGATAGAGTTTGGAGGGGTGTCACTTTTCCACCAGCGCAATTTGAGCACCTCGGTCTGAAGCAGACTGTCCTCTTCAATAGAGCATTGATGTTGCTTAAACTTTCCAGCGAGGCCTTCGATTTGTTTGGCCCCATTGAGCAATGGGATTGAGTCGAGCATGGCGGCCTGTGACCCATTGAGTTGGGGCATATTCCGGCTGGAACTGCAACTCCCGAAGGACAAACAAACAATGGCAAATGCAATGGTTCCCATACAGGGAAACAGTGTTCCTCTGTTCCAAATTTGACGTTGCCCCGTTCCCATCATGGTTGTTTAACTCCGCGCAAATCTACTCGCAAGGAGTGTTGGCCGGGTGATTGTAATTCGGTGCGAGTTTATCGATACAATTGTCCGTATCGTCACAGATGCCATCTGTATCTGAATCGTAGTCACCACAAGGGCAACACAGATGATACCCTAGGAGAAAGACGTAGTGAGCGGTTGGCTGTCCGAAGGTGGTTCCCCCTGGAGCGGCGATGACGCCTGGGCAGCCCTCGGCATCATAAACAGTGGCTGAGTACAATCCTTGGGGTATGTCGATGCCTTGAGTAGCGCCAAGCTGTATGGTCAGGCTTGGCGTTTGGTTGAGTCCTGTTAGAACGAGTTCGGTGGCATAGAAGTCGGAAGGAGGAATAAAGGGCAGGCTTCCAACCGACAACTCCAAGTCAATTGAGGCGTCTTGGGTTGTTGGACCTGTGGCTAAAGTGGCGGTGACACCGGTAAATACAGGTGCTGCATCACAGGCCCCACGGCAAACTTCGTTGGCTGGGTCATCAAAGTTGTCGGCGTTCGTGTCCGTGCAGAGATCGGAGTTGTCACACAGGCCATCCCCGTCGACATCATTGCCGTCATTGCTTGGATCAAAGGTTCCTGTGGAACAATCATCGCAACCGTCGTTGTCAGAATCCGTGCAAACAAAAGGGTTATTGTCGTCGGAGTCGTTGGTTGCACAGATGCCGTCTCCATCATTGTCGGCAGCGCAAGGGTTGCCGTCGCAATCAAACCCGGGCTCTGCAACTGAACAGCTCCCGTTGTTGGCCGTCGCCCAAGGGGCATAGTTGCAGGCGAGGGGATCTGTGCATCCCATCAAATCGTCGCACGTGAACAATTCGAAAAACAGGTCGTTATTCTGCGCTTCGGAGTCGCTTGCATCAAAGCTCGCGCCGCCTAGATAACTGTTGGAATTTGACCTAGGCAGGAAGGTGCCTCCTCCGAGCACGACCAAGGCGTATTCTTGACCGCCTTCAAGCAAGCCAGGGAGATCCCATTCAATGAACAAGTCGCCGCCTTCACCGGGGGTGTCGGTCCAGCTGTCGTAGCTCTCGCTTGCGACTAAGGTGCCGGAATGAACATTGTCTGAATCCACCGCACGGAGTTCAATGATGATGGATGTGCTCGGGTTGTTCGCTTGTCGAAAGCGGACAGCGGTTAAGAAGCTATTGGCGCTGGCAGTGAAGGTTTGTCCTGCACCTGAAGTGACAAATTCAAGGGGTGCGAAAGTGCCGTCATACGTTGACTCTTGTGCGTCGCTTTGGCATTTGTCTAGACAAAGCGCGGGGTCTATTCCAGAGTTTCCGCCAACACACCCGCATTGGGTATTGGAGACGGCTGTTCCGCCGCAGTCTCCATTGCAATCATAGACCAGGCAAGAGCCATCCTCAATGGAGGCGCCGGCATCATAATTGCACTTGGTGGCGTCCATGCAACCGTAGCAGGACTCTGCTGTAATGCCTGTGTTTCCTTCCACGCAGCCGCAGTCAGCGATCACGTATGCGGAACCTCCGCAGTCTCCATGACAATCAAGGGAGGCACAAGTGCCATCGTCATGGGTTGCGTTCACGTCAAAGTTGCAAAAGGCTGGCTCGGTGCATCCCCAAACCAATTCCCCTGGTGCAGGTTGGCGATAAACCATTCTGAATGCCAAGTCATTTGAACTTGGAGAACCGGAAGCGATTGTACCCTGTCCTTGGCTGTAGTTGGCTGAACAGGTTTGGCTACCGTTGCCCGAAAGGAAGTCGAGTTGGTAATGGCTTCCACCTTGAAGCGGAATATCCGTAAAGTCCAATCGACGCCAATCAGCGTTTAAACTTTGACATCCAGTCGATTCGGCAGCCCGCGAAACAAGGAACACCTCTTGGCCAGAATTGGGTCCGTCCAAACGGGACAAGCGAATTGTTTGTGCTTCCTCGGGCAAAACATGAACGCCGAAGTTTTGCAGAAATCCATCTTCGCTGGCCAAAATGGTTTGGCCAGAAAGTTGGCCAGTGCATACCGTTCCGTCATTGGCAATGATCTCATAGAGGTTGCCATTGACACATTGTGCTTCTCGTACACCTGTGTTTCCTCCGATGCAGCCGCAGCCTGCAGCCTCGATGGCCGTGCCGCCGCAGTCTCCGTTGCAGTCGATGTATTGACAACTGCCATCATCGTTTGTGGCGTTGGCATTGAAATTGCACGCGTTAGAATCGTTGCACCCCCAAACCAGGGACTCTGCGCAGATGTGGAGAGAAAAGACAAGGTCGTATGCGGCAAGACTTCCGCTCGCATTGAAGGCCGTCCCGCCGTCATAATCAGAGGCGCAACTGGAAACGGCTACACCAGAAATGAGTTCAATGATGTACGTTTTCCCTGCTTGAACCGGAACATCATTGAAGTTGAAATCTTGCCAGACATAGCCATCAAATCCAAGCCCGGTTAGACAAGCACTCAATCCGCTACACGAGCTGGGAATGATGTTGCTATACCCTAGGATGGCGCCTGAATTCCATGGTTCAACTCCACCGGGCGCGCAAGGGTCTGTGTTCGCTTCCTCGCGAAGGACAATCTGTGCGTTCATGGCACAGCAGGTTTTTAAACGCACACGTTTCATCCCTCCGCTTTGTGAGGGTGTAATGGACTGACCATATAAAATGCCAGGGGCACAGGGGCTTGGGTCTGTCTCCTCTACAGTGGTTTGGCAGCCATCTATACAGGAGGAGAGGGGCGTCCCAGTTTGGCCGCCAATGCAACCGCAGGGACTGTTGATGGCACTTCCACCGCAGTCACCGTTGCAATCTGAAAATTCACATGCACTGTTGTCGGCAACCAAGGCGCTGGGGTCATAATTACAGGCATTCTGGTCCATACACCCTAAGCAGCTCCCTTGATCATCAGCGGAATCAAGACACCCACAATCAGGGTCTAGAAAAGCGGTTCCACCGCACACATTTTGGCAGTCTAATTCAAGACAGGAACCATCTTCAACCTGCGCAGTGGCATCGTAATTACAGGCGTTTTGATTGGTGCAGCCAAAAGTCAAGTTGTTGGGGCAAATGGAGAGTTTGAAGGTGAGGTCTTCATCTGACTTTGCGCCATTGTAAGCAAAAGCGGTGCCGTCAGGATAAGACTGGTTGCACCCCGTAGCAGCCACGCCGTTTTTCAGTTGAAAAACGTATTGAACGCCGGCTTCCATGCCCATGTTTGAGAACGTGAACGTGGTCTCTACGTAATTGGAAAATCCATTGCTGCTCACGAAACAGTCCGAAGGTGTTCCCGAACTCGGCGCAATTTGATCCGCTTCTCCAATCAACTCACCTTCGTCCCAGTCAGAGCCATCGCCGTTGTATTTCCGAACGAATATTCGGGTATCGAGGCCCGTGCATCTCGCAATCGTAATGCTATTGAGAAGACCAGTAATGGAAGCGGTAAAGCTCTGCCCATAATTCAAACCTGTTCCACAAGGAGGCTCGTAGTAATCAAGGATAGCGGGGCATTCTCCGTTGCAGATGGGTTGAAGACAACTGCCATCGTCAACGGTGGAGGATACGGTGTAATTACAGGCACCAGAATCTGTGCAGCCAAAACACCCTCCAGCATCCATAATGGAAGGGACACATCCGCAGTCGGGGTCGTCGTATGCCGAGCCTCCACATTGATTTGCGCAATCCAACATGAGACAAGATCCGTCTTCCGCCGAGGCATTGTCGTCATAGTTACAGGCGTTTGGATCCGTACATCCAAAAGTTGCCGTCCCTTGGCAGATTCGCAGTGAAAATGCCAAATCCTCCGAAGCTTTACCCCCAGAGGAGGTGAAAGCAATACCTCCATTGTACGTGTTGCCACAAACGGTAGCTGCGGCTCCTTCCTCGAGTTCCAACGTGTATTGCACCCCGGACTCAATGGCCACACTTGTGAAGGTGAAGGTGTCGGCGGAATAATGGGCGAAACCGTTTCCGCCAGATGTAAAACAGTCGTTTGAGTTGCCGGTACCGGACAGGATTTCATTTGCCTCTCCAATGATGGTCCCCGTGTTCCAGCTGCTGCTTGTTCCGGCGTATGACCGCAGGATAAGCCGTGAATCTGTGGCGGTGCATCTGGCGAAAATCACGGTGTCGAGATACCCAGTTGTTTCTGCTGTAAAACTTTGACCGCTGTTCAACCCAGAGCCACAGGGTGGAGCATAATTGTCCAAAATGGCCGAGTCGGGGCATTGTCCGACTGCGCTCAATATGGGCAAGACCAAACAGGCTATGAGTAAGCCGAAGTTTTGAAGTCGAGGCATATGTGGTCCTGGTCGCATCGGGTGGTTTGGTTCTTTTTTCCTGTGGGTAGAGGGGGGAGAAGCGCCCCCTGCTCATTTGCAGGGGGCGCTGTGGGTTATTTGATTACCCGGACTGCGTGGTGTCCAGAGTTTGTAATCGCATGGATGATGTAGACTCCAGAAGCGAGGTTGTTGGTGACCCAACGACAAGGACCTTCTGAAATCCCCTTGCAATCCAAGACATCGATGGTTTTGCCACTGGCGTCTTCAACACGCAGTTCGAGAACTTCTTCATCTCCATGCCAGTGGATGGACAATTCGTTCCGGAACGGGTTCGGGAAAGCCACCAGGTGCTCGTCGATGCTCGTTTCAGGCATAGCCAGTGACTCTCGGAAGTGGAGCAACATTGGAGACTGGAGATCTCCATGCAGTTGGTTTGCATCGAAGTTCAACGTTTCGTCAGCCGTGAATTCCAGTTCGGTCAAGCCAGACATCCAACGGAAGTGCACATCACCAGCAAAGGCCTCAGTGCCGGACTCTCCAAATGCCGTAAGGAAGTAGAGCAGACCTTCGTCCGTGTCCATCGGGCGCGCTTGTCCGATGCAGATGGGGCCTTGCGGGCCATCCACGAAGGCGCCGAGCGCATCGATGAGTGATTGCGGCTGACTGGCCGGAATCTCTAGACGGATGACCGCCAACATGGAGGACTCCAGTTCTAGCACATCCATTGGCCATGTCTTTTCTTCCTCATCAGAACGGACAACGAGATACTCCATGCCCAATGAGATCGGCCATTCAAGTGTTCCTGCGGGTTCTCCGAAGTGATCATTGCTTGTCGGTCCCAATCGCATCCGGTATCCCTGTCCAGGGCGCATGGTATTCAAAGAACCAACCCAGTTTCCGTCTCCGGCATACATGGCAAATCCGTCATGTCGACTTTGAACCAAATCATTGAAGCTCAAAGTTGAGTCTGCATCAGCCACACTGCGCAGAGCTTGGTCAATGTTGAAGGATTGCTGCGGAATGTATCCGAGCTCATTCCAACCATAAACCAAAGGCTTCATGAATGCCGTATCCGTTGGATTCGGAGCAAATCCGATGTTGCTCATCGTCCATTCGGCATCGGGGTTGTCCGCTTTCATTTCGACCATGTAGCGCATTTGCACATCCGTTTCTTCGCTTTTGGTCATTTCAAGCCAACCGTTGGAGTCGGTGCTGGGGAGCTTGTATGAGTCGAAGTGAGACTTGACCTGCAGGATGTCTTCGTTTGGCACATCTTTAAACGCGTTCTCTACTGAGATCGGTGTGAGCGTATCCACAACGTTGACGCTGACCCAGTTCCAACCAGGCACCAATTTGGTGTTGATTGCAATTCGGCTTGTGGCCTTGAGCAACAAGGGCTCAAAGAGGTTTCCAATGCCGTTTTGGTTGGGCATCACCTCAACATTTTCCTCGAGGGTTGGCCAATGGGTCGAGACCTGTGCTCGGGTCATGCCTTTGGAAGCATCCCAGACATGGAAATCGATACTTTTCCCAACATCAACGCTGTCATAGAAAACAGACAGGAAGGCCAAGTTCTGACCAGCAACCGGTAGGTCGAGGTTGGCATAACCACGAAGCTCGCCATCGATGTAAGCCATGACAATGTCGTCTTCATCTGTGCTGGCTGCGTTGTTGATGTAAGCCTTGGTTACGAGTGGCATGATGTACTCGAACTCAGCAACATCCACTTCCAATTCCGGAGGTGTTGCGAAAATGTCCACACCCAGAGTGAAGCGCTCTGCATAGCAGAAACCACCTGAAGAATTATTTCCGCAGGGCAGACCACCTTTTAGGCGAGCGTCAAACTCGAAGTATCCAATCGGCAGTGACTCAGGCGCAGAGAACGTGATTTCCATCGTGCTGTTGGCGGGAATATTGCCGTTGGCAGGTGAAACCTCGATCCAGGCAGGAAGACCGCCAATCTCGAAGTATTTCGAGGTGTTGCCAATGTTCATGATGCCCGTGGTATAAGTGACCACATCCATATCGAATTCACGTTCAACCAATGCTTCAGTCTCAGTCCATTTCAATGGGTTCCGGTCAATCAACATTTCAAACACGAGGTCACTTTCCGTGGCATTGCCCGCGTCATCGCGGAGCTGTGTCCGAGGGATCATGAATGTGACCAGTTGATCCTCATACTTATACAAGGCCTGCTCATTGAGCTCAATGATGCACTCGTCTTCGAGTGAGTTCCAAGTCACATCGATGACGTCGCCAACTTGACTGATCGACGTTTGTGCCTCGGACTGCATGAGAGGAGCATCGTCTTCTTGAATACCGCTGATGATGGAGGTCAGTCCACCATTTCCAATGTTCTCCAGCTCCACGGCATTGTATCCGTGGTTGATGAGCATGGAACTCGCGTCATTGAAGTAGTCAAATCCATCAAACGGAGCGTAGACATAAGCGTCGTGCGGGTGCACTGCGATGGTGTCGGCGACAATGGCTGTCTCGAACGGCATGTGCAGCACGAGATTTTCATAACCATACACCCCGTCGCGCATCTGCTTCACGATGGTCTCCTTTGTTAAGGCCGTGTTCCAGACTCGGAGCTCGTCCAATTTACCTGTGAAGAACCGGTCATAACCGACGGGTGCTCCACTTGGAGGCGCGTTGACACAGGCATCGAGACACTCTTGTTCAGTGGCATGGAAAGCATTGGCGTAATCCAGGTTGTCGGTGGCCAAGGTGCCATCGCCAAAGATTTGCGTGGGCACATCATTGAACATCGCCCAGCCCAGAGAGCCTGCTGCATGATAATTCTGGTTGCCATCGGTGTTGAAGTTGATGCCCTTCAAGTCATGACATGTTCCAATTCCAGAAGGCAACTGGTTACGTGCTCCGAGGTGGAGAACGACCGGAATCAACTTTCCGTGGTCGTAAGCGGGGTCGCCTGCGACTTCTTCGCCATCAATGTAGAGCAATGCCGTTCCGTTGTATCTGCGGACCAATGCGACATGGTGCCATGCATCTGAAAGGGATTCCTGTGTGCGCATGGTGTCTGTGCCATTGGCAAATCCAAGGCGTCCCACTTCATCGATAAAGCCGGACCAACCCACACGACGCAAGTCGATGTCGGGATCAGCTGTACCGTTGATGCTCATGATGCCCTCATTCAAGCCGCCGGGTTTAACCCAGAATTCTAAGGTGGTGTTCCTTGTTCCATCTGGCGTCCAGTTCACACCGGAGACACTGGGGATCAGCGAACCGTTGGTGTTCGACGCGAAATCAAGAGCATGGGAGGCTTCAGGGCTGTACCAATTGGCCTCCATGATGATGTCACGCATGCGAGCGTGGTCCTGTGGCGTTCCGGTAAGCTCATCCATAGGCAACCACAATTGCAATCCAATTTCCTTTCCGGTGATTTGGAATGCGGGTGTCTCAGAAGCGTAAGTTTCACGCTGGCTATTCCACATGCGGAAGTCCTGCATGGGCATACTCAGCGGTTCGCCTGTAGCTCCGCTGTTGTCCCATCCATTGCCCAATGTGATGCGGGTGGGTTCAAGCTGGATGCTCGCGATTACGCCGTTCTGGCCAGCTGGAGCGCCATTGACACTCAAGCGCCAGTTGTAAGTGCCTTCTGTGGCGGTCGGCTCAAACACAAGCTCAAGTTGGTTCCACAATCCGTTCCATTCTGCACCTGCACCAGAAATCTGGACAGTGTAGTCTGTAGAGGGCAGATTGGCCACTGTTGAGGTCAGCTTGAAGTGGTCGATGTCGACAAATTCACCGCGCAAGCTGTATCCGGATTGGTCGCCTTGAGTGAACACAACACCACTTGCACTCGTCGGCGGTTGCACAACAGAGATTTGCGTGGGAAGGACAATCAATTCTTCCGGGTTGGTTGATGAGGCAACAATGTTGCCTGTAAGTGTGTCTTGGACACCATAGAGTCCACCACCCCATTGCTTCCAGCTAATGGACCAACCAGGGAATCCAATCATGTCCTCATCGGCATAGTACGTGTCCAAGTGAGGCCCTTGAACCACAGTGATGTGTTCATCGCCAGTGAACTTGATGCCGCTGCTGTTCTTGGTGTAATCAGAGTTCTGAGTGGCCCTCATCTTGATAGAGTCAGGGTTCAGCGTGTATTGTGGGTTGGACGTTTCCATTCCCTCTGACCAGCGCAATTGCAGCTCATCACCTGGTTGGTAGAACCCGTTTGAGGGCAATACATTTCCAAACAGTTCTGGCCGCACAAAGTCCACGTATCCGGTCACCACATCTGACACTTTTGTCAGTGCGAAAGGATCCTCACAAACACTTCTTGCGCGGAGCAAGACTTGCCCTTCATAACCAAGGCATGAGGTGCCGTCCGCTTCTGTGAGCGGGTTGCACAATGGCTCTGCGATGAGTGGAGCCCAGTCGAAATTGACATCGTTCAATGTACCGTCCTCATTGAGCATTACAACACTGTCGGTGTTGAATGCGAGAGAGTTGGATACATGGGACCAATTTGATCCGTTTCCGAGTCGGTATTCCACAACAATTGGCCCCACTCCCGTCGTGGGATCAAGGGCGTTGTCCTGCAGTTTCCAATTCGTAAAGTGGTTTTGTGCAATGTCCACTACGATGTCCACTTCAGATGGATTTTCTATCCCGCCGTTGACAACACGCTCCAGATTGGCCGTCCAATTCTCAAGAGGCTGCTCCAAAGTGACGTCTGAACAGGCCGGCTCGAAATTCAGGTTGACCTCCACCTCATCTGTGATGTTGTCATCACAAAGTGATTGCATAACCAAAGTGACAGAACCCGTCTGGAAATCGGGATTGTCTACACCGGAATGGGTGAACATGATCGGAACATCATAGGCACCGCCGAGAGGCGCCTCAGGAGACCAGTTGGGATAAATCTCCAAGTTGCTCACACTACTTGAGCTACCTCCGATGTTGACTGAAGCACCAAGGGTATTGGAAGTTCCATCAGAGAACACATGGAAGTTGGCGCTGCTCGCAAATGGATTTGGCGCCATATTCCGAAGGTGCAGCGTCATGCCAATCGTTTCATCCATAAAGGCCGATGCCGTC
>Ga0209092_10002880_pt1 | contig 15422 bp, 12 predicted proteins | sample FraStrMetagenome_FD_187446 | JGI IMG/M metagenome (GOLD analysis project Ga0209092, IMG submission 187446) | Marine eukaryotic phytoplankton communities from Arctic Ocean - Fram Strait ARC3M Metagenome (SPAdes) (version 2) | ecosystem: Environmental > Aquatic > Marine > Oceanic | place: Fram...
GGGAATCACAAATGCATTTACCACACCAAAGGAAGCAATTGAAAGCAGGATCTGCCCAAAAGTGGCGATGGCAATTTTCGAATACATATTGCAACAAATTTCAGTTTTGTGTTTAATGTAATTGTTTTAGAAATTATCAGGATCGAACTTATTATATCACTTATTTAGAGATGTTCCAATCTAGAGCTCTAATGTAGCCATGCTTAGAATAAGACACTCAACAAAAATTGTGCTGTTGAACATGTATCAAGACGAAGATTTGCGTTGAAGTTTCTACATTTTATTTATAAGGTATTTCAACTTGTGACACTCATTCAAAAAGATACGGCATCCTACTTACTTAATATCTGAAATTAGTTCCACTAGTCTACATGCTTTAAATGAAAATAGAACATTTTTTGAAACAAAAGAAATAAAAAATAAAGCAACCTTCATGGAGCAACATCATTGTTTATTACCTACTGCTGCAGTTTGGCTAAAATTCAGATTCTCTTCTTTTGAAAAGAAAGCGAAATTCATCGAAATAACATGTCATACTGACATTTAAATGAGAAAAAGGGGCAAACTCTAGATTTTCCTGAAGCTGTGGGATGTGAAGTAAATAGATATATCTCTCAAATTTAATCACAGAACTTCACAAAACTCACCAATATTGATCCTTTCATACTTTCGTGGAATATTTGATCACGCTGCTATGGTTCTAGCATAATTGGATTGAAAATAATAATATGGACCGATAGTTTCGTGTGTGGAACTCTTTAAATTTTTCTTGTTTTGGTGAGAAGAAACCGAATGAAGGTTTTTTCATTTTATTTAGAGATGCACTCATTCGTGGATGGATATTACAGCAGACTATTCTTCCGTTAAGTTTCGATTCCGAAACTTGACTTAACTCTCTATGTAGAGTTTCGGTATTCTATCGTGTAGGCACTATAAATTTTACTACGATAGGTTTTGTTGAATTTAATCAGACCGACTGCTGCGTGGGTTTCATAAGTTTTTTTACAGTTCTCCTTCCATTCCCACAATCAAACACTTTTCAAAATAACGGGAATAGAGAGAACAATAACCCGAAAACTTTATTCGATGGAGTTTTAATCACAAATTGACGATCTGACTAAATCTAAAAGCGACATCGAACTTTTATTCGTAACTTCATTTTCAAATTAAATTCAAATGTTTCACAAAAATAACAATACATTTAGACCAGATAAAGGGGAAGAATCTATACCTCCCCCAGATTTTCGTTTTTGTCAAATCAAAGAAGGAATCAACCGCCCAATGTTTTCATCTTCAGAAAAAATGTATGGAAAAAAGGGTCTTAAAGCTAAAAGGCAGCACGACTATCATCACTGGTCTATCACTGACGAAGATGTTCCTTCCCTACCATTCATGTATTTCCTCCAACCAACGCATGTTATCATCTCCACCATCAAACCTTCCACAATTGCTTTCAACATAGAAAATTGCCTAAAGCGATTATCGATCACTGCCGAATTCGATAACGAAAGGGTAGGTACCTCTTTCACTTATCCGAAAATCGTTTTATTTCAGAAACTTATCTGACATCTAATTATATGTTTTTCAAAATAAAACAGATGATTGCACATGCTCAAACTTACGACCAAATTAACTTCAATATTCGCCTTTTTTCAAGCAAAAATAAAACAAACAACCAAAAGACAGTTGTGGAACTAAATCGTTTAAGCTCATGTCAATTTGGATTTCATAAAATTGTCTGTGCAATTTTGAAATCAGCAGAAGGGAAAGCTTTTGCTATCCCAGACCAAGAAAATAGTAGGAAACGTCGTAAAGTCACCGAGGAATTGATTTCTCTTACATCTTCAGAAACACAAAGTGAAAATGCCATTTCTGCTCTAAAGCGCGCCGAAACTTTGCTCAAGAAAGACCGATATGATGCAAATGCTCTTGGTATGAAGAGTTTATTATTTCTTACTAATGCGCAAAATGGTGGTGAAAAATTGTCACTTTTGGTTTCAAAATTAATTTTAAGTGAAGGATCAGATATCTTGGGGAGTCTTCAGCGCAAAATTTTCCGGCTTATAGCTTTTGGAACAATAAATGAAGATGAAGCCTCTGAGATAGGTTGCAACCAATTTTCCACAACTCATCAGCAGCAAATGCGAAATGATGCGCTAAGTGTTTTGCTCCAGTGTTTTCAAACTTTCACTTCAAATTCCTCGAAGACTGACTTTGATAAATTATGTTCCAAAATGTGGCTAGAAGAAGAAATTACTAGTGCACTTTTGAATGACATATTGAAAGCTGACCTTGAATCCCATGGATCTCATATAGCCTACACAGCCTTAAGAGTTTTGCACCAGTTGATATCAAAGTCATCGATAGCTAGCAAGCATATTTATGTTTCTGAGAGAAATGTAGAATACATTTTACAAAAAGCCATTGATGTCGGTTTAAATCGCCACGAATTACTTGCAAAAGAAGGGAAAAGATTCATGTCTATTTTTGCATCTCGTTAGCATATTTTAGATTTAGTGTAGGCTTGTAAAATTAATAGAATATAGAACCTGTATGATCAATTTCAAGATACAATGAAAGAAGAGAATTTCGTTTCTTAAAGGAAAGAAAAATGAGGTTGAATGGGGTCTGTCGCAGCACAATGCCATTAGTACAATCTAAAATTAATATCATGTCCAACAACAACATATCGCCATTTTTTTGCAAAAAGATGTAAATTTATATAGTACTATTCCTACTATATGCGAAGGTGGAAAAGCCAAATAGCGCTCTCAAGTATATTCATTATAGGCTATCCAAAATATCAACTTATTTTTTTCATGAATTGAACAAGGTATTCTTCATTGAAACGTTTCTATATATCGAAGATAAATAACCATGTCCACTATTAAGATGATGTCTTCTTTTTTCATGGCTCGAAATTTCTCGAGAGTCCGTCCTAAATGTAGAATACAATACTTGATGAAAGGAAACCAAAGTGACAAGAAAAACCTATCTCTCACATACAGAGTATGCACTAGAAAGTTTACACAGACCAGTAATTACAACCAGAACGAAGTTTTGTTTCATAAAAGTGTTATTCAAGCGAGTTGGACTTCATGCCATGGAAGCAAACGATTGTTTTCGTCTCCTCCTTTTCCTGCTGTTTCAGAGGCTCTAAATTCTAGCAAAGGAAAGGGAAAACATACATCCAATTATCGTGTAAATAAAGTTTATTCTGATGGATCAGTCAAGACTTGTTCTTTAACAGTGCCAGATATTATTCGAGGTTCATCAGTCCATGCCAGAGATTTATTTTCTCTCGCTCTTTCTTCTTTTGATGAAGAAAGTAAATCGGTTGTAAATGTTGACGGTACCATTATCGAGGCTGGTCGAAATTCACAAACACGGAAAAGAAAAATTGTGTCCCGGAATCCCCCTCCAGTAATTTTACCAAGAGGCGAGAAGGTAGTTGTAAGTAAGATGGAAGAGCTTAGGAAGTGGACATTTTTTTTCTTTGTTATGCTTATCTTTTCTCATATTTGAGTTCAGGTTTGTTTTGGTCATATCAAGGCTGTTATCGGAAGAGATGAAGGAATGCTATTCACGGCGCATCATCCAAGTGTTCAGGTAAGTGCACCAAATTTTGATAGAAACGAAATATTTCTTGAAGAAAAAGAACAATATACACCTCAATATTGTCCATGATACCAATTTAAGCCCCTGGGTACGGTCAGCAACTAAGAGTTTTCATTTCTTATTTATTTTCCAATTTCACTCAAAGCTTCTTACAGAGGAATTAAGAGAAGTCTTCCAAGAAAGATCCAATAAATTTCCAAGTTCATCCTCATGTATGAATGAATATGATATCGAGCCATTTGAGATTGTTTTTTTGGAACAAATATTACATCAGGTTTGCTCAATTTGGTCTCGTCGAATTTTGTTATACCAACCAATTGTTGATAATCTTGGACAAAAAACAATTAGTTCAGATCTTGACTACTCAGAAACAAGTGCTAGTGTTCAGCGTTTAGTTCCTTTGAAGGATTCACTTCAGAATTTCGAAATGCAGGTTTCACAATCACTTAACTGCTTGACAACGTTGTTAAATGACGATGAGGACATGCTTCATCTTTTACTCACTGCACAAGCTGCTGCAGCAAAAGAAGGTAAAAATCTAGATGTAGAACTACACGAGACTGTAGAGCTAATTTTTGAGGAATATTCGAGGCAGCTGAATAATTTGTTGCAGGAAATTAATTATCTTTTGAGACGAGTAGAAAGTAAACAAGATCTACTAAAAATGTCATTGGATACTTATCGAAATCAGATGTTGCGGGTAAATGTTTATCTAAGTGTGGGAGCGGTTGGCTTAGCAACATCAACCACGATTGCAGGATATTTCGGAATGAATTTAGTTCACGGATATGAAACGTCAGATACTGCGTTTGCTGTTGTTGTAGCCGGATCAACTTGTTTATGTGGATCAGTACTTTTATGGTGCTTATTCTACTTGAACTCCTCAAGGATCAACAAAGCTGCTGGTAAGAATGAACTTGGATACTTTGATTTTCAATCAAAAAAGTTAAACTTATTCTCGATAAATTCCCTTATATTTAGTAACGCAGTTTGAGGAAATTAAGGTGATTACAAAATCATTGAGTGACTTGCATGCGGTAAGTGCTTCGTTTGCTTTGGATCATAGACAAAAGCATTGAATAATATTGTTGAAATCGTATGACATTCTCATATAGGTTGATTATGCAGCTAAACATTTAGCTGAAAGCGATGAAGACGTAGGAAAAGAGGAATTCAAGTCCAAGTTGAACGAAGCAAGAATTGACGGTCGTGAAATATCTAGCAAAGAAGTTGATTTCTTGTTTGACATCCTCGATTCGAGCAAAGATGGACGATTGCAAAAGGAAGAAGTGATTCGTTTAAGTCCTGAAAATGATGATAAGATATAATTTATCTCTCTACATGAAATAATCAAAAGAAAAGGTTGATAAATTAACAATCTAAATAAAGAAACATGAATTTGAATACGATAATCTATTTCTTTATACATGCAAATTTTCTTTTTCAAAGGTAAAAATATTTGTTTTGTCAAAAAGCACAAAGCTTTGCAAATGAAGCGATGAACATAGCTTGATATGCAAGACAATACCATTTTATTGCGTCCTCATTCTTGTGTTGTTCGAAGTTTTACTTCTTTTTGAATCATGTTCATCCTCTTCTTCATTATTATATTTTGAAAGATCAAGAGTCAAAGTCCTACTCGAACTCGTTGCAACGTCCCTGCAGACTCCAATCAAGCTTTGGCTCCTTTCATAAAACATGTCTTTCAAGCTTATCACAATACACTGGAAGTCGCCACTACGTTGCCTAATGTAATTACAAACCTTGAGAACATTTACATTATCAAGTGCAGCATCAACTTCATCCATAACAAAAAATGGGGCTGGCCTATAAGAATGGATTGCAAACAAAAGAGCTAATGCTGCAACTGTTTTTTCTCCTCCGCTCAATTGTTCCATATCACGGAACCTCTTCATTGGGGGCATTGCATTAAATTTCATTCCACCATTGTATGGTTCGTCAGAATCATCTAAGCTAAGATACGCATTTCCACCTAACGGATGCTTAGAGCTTTTTGTCATATCAGTATAAATAGTTTTCAAAGCTTCATCAATGTGGTCAAATGCCTCCTTAAAGCGATTGTAACGATCGTTTCTTATTCTGTGGAAAGCAGCCGTTGCATTTCTTGCATTTGTTTTTGCATTATCGAAATCTTTTCCGCTCCCTTTAAGGCGTTCAGAAATATTTGAGTATGCCTCTTGGGCCTGAAAATAATCAAGTAAGTCAGTTGTTGATAAAAGATATCCAAGCAAAACAAGCAAACACGACTATTACCTTCATATTAGGATTCATCCCTTCAATATCAGAACTGAGCTTTGAAACTTTTTGTTCAAATTCTGCTTTAATTCTCTTTTCTTCTCTATCACTAACCCGTTTTTTCAGTTCTCTTCGAAGTCCACTAAAATCTATTTTGTTAGCATCTCTTCTATCTTTGGCAACAAGCTCATCATCACCTTGGGAAAAATGGGTTGAAACTAGAGATTCTTGACTCAATGGGGCACTGAAACCTTGCTGTTCCTCTCCTTCAATTAATCCATCTTCGTCATTTTCTCCAATCAAAGGAAGCTCAACCTTTTCTACTCGCGCTTTTTGTAAAGTCTCGTGCAATTTTCCACGAAGGCGCTCGAGTGTACTTTCTTCTGCATTGATAGCTTTACCCAATTTTACTTTCTCGCCATGAATTTCTTGATGATGTGAATACGCTTCTTTTACCTCAACATCATTTTCTTTATCGTCTTCAGTGACTTGGCTTACTTCTGCCTCTGCATTGACTAATCGAGTTTTGATCTCCTCAAGTGTACCTTGTAATTTTTCTTGCTTTGCCTTAGCTTCGTTTAGTTGTTCTTTTCTCTCTTCCAAACGCTTACTAATCTTTTGGAGATATTTCTTAAAATCTCTTCCCGATTCATAGGCCTTTTGAGTTGTTAGCTTCGCAAGATGTTCACGAAGTTGCCTTCTTTTCTGATGAAATTCTTCACGGGCCTGACCAGTAGCCTCATCATAGCCACGTAAGTCGTGCAAACCTGTCGACTTGCGAAATGGGGCATAGTATACCTCTTCTGCTTCTTTCACCTCTTCGACAATACTTTGAACATTTGCATCTACCTCCTTGATATCATTCTCAACTTGGGCAAGTTTTTTCTCAATCTGGTCAACTTGATCAGTTAGAGATGAAACTAACACATATTGTTCTTTCAGTTTTGATTTCGTGTATGCCTGGTCGCTTTGCGTGAATTGGGATCGATTTCTCAAATTACCAACAATATTCCTTAACTCCTCTATCTTCGACGTATGACTCAGATTTTGACCGCTTCTTCCTGTATCTAATTCTGAGCGCTCATTTTCTAGCCTGTCCTTGCGTTGTCTGAGCTGTTCCAATTCCCTCTCATCCCACCTTCCTGACTTATTTGCGTCTTCTCTTGTAACACCGCCTGTCATTGTTCCTGCTTTAGAAATAACCGCACCTCCAATAGTCACAGCTTTAACTCTCATATCACCATTACTTCCTTTCACCCCTTTAAAACAGATTTCTCTTGCTACGTCTAGATCATCACATACTATGGTATTACCTACTGCATAGAGCACAGCCTTCCTTACACTTTCATCGCAAGAAATGACATCAGCACACAAACGAAATCTACCATCGCTTTTGCCTAACCCTCTTAATCTTTCAGTACTACCCTCACTGGGTACTTGTAATGAGTCCAAGGGTAAAAATGTAGCAACCCCTACGCGTTGTTCACGGAGGTACTGAATACACTCAAATCCAGTTTTCTTACTGTTCACAACAATGGCATCCATATCTTTCCCTCCTGCAACGGTTACGGCTAGGTTATATCTGCGTTGAGTGGGTCTACATAAATCGACTAGTCTTCCCTGAACACCAGGAAAATGTCGTTTAAGTGACGCAAGTGCTGCGAGAAGTCTTTCTTCGTCTTTGGATTTTCGTCGGTCATCTCTAGCATGGCGTAGAGAAGTGTTCACCTTTTCAATTTCTTCATTCAAATTATTTAAATGGGTTTGGGATTGTTGGTGAAACGTCTGTGTTGATTTCAGTTCTTTTTCTTTCTCGATAAGATCCTTTTTTGTTTTCTTGAATGATTCCGATAGAGTATTTCTCCTCTCTGTGAGTTCTCTTGCCATATTTTCAGCATTTACTTTTCTACTCTTTATGTCAGTAAGATCCGATTCTAAATTTCCAGCTCTAGCCCGCAAAGATTGAAGTTTTCGTGATTTTTGACTCAAAACTTGTCTAGGCTTGAAGCTAGCAACTGCTGCAGCCTCTTTAACTTTCTCAAATTCTTTTTCCTGTTCCTCGGTGAGAGCTTGTTGAGATGCTCCCTTTTTGATATCATCGTATTCTTTTTCCAACTGTTCTTCTAATTTTTTTCCAGTCTCTAAATCTTCATCAAGTTTCATAAGTCTTTCCTTATGGCTGCCAATATCGTCCTCAACTTTTTGTTTAGACTTTTCATCTTTTTCAATCTTATTTGTCAAACTTCTGATCAACTCTTTTGTTTCAATAATATGTGGTTGCAGCTTATCCATTTCTGCAACTAGGTCAACTCTATGTTTTTCTTTGATAGCAATCTTTCTCCTTCCTCCACTAGCTTTCTTTTTTGCCTTTTTAAGAATTTTCAATTTCTCCTTTTCAGATTCTTCCAATTGATCAAATTCCTCGCGTAATTCACTAGTGATTTCTTCTCGTTCTCGAATATCAACATCCATGTGAAATAATTGCCATATAAAGTAATCTGTCTGCACTCGTGATCTTTCATCTAAAGTTTCATGGAAACGTTCTGCTTCTTCCTTCTGATCTTTCAATTGTTTTTTCTCGCTCTTATACCCTTTTTGTTTATTATAAGCAAATATCGTTGCTGCTTCCGCCTCCTCTTTTTTCTTCAATGCTTCATCATAAGCTTGTTTCAGTTCGACAGAGTTAGAAATTTTCTCAAACATATCCACCATTTCTTTGGGTGACTTTCGTGCTATAGATTCCACATCTCCTTGAAACACCAAAAAGTTACGTGCCTTGATCAGTACTCCAATTGATCTTAATCTTTGCTCGTAGGTTTGAAAGGAAACGGAAGAACTGTTGATACGATATTCTCCTACTCCAGCAGAGGAAATATAGCGAGAAAATCGGGTTATTTCATCTGTTTCAGGATCTGAATACACGAGAGTTGCAGTTGCATTTAAATTCCTTTTTGTCCTTGTTGGGGACGAGTCTCTTTCTTCCTCGGTTTCAGGAGGGCGATAAATGAGGTCTCTCATTTGGGAACTTCTGAGTTGCTTCGACTGGACACCTAATATGAAGGAAATAGCATCCATGACATTTGATTTTCCGGACCCATTGGGTCCGATGACAGAAGTAAAGTTTTTGAAAGGCCCAATTACTTGTTTTCCTGAGTAGGATTTGAAATTCTCCAATTCCAAGTGAGTCACCGGCATGATTGATTTCCAGAACCTTTATGTCCTTCGAATGAAAGTGCTACAAATACTTGTGAAAAGATGGATGCGAAACAAGGTGACCTTGAATTGTTGGAAGTAACGCTTTGATTATGGAATCCCTTCGAAGTCGATGTTAATAATATAATGTAAAAAGTCAAAGTTGGCGGGAGAATCAAATCATTTTATATTTTCAGTGGGTATGACGTATAATCTGGTATGGTTGAGTCAAGATTTTCTGAAGAAGTTTGATAGAAGCGCTATTTTTTGGTCTAACTCAGTTTGATGAATCAAAATTCAGTCATTAATATTGAATTCTACTTATTTACATAATATACTCTAATAATATATGTAAATACGTAGAGGTCCAAAATCATGAAGAGGAACACACACTTATCATTTTCTGATGTTTTTGAGTCTTGCCTTCTTTTTATTGCAGCCGTTGAGCAAAAACTTCTTGCTTTCATCTTCTTATCAGCGCATTTTTCTATTGCAGATCTTGAAGTCGCTGCCCTTATTTATGGTATTGCGTATAATAAATTGAGAATGTGTCAATTATTAGGAATGAATTGTGCGAAACCAACAGACTTTACATTTTCATTTACTGGCTTTGCCAAAAGAGGTGGCGATACCGACATTCATTCAGATGGTTGGGGATTAGTTTTTTATGAAGGATGTGGCATACGGGCGTTCCACGACTCTTTACCAGCCTCAAAATCCCCCATTTCGCATTTAGTCTCTAATTATCCCTGTAAAACCTTGAATATGATCTCACACATTAGATATGCCACAAGCGGTGCATGTTTACTAGAGAACGTTCATCCATTTCAAAGAGAGATATGGGGCATTCCCTTCGTATTTGCACACAATGGAGATGTTCCTAACTATTCATTTGATAAGGATAGCCTACCCCACATTGGGAAACAACAAGATTGCAATAATGATGGACGTGCACATGTAAATTATTACGTCCCTATTGGCACCACAGATTCAGAAGCGATATTTTGTGCGATTTTAAATTCATTACGAAAAGCTTTTGATGCACCCCCGCCATTACATGTTCTATACACCTATTTACAGAATTTGGCATCAGATATTATAAAATCTCATGCATCTGATGAATGTGTTATTTTTAATTTTCTCATGAGTTGCGGTGAACATTTTTTGTTTGCCTTTTCTTGGCCCGGTTCAAGACCTGGTTCCTCCGTTTGGAATGGCTTATATTATGTGATAAGAGAATATCCATTCCATATGGCATCCCTCAAAGACTGTGATATGTCAGTTGATTTTTCCAAAGTTACAACGAAAGAAGATAGAGTGGCAGTTGTTGCGACAACTCCTTTGACCACGGATGAAGCTTGGAATGAATTCAAGAAAGGTGAACTGCTCTTGTTTTATGAAGGTACAGCCTATAGTTCAGCAAAAGACTGTAAACAATTAGATGATAACCACAAAGAAATGAAACAATGCAGGAAACAAAAAATGTAGATGAAAGAATCCCTTGAATATAAATAATAAATGTTTTTGCTTTACAAAATAGTAAGCATTTTATCCAATGTTCTATTTTCTTTAATTTAATTGTTTTGAAATGTTCTTTGAATCAAGAATCTCTGCTTGTGCTAGGATTGTGAAAATAATTTATCTCATACTTATAAAAGAATCATGCAATAGATAAAACTGGTACTAATACATATTCACAAATATTCATGCATAACTATGAAAGGAAAAAGAATAAATGAATACAAAACTTGCATCGAATCAATCTTTTTTAAAACTTGAAAAGAAATGCCTACAGAAAAGGACAAAAATGATTCTAATTGCACTTTCTATTGTGGACAATGCTACTTTTTTACAATTTCGCATTTCCCAGGCATAAATCCCATAGCAGAATTAATTCCCATCTGACACATGGCATCTATGATTTCTTTGCCTTCCCTGTCGCTATGATCACTACAGGCGCCCACTACTAGGCAGTAATGTCTCATAATCAACTCCCATTCCTCAAATTCATCCAGCATTTCCTTCATGTTTGCTTTCCATCTCTGTTCTTTATCCAAAATTGTTTCATAAGCATCAAACATGTTACAACCTATTGCTACATCAAAGTTGCAATCACATAATTTTTGTACTTGTTGTGTAAGGGTAGTGTTTACCATCATGCTGGATTCCGTTGTAATAGCTTTGGATGCTAATAAATTTTTTTGCATCGTTTTCCCGAATGGTGAATGATTTGATGCTAGTGGATCATATATCGCTATTATAGATGTTTTACACACTTGAGAAATTGTAGATAATAAATGCTTGCTCGACGTTTCTTTCGCAGTGATTTTTGAGGGTTTTGATTAATATAAGTGCAAAGAGTTGAATGAATTAAATCGGGTAAATTAAAAAAATAAGAAACTGTGCTTCTCATTCAATAAATGAAAATTTTCTCACCTGGCAGATACATTTGAACGCATTCTAACACAAATAAAGTAGGTGCATTCAATGAAAATGAAAATTGCTCTACGAGCAAATCGAATAGAGTATGAGGTGATGAGCGCAAATCAAATGGCACAAGATGCAGGGATGAGAGATTTTTTGAATCAGTGATGGATGGCATTGTATCAATTAGATTTTTCTTAGATTGAATAACACTTGGATGATCTATTTCATACCATTGAACTTGAGAATTGATATCTTCATCCATTGTATTCAATGGATTTTGTTGTGCATTCAGGAGACCTGCCTGATATCGAAGAAATGCCGTGTCTTTGCCTGCACCTAAAATAACGATTTGTTTTGGTTGATTTTTCTTCAAGGAGACGAAGGCTGTAATGCATCTATCCATGACACAAACACGCGCATGAGTTCCCTTCCGAATAATTGGATGTTGATGTCTAGTTTGATTTTGTGTACTCTTTGAACATGATGTTAGTCCGTGTGCATGCAATGCCATATGGGGTAGGAAAGGGTCATCATAGTAGCCATATTGAGATGTTGATAATTTTGCAAGAATGGCGTCATCAGCAGTTTTTATGACCGGTTGATCACTATCAGGTCTATGACTATGTACCACGCATTCTAGGGAAGTGGATTCATTTTCTTTTCTTTTCCTGAACATGTTTTTCAACCTCTCCATGGACATTGCTCGAGTTGATATGCATAAGCTTTTCTACTACACTAATAGAGGTACGAGGCATAATTTTCTTTATTTTCATTTTTTTATATACCTTAATTTCTATTTCAATTATGAAGGCAAAAATTCCTCATTATTCTTCATTTTTGCGTCATTAATACAATTTTGCCAACCAAATAAATTCGATAGACTTTACATCCATTGCAACATACAATAATAAGATCTAATGTATCATGACTGTTGACGGTTCAATACATGAATCAGAACTTTTATTGAAGCGAAGAAATTTTGGTTGTGATAGGTGGCCTTTACATTATGCCGTGCGAACAGGCAATATTGAGGATGTACAGTATCTCGTTGAAATTGAGAAAAAATCGGTAAATGAGCAAGACTTTCATGATGCCACTCCACTATATTTGGCAGCTCTCACAGGTAACACTCAGATATGCCAATACTTACTCGAACACGGCGCAAAATGTGATCCTGAGTCCGGAGGTGATGCCGCTCGAGTGTTCTATGTAGCGTTGACACCTGAATTACGGAAAATGTTGAAGGACTGGAACCTTTCAGCAGCTTCTCGGGATGCTTTTCTTGATATAATTAGAAAATCATTTAATGATTCGACATATGCAGATTGTTTTGTTACACTTTCATCGCCAATCCAACAGGAAGATGATGGTTTTGAGGCGAGCGATAAAACCATTGTTTATCTTCATTATGCTATGTTATATTCGCGATGTCCCACTTTGGCTAGTCTTCTAACGGAAAAAAATTCCAATGGAAAACTCACAGAATTAAAGTTTCCAATCAAATATAGAGAATGTGATTCAGCAGTGTATGATTTTTGTCAATACCTTTATACTGGTAAATTTGAAACACGAGATATGGAAAAAGCTCTGGTAGTTCATGATATGGCAAAACATTTTCTTCTTGATGTACTTCATGAGAAACTAAATTGTGTGCTACAAACTCGAAATGATATTTGGAACGAAAGTTCTCGGTTCAAATTTCAATACATAGGCACTGATATGGTAAAATCTGATTTGAAAGAATTCGTAAATCAAGTATCAATTCCACTTGAAGATCCTGATTTCACCTTGTCAACTGACATTTTACAATGGAGTGACTCAACTATACGATGCAACGACAGAACATGGTCTGTGCATAATTTCCTCATATGTTCTCAGTCTGAATATTTCGGATGTGCTCTCTCTGGAGGCTTTCGTGAAGCAGAAGAAGCTTTTATAGAACTTTCCCACCTTGTTCCTTCCCCTGATGCAGTCAAACTGGCAATCCAATGGATGTATTGTGATTCCTTTCTTGACACTTTTTCCTTAGAAGCATCTGTAATCCTTTTAGAATTAGGTTCTGCTATATTGTGCCCGCGACTCTCCATCCACACAGCGAACACGGTATTAATTCCTGCTGTGAATACGGATAATGTTTTTGGAATGCTAGACCTTGCGTTGGCGTATAACCTAACTAGATTAGAAGACAAATGCGTCGATATCTTTGCAATGGAGTTGGATGCATTGGCACCAACACAAGACTTCAAAAATGTTATTGCTAGAGAGGTTGCTGGCACCAAGCAATCTGGTGATGTTTTTGTAACGGATGTGCCCATTGCAGCTGAAATACGCAGTAGTATTCTAAGGAATATATCAGGAGATAATGCACGATCTGAGCAAATCCGACGTTTGAGACTGTTACGGTCCGTAGTGCAGCTTTCTATCGAGGCAAATGATAAATAAGACATAATGAGTCAAACTGTTGAATATATTTATAATTTTTATCTATAAGTATACTTCTTACAAGCTCTACAACAACTTGAGAAAAGAAAATCAGAACGAATAATGGAATAATTCGCATATTTAGTATTAGAAAATCTTATTGTTTTCCAAATATGTATAAAAATAGTAGAAATTACTTTTATCAATTTGTAAAATGACCTTGCAGCCAAATTGTAAAATTCATAAAAAGTAGAGAATACTGGGTGTTCGCTGCAGAGTGACTGTTTTCACATTCTTTCGCAATGTTTAATCATAAACTATTAAGTGAGAAGTGAAGGGGATTTGCGCAAGGCTTGGATACTTTTTTATCTATTTTGGTTGTAGAGAGGTGCTTTCAACTTATAAGAGCCATGTGTAGTGAGATAAAAATGTGCTTTCGGTTGAAGATTTGAATTGGCTTTGCAATAATAATAAGAGTTCTGGTGGATACGAAATTTATTTCATAAATTCCAAGCCTCTTCCAATGTAGAACCTCCTCTTTCTGCCGCAGCCTGTACACCTCGATCTATTGAAGCCCACTCACTTTTTCGACAGTCCCATAGTTCTGCTTTATACCCAATTAAGGGCAGTAATTTATCTGGCATTTCAACGAGCTTCTGCCAAGTTTCTGCCAAGTTCTTAAGTGAAGGTATTGATAATGATAAAGCATACATCCAAACCATTTTAGCATCACTGATATCACCTTCAGTGGGAACACCGCCGCACTGATTTTCGAGAGCACCTTTCAATAAAGTTTTCATTCGGTGTGCTCCGTTAGCAGCTGCTAACCATTCCAACCGTCCATTTTCCAAAGTCATCCATATTTCATCAAGGTCTGAACTAACACTCATAGCTCTTGCTTTCAATGCAATAACCATATAGTCCCATGCATTTATATTCCTGCCATCCTCGAAACCATCATTTGCTTTTCGAGCTGCTTCAACTGTTGCTTGGAAAGTATTTTTTGAACTAGCAGCCTTTGCCACTGCATTGTTTGTTATAATAGCTTCACGGACAGCTTCATATTCCTGTAGACGCAGGTCTGAGGCAAGACCTATAAAGAATGCATCACGGACAATATGAAGCTCTTCCTTAGAGGAACATCTAGCAAAGCCAGCTAATACCACTCTTTGTGCATTAAAGGCATTAGTAAATTGAATTTCATCAGGAGTTAGGTTTGAGTCATTAGACATTGTAAATTTTGAATTCTTGGAAGTGAGAGTGCAATAAATGATACAAACTAAAGATTTGAGCAAGAATTCCTGCTTTGATTGTTGGAGTTCAAAATGTAAATTCAAAGAAATTTGTTAAATGGGGCTCGTCTCGGGCACGACGCAACCCTTGTGTTTTGTTTTTTCAAGATTTTCCAACCTAATTAATTAGTAATCTTTTTCATTTGTTTAATCTTCGAGAGGATCCTCACAGATTCATTTAGAAACTTTTAAGTGGAATCTTTCAAAATGGCAAAA
>Ga0209092_10002883_pt1 | contig 15410 bp, 11 predicted proteins | sample FraStrMetagenome_FD_187446 | JGI IMG/M metagenome (GOLD analysis project Ga0209092, IMG submission 187446) | Marine eukaryotic phytoplankton communities from Arctic Ocean - Fram Strait ARC3M Metagenome (SPAdes) (version 2) | ecosystem: Environmental > Aquatic > Marine > Oceanic | place: Fram...
GCCATGAAGTCGGAATGATCGGGTAGCCATCCTTCTGGGCTGATGTTATATTCTTTGCTATCTAAGCTGCTATGTATGGCGACTGGAACCGAGCAGGATAACACGGCTGTAATAGCTAACATGATAGGTCTCTTTCTGGTGATTACCCTCCCAAATGTGTACCACGGACTCGTGCGTAGATTTTCATTGAACGCGACAATACTATTTGCTTGAATTGGTTCGTAACCATTTTTATATGTATGTGCATAGGGAGTCTCTTCATTAATGTCGTTGCTTCTTTCTAAGTTTAATCTCGGCACGGACTCTGGGACGACTGTAGGCAAATTTTGACGACGAGTTTGTTCCCAAATCACTGGAATGTCTTGTAAAAAGCTATAATGCTGGTTGATAGAAAACAGCGCAATGATGCTGAATAATGATGTCATCGCAAAAAAAGTTGCAGTTAAGATGAATGGCCATGTTTCCATATGACAACCTTCGTCGACAAGAGAGTATATCATTAGTGTAATGTAGCCACAAAAACCAAGCAGGAGCGTGATTAATGTCGGAAGAATTTGTTTCTCGTACACAGAAGTCAGGTATGAAAGAAGTACTATGAACGAGTACATGATGTTGGCTGCGATTCGAGATCTCTCCCATTCCTCCTCGTTAAAGTACATATATCGGAACACCACATCTGAGTACTGAATCAATAAAACTGCTGATAATGACATCTCAAACCACCTAGCTTTTGGTATGACGCAATATAAGCTTGTTATTGCCATGAGGATAAGCATGGAAAATACTAGGAAAGATCCTTCATACGCGCGAATTGATGTTATCATATAATAACTTGTAATAACTCCGATGAAATTCCACATGTGGTAACAAGGCGAATCCTCAACTTCATCGTTCCTAGTCGAATCGTTTACATCATCAGAAGTTATTGGTAGCCCTTGCTGCTGTACACCATCATTACTAAATGAAAAGTTGATTCCGTCGGGAGATTCAGGTAGTACTTTCGGCTGTATCAATTTTACTCGAGCGAGTAATGCCGGGAATAAGCTCAAATGACAAGCAGCAGTTATCCAAATCGTTACACTTGCGCCATAGCCAAAATCATTCAGTATTCTAACGTTCGGGATAAACATTAGACACGAAATACTGGAAAACAACATCGCAGCCGATACAATCACGGTTCGACCACCCGATTTCAGTACTTGGTAAATTATAGTGACTGGTTGTCCAATGTTAATTCTTTGCTCGTCCCGAAATTTCGACCAAATTGTCATAGAATAACTCCTGCTTAACGCAATTTGTAAACACATCATCAAAATTGGCGTCGCGCAGCTCATTTCTTGCACATCGTTTTCGATGGCACGAGACACTGGCAACATCATTGCCATGCTTGTAAGCAAGCTAGTAGTCCCTGAAAAGAAGATTAGACAAATCACCGAAAACTGCCTGATAATATAATAGTAAACCACGAAAAAAGCCGGTAAAGCAATTGCCAATACGTATATAATTTCATTTCGATAAATATTTTGTGTATCTTCTCTTATAAGTGCTTGGCTCACTGCGGAGACCCGTATGTCGCTGTCATCTAGAGGTTCATTCATTTCTTCACAAAATGCTTTTACCTCTACACTTAAGTTTTCAAACCAGTCACGATCGACGCATTTGAAATCTATTGCCATATATTGTAATTTTCGATGCTCATTTTCAGTAGTCTTATCATAGTAAAACGTTGTGCTGCGTGTGTATTGGTCTAAGGCATACGTGTGACAACATTCCTCGACATGATAGTAGCTGCGAATGGTCAATTCATCAAAATGCTCATCCCGTTCGGTTATATTGAGATAAGAAGATCTTGAAGAAATAGAATATACATGATTAGGTTACGATACATTAGTAAAATAGTTTTGACTCACCGAAGCCATACTTCCAGGTCGACTACAAAATCCCGCGCCGCCTTATACTTTATAGAATACTTGTCGAACATTGTCTCGTTAAGGTAAGAATCCTTTTCCCCTATATCTTCAATAAATACGTAAATAGAATGATAACTCGTAGCGGTTTTATTATACAACTCAGAAAAGGCCTCGGTAGCGTTCTTGCTAGGTGTATTATCGGGGGCAATAGAATATACATTAACAGTGCCGACTTCTTCTAAGAATTTGTTAGCAAAGATGACGCCTAACGGAAATGCGAGAATAAACCAAAAACAGAGCAGAAAAGCTCTCCAGTTCCATAAGAGTAATGAATATGATAGAAGAGATTTGTCCAGGAATAGAGCGATTCGCTCGCGCAGACCTTTCATCGTCCGTGAAGAAGTTCCATCATTACTTGTAAATTCATGTTTTTCCTGCAGTGCCTCATGTCCATTTTCGTTTATATCACTATATACAGTACTCACAAGAGGCGTAGTGAGACGCTCCAAATCTTCGCCTACCATTGCTTGATTCAAACTAGGCGAGTTTGTTGCCAATATCATAATTTTATCTATTTTTCTCTTTAGTTCCAAATTATTTCTTTCGTGTTTTGATGTCGCTCTTTTTTGAGAACGAAAGCGAGGATATATTACATGTTTGAAATTTTCTGTGTCATGATAAATAATCATTTAAGATATGTGAAAGTGTTTTTGGTAGATGTTCATATATATGTTTTGTTGATAATGTGTAATCCTTTATTTCTAATAATAGAAATATCAATGTCAATCATGTCCTTTGGTTTAGCGAAAGCAACACTTATTGCATACCCGCCAAAATTTTCCGCGAACTCTACAAAATACACATTTTCTATTATATTCATTAACTTCATTTCAAAAGAATGGAAATAGTTTGTAAACAACAATGAACGAAGACAACGAACCCAACGAAGACCTTACAACGCCGTTAGTTGGAAATGCTTGGAATGGTGTCAACAACGACGGACAAATATCGCTTCATGACAATGAGAGTAAACTGTTGTCTCAACCCATGTTTCAACCAATCAACGCCGATCAAAAGGAAAATTCTGTCGCATCTCCTTCTCAACTGCCAACTCTACGCAATCGATGCAATCACTATATGAACAAATCGATCCAGTCATATGCATCGTTTGTACTAAATAGAAAGTATTTCGTGTTAGCATTTTGGTTCCTAGCAATTCCATTGGGTATCATTTATGGTAACCAATTTATCGAAGAAGTAGGAACTACGAATGTCTATTCCATTGCACCTGATGACACGCCGAGTAAAAATGCTACCGACGCCATTTTAGAATTGTATAATGAAACAGTATCCGAGCATCATTCTGTTGTTGTACTGATTGAGGATTTGAGCAACAGTGGTGGGACTATGTTTGAAAAGAATTCTTTAAAATATAAGACAGCTCGGGATTTTGTCGTCGACCTGGAAGTATGGCTTCGGTGAGTTCAAAATAACCGCACAAACCTGATTTATTCTACAAACTAATTATTGGATTTCCCTTCAAGATATTCTTATCTCAATACCACCGAAGGGATAGAACAGTTTGACGACTTGATAATTCGTAGCTATTATCACTTCGAGGAATGTTGTCGCACATATGCCTTGGACGAGTATGCTCATAGCACAACGTTTTACTATGAGGAAGATGACACAGATGAGCGTCTAAAGGCACAATATATGGCAATGGATTTCGAATGCGTTGATCGTGACTGGTTTGAAGACTTAAGCATGAAAGTTGAAGAATTTTGCGACGAAATCAACGATGAGCTTGATGATAGCGACATACGTGTTTCTGCTATTAGCCAGGCGCTCATACGAGACGAGACTCAAGATATATATCAAGATGAAGTGGTATTTCTGTTGCTTCTTTGTGTCCCATCTTCTGCTTTGCTTTACCTCTTTGTCGTCAAATCTTTCTTGGTGACCTTTGCGGCGTACCTCACAGCAATCATTAGCACTCTCTCCAGCATGGCAATTATGTTGCCAGTTTCTCGTGCTATCGAAAACGAGGAACAAGAAATGAGCTGTGTGACGCCCATTTTGATGTTGTGCTTACATATTGCGCTAAGCAGAAGTTATTCCATGACGATTTGGTCAAAATTTCTAGACGTGAAATCGTTAGATGTCACAAACCCTACTACTGCAACTAGTCCTAGTTCTAATCCAGTTTACGAAGTGCTTGTAACAGCTGGAAGAGCTGTTCTGTCATCAGCAACGATACTGTTTTGCAGTATTGCTTGTCTAATGTTTATTCCCAATGCTCGTATATTGAACGATTTTGGTTACGGAGCCAGTGTAACAATTTGGATAACAGCCATTTGCCATTTGAACTTATTCCCAGCTTTGTTAGTGATGGTTCATAAGAATAAGAGTGATTCTACTCAAGGATATAGAGTTGCCGCGGTGTGTAATGTATGCACGCCTATTTATAGCTACGTTCGGAGCTGTCTCGCTTCATCCCGTGACCGCTGCGTAAGCTGTGTTGGAAACTGTCTTAGTTCATTACGTGACCGGTTTGTATTCTTGAATGTATTACTGTTGTTAGTACAAGTAATCGACTGTTCCACTAGAGCTTTAACTATGGACTCAGACGAAGCATTCGAATTTTATCACACAGCAGGGAACGTGACTATGACAGTTTTCATCTTTTTTTACTATCTTGCGTTCCGATATAAAAAGAGACTTGATTTTACAGTGGCAATGATTATTATGGGATTCGCTGGGTATCTTGCTTTCATGATTCTTTCTGTTACTGATACTGATTATGATACGTCAGCGTTGTGGAGTATTATGTTGGCACTAACAACTTTAATTTCTTTGGCCACTTTAGTATATGTGCGGAAACACCGATCAGACTTGGAATATATTGACGATAGCTACAGGGAAGAAAGGGTTCATCTACTTGTTGAGGATACCGCACGAAGCCCTTCTGAAACTACTCATCAAATTTATCCAGAAGATGATATCCCAATTATCGAGGCAACAAATTTGGAAATGGAAGATCTGCAAAGTGCAAAAGGGGAAAATGAAATCAAACAAGTTAAAGAAAAATCTGGAGAAAATGATGAAAAGCCCGAAGAAGCTCAAGAAGTTCAAGAAAAACCCGAAAAAGCAATTTATGAAAAGTTTGAAGAAGAAGAATTTCATGAAAATGCTGAGATTGTCACTCGAGAGCAACATGAGTATCTCTCGAAAAGTAGATGGTACTCATTTGGTAAAGCAGTCACTCATGCCAAGTTAAGCTTACTTCTTTTGTGGGCAATTATTTGTTGTTCGATCCCAGTCGCCATACATAGCAGCTTAGATAGCAAAGAATATAACATCAGCCCAGAAGGATGGCTACCCGATCATTCCGACTTCATGGCAGAGCTCGATTCCATTCGCGAATATTTCGGAGACAACAAACTTAACAGATACAAAATCATATTTGACGCTTCCAACGTTGAAGACGGAATTATCACAGATTCATCATTCAACACCATGCAAACAGTGTTGGATGTCTTCACTCAGGCGTATGCAACTTCTTCGTTGCGATCCTTTACTGGTATTGCTTCGTTGCAAGGCGAGCCAGTATCGTTCGTGGAGTACACAGAAGCTATAAGCTGCGTTCAAGACGAATATTGCCAACCCAACGAAAGGCAACGTACAATCGTGCTACTTTCGAAATCTCTCAACAACGCCGACTCGACCGCCACGATCGCATTCGCTGAACTTATTGTGGATCCATACTCTTCTGAAGGAATTGATTGGCTCAAATCAGTCAGGCAAGCTGTTGACGATCTGTACGGGGAAAACATGTTAAACGGAGTGTCGGTGTCCATATTAGGTGAAGCTGCAGTACAATACGATGTCGCAGACGACCTCTACGACACATTTCCGTTCGTATTCTGCATTGTGTTCTTGGTATTATTCTTGTTGATTGGTGTAATGTATGACTCCTTTGTGCATCCTGTGCGATCCTTCCTCTCGACATTACTTACTTTGTTCTTCAGTTACGGCTTGTCATGTGTAGTATATGACGATGACTTGAATTATGTAGCTCCTGTAATGGCATTCTACGTCGCGTTAGGCATAAGCTTGGACACAGATACGTTGTTGGCGGTGAAGATAATGGACTATCGTGATGAGGAGTTTGATGATCGATCATCGGTAATTGTCGGACTGTAAGTCTTCTTGCATATTATGATGACTGTGGTGAATAACATGATTGACTCAACTATCCGCTATTGTGCTTCGCTGCATATTCTTTTTTTTTCTTTTGCCTTTCGATTTAGCTGGTCAACAGGTACTTCTATACTGACTGGTGGGATGATTATGGTGATAACGTTTGGCAGTTTGTTGTTAACGGATGAGCCAGCGTTGCAACAGATCGGTTTCTTTCTTTTGTGCTCATCTGTGTTTGATTTTTTTGTCATTCGTTTGGTGGTTATACCCGGTCTGATAGCACATCCATTTTTTGCCTCATGGGCATGGTGGCCAAGGACGTTCAAACATGGCCAAATAGATGTTACTTGTCTTTAAAATTACTTATTATTGCTACTTTTAGTTTACTTACAATTACTCAAAGAAGTGAGAATCATAGGTTCCTCCTCCTTTTCAACATATCTTTGATAATAAAAAGCGTTCATTGCGACACGGGAGAAAGTTGAAACGAAACTAAATTTGTCCTATTCGATGAGTCAGCGTTGCAACAGATCGGTTTCTTTCTTTTGTGCTCATCTGTGTTTGATTTTTTTTTCATTCGTTTGGTTGTTATACCCGGTCTGATAGCACATCTATTTTTTGCCTCATGGGCATGGTGGCCAAGGACGTTCAAACATGGCCAAATAGATGTTACTTGCCTTTAAAATTACTTATTATTGCTACTTTTAGTTTACTTACAATTACTCAAAGAAGTGAGAATCATAGGTTCCTCCTCCTTTTCAGCATATCTTTGATAATAAAAAGCGTTCATTGCGACACGGGAGAAAGTTGAAACGAAACTAAATTTGTCCTATTCTCAAATTCCATTAAAATTATATTCACGACGCCTATTCATCATCATAAATTGAGAGATACATTGTCATACTACTACTATATAGAATGATTTAATAACATAGCAATGATTAAGTATCATGGTTTAGGCGTTAAGTCTGATTGAGCTTTCCTCGTTTGCTGACACTGGTATTATCGATGCAGCTACGAGTACGTTGCGTGCATCACAATATTGAAACGTCGATTGCACTCATTTGTTGGAAGCTCTGACAGTCGCAACTTCACCTTTGTTCAGAGATCCTTTCTTCGTTCCTTCTCCAGATAAGTGAATTTGAGATTTTCTTTGTTGCCTACTTAGTTCTTTCTCTCTCTCAGCCATGACCTTTACCAATTTACGAAGCTTTTTCTTCTCGGCATCGATGCATTCACTGGCATTAGCTTTAACATCATCGATTTCTCTTTTTAAATTACTTCGTTCTGCTTCCACGATACGTTGTGCCTCTTCCTTAAACTCTCTCTCCTGACTCGTAAGAAGTGATTGAAACTCGCTCTCTATTCGTTTAATTTCCTTTTCATGACGCTCTTGCAACTTATTAATCTCTCCATTCCATCTCGATACGTCGGCACGAAGCCCAGCCACGAGCTTCTCACTTTCAGCAGCACTCGCCAACGCATCATCCAACTTTGCCTTTGAACTTTCTTGCAAATCCTCCATTGTTTTCGTTTGTTCATCCAACAATTTCTGCAACATATCCCTACTTTTTTTCAAGGATTCAATCTCCTTGGATAAATTTAAAACTCGAAGTTCCAATTCTTTTACGGACTGCTTTAATACCTTCGTAAGAGCGCCACTACCCTTTCGAGACTGAGCCTGTTGAATTTTATTTCGAAATTGACGGGTTTCTTCTCGAGCATTCCGAATTTGAACGTTCATGGAAGATATTTGTTCTTCCAGCTGTTTCGTGTACGATAATTTATTTCTGTTACGGCCGCTGATGCTGCGAGTAACGCGTTTCAACGCAGTACCGAAGCCACCTCCACGCACTCTAAGAGAATCTTTAGGGATGTTGGCGTCGGTGTGAACAAGTTTCAGGTATAAAAGTAGAATGCAGAGTGAAGAATTGGTGAGGACTTTCATGGTGATGGATGGTAGGATTTTGTGGACTGTACTGGACTTCCAGAAGAGCTTCAAAGATATTTTTGGCGGTCGAATGAATGGCTCATGACCAATTTTGCAAAAAAGACGTTGAAAAATTACCACGAGCATGAACATGAACACGAGGAGCAGAAGCAGGTCTCGTGTCACGTGTGAGAGATTTCGAAAAGATTTGTTACCGAAAAAAGAGGAGATCCAATCATGTTCGTCCGTTTGTCTTTTGGTATACCCAGACAGAAATAGCGTTACGTAGACAGGTCGAATTGGTTCGCTCCCACGTCAATGGAAATTCGCATAATGGAGCAGATAACCTCACAATGCACCACACACATACTATCATCTCCTATACTCACCTCATTCCACGCCAATATTCAAACAAAACCCAACAAAGCAAACATACGTCACTCACCGTATACTAGTATAATATCAAACACGCACACACACACACTCTACTCCACAACCAAGCAGACGGCAAGGAATCCTTGTTGCAACCATCACATCACTTTGGATCATCACAATAATTGTGCAAGGGAGTATTGTCCATATCAACAACAATATATATATATAAAGCAACAATGAAACTTACAATTGCCTCTACCCTTCTTGCATCTGCTTTGGCATTTGCTCCCTCTCCTCAGTTTGGAATTGTGAGTATTTTGAAACCTAACAGACGTATGCATTGGCTTTCAATGTTCGTTCGTCGTACGTACGCATGCAGGATCTCAATATATTCTTTCGAAGAGCACGGCGTTCAGCTTACCATTATCCTGAAATATACTCTACTGTCTCGAAACAAACGTTGGTCTTGTCCGGTGTATCCTTGCGACGGGTTGAAAATGGTTTCCATTTGAAAAGCTGAAAATAAATTTGATTTTCTCACTAACTTTTTCATGTGTGTCTTACGTTTTTCAAGCAGAAATCCGCCCTGAATGCGTACGAGGAACACGCTCCCGCGATCGCGATGAGCGATGCTGACCACATTCCTCTCGAAATTATGCAGGGAGGTGGTACTTTGAAAACGTGGAAAATGCCCGAGGGAACCCAACGTGCTGAGATGGCTTTCAAGACGAACGGACGACCTCTTTCTGCTATGGTCGAACTCCTCATCGGACCCATTCGTAAAACTCATACCATCAATATCAAGAATCAGGATGGTGCTATTTCACCCTACAAAGCTTGTTTGAAATTCAAGCCCGGTCCATGGACCATCCGTATTACCAATACTGGTCCCTACGAATTCCCCATGGAGGCTGGACTTGCAGTTGCAGATAGTGTAAAGAACAAAGAAATTGAGGAACGTACCCTTACCATGTTCAAAAATGCTGACCGCGTATTGTTGCAGGGAGGAGATTCTAAAAGTAAGGGTGGACAGGTGCACTCCTTCCCCATTGATGCTAATGTAAAGAGCGTGAACGTTATCGGATGGTCTGGTAACTTGTCCAAGATTAAGAAAGGAATGAAGATCAAGATCGAGGCTACCAAGGGTCCTAATGAGCCTCGTCAGTCCTACGATCTTCATTGTGGTGGTTCCACGCAACCGTACCACTGCATCATTCAGACTCCTGGAAGTGGATGGACTCTTCGTATCTGGTCAAAGAATGTTGTCGAGTATCCATGCGAAGTTGCTGTTGTACCCCACGAGGTTGACGATAGTGTTGATCCCACAGCCGCTGTGACCAGCCCTTGGTAAATAGATTGAACTAAAGTTGTTTGTATGCAACGAATTTTGATTATTGTCGATACTTTGTGTTGGCGGTTGAATACTTGCGCTTGTCGTCCATGAATGTGAAGTAGTGGTAAATTAGTCGGTTGTTGTGGTGAGTACATCCTGTTTAAGGATGTACCTCGGTTGTGGCCCTCTGGCCTTATGTTGATAATCAATATTTTTAACTAGCGCAGTTAGAATTGAAACTAAATCAACTCAATAAAAATGTTGTTGAAAGGACGTTTCTCTCATTATTCTACAGATATATTGTTTAGTAGGACGATGAGAACGTGGTACCACAGTTTGAAATTAAAATGCTTGTAATTATCTGGGGCAATTCCTTTTAATTATGTGTACTTTTAAGAAGAAGACTAGAACGACATCACTCTATGAAACCAGTTTGGTTTGCATCGTTGTTGTATTGAAGGTAATGTAGATGCCTGTTGCTGTTTGATTTTGGTTTTATTAGAAATACGTTCTTCTATATCGCGTGGAATGCGCATAGTTTTGTCAGATTAAGGTGGACCCACACTGAGGATAGGAGTAAGCTATTCATAAATCCTTGTAACTGGGTAGGTTATATGAAGTACGACGTTTACAAAACTCCTTATCCCATGGCGTTTACTTTCTTCTGTCTAGGGAAGATTTCTATGCCAAGGCCTAATTGACAATAACCTACGCAAAATTCATCAAATATTACACCGCAAAAATAACAAAATAGTGTTCTCACTCAATGATACCACTTTGGTAAGCATCTTGAACAATAGCATCATAGTTGTACTGGTAGAAATTCAGATACTTGAAATTCTCATGGCCGTTGCGTTTTGATGATGGCTCGTCACTTTAACGTCACGTAAGATGAACATAGTTTTGTCAGTCTATAGTGGATCTACACTGAGAATAAGAGTAAGTTACTTATACATACTTTTCTCTAGGTAGGATATCGACGAATGCTAAATTGATTATCTTCTTAAGCTTTTACTTCCTTTTGTACTGACAAATATTTTTATACCAAGGCCTAATTGGACGATCACCTACGCGAAGTCCATCTAATATGTTACAAACAAAAATAAGACACAATAATCTCACTCAATGATACCACTTTGGTGAGCACCGTGAATCATAGCATCGTGGTTGCTCATTAATTCATGATACACATGATTGCATATATTGCATGTTTTGCGAACGTTCTGGTATCCAGGAGTGGGCTTTCCGTGTTTGGAAGTCATCATCTCCCTACTACGACAAGCTTCACATGGTGTCACGTTTTTACTGATGCTTTGCTTTGGACTTTCCATCTTTTTAGTTCCTTTGCATGCCGACTGATATTCCTTCGTGTTTGAAATACGAGGAGTTTGATCATCGTTTGGAAACTTCAAATAACTTTTCGTTGTATAGTTGGGTTTTTCATCACGTGGCATTGGTTTCGGCACAATACTATCATCAGACATCTTCCTTTGATAATCAGCTTTTCTCGATGAGGAGGGTTGAGGAGCAGGTGGGGCTGAAGGACTTGGGTGTTTCAAAGTCTCTTCCAAAATTGCAACTGCAGCAAAGTATTTTTTAATTTTTGCCATGTGAACTGGGTTATAACCATGATTATCAAAAAGGTGCAAGGCCCCTGGAAAGGCTTTCAATACACACGAAACAATTTCAAGTGGCGCTGCAAATTGCACGGTGAGGGCAAGCGGGGAGCGACCTTCATTATCAAACCTTGTCGTGCCATCCCTGTATATTTCTAGCAAGTCCTGCACATATGTAAGTGGAGCTCGAGATCGGCATGCTATATGAATAGGTAGCTGACCCATATCGTCCTGTAGCTCAACGGCATGCGGATACTTGTTTTTTAGAAAACCAAATAGTTTAGAGGGATAATCGTGCTCAGCTGTGCTACCTCCGGCTGAATTACCCTCCCATTCAAGATTATACTTCATCATCCCAAAGAAACCACTCATCGCGCACTTGAACGAGAAAATTTTCTTTTTATCGTCACCGGCAAAATAAGGGTCAGGGTCAGGAATACCCACTCTTTCGCACAGAAGATGCAATGGTAACATTCGGCGTCCTTCCCTGTTTTTATACCACCTCATGCGTTCATTGGGATGTTTCTGTACGTGTTTATAGGCTTGCTTGAAGTCACATTTATCGATGGAAACAATGAGTTGTGATGGAATACCTTCGTCATAATCTGTGAGAGGTGCCCCAAGGGACCGGGATGAAAAGTCATCGAAAGTTTGCCGATTGGTATCTTCATGAATGATACCGAGGTCGGCCGGTGACGAGGAGATAAACGCATGAACATACGTGGGATGAGTGGAAGGGGGGTTGCTAGATGAACGTATTGGTGGCATTGGATAAGATGTGTATATTTTTACTTTTTAGAGTATATCTTGTAAAACTGTGAATGGGAATGGGAAAAAATATTCTGCTTCTGACATTTCACACACATGAGAAAAGCGAAAAATCTTGGGGGAGACTATGAAGAATTGTTATTCGACTTGTACGACTCGTACGACTCGAACATATCACAACTTACAACTTCATGCAAGACTAGAGAAAGAGAGATAATGACCAGAACAAAAACGAAGAATGTGTAATACTTCGAAGTACATAACAGTTAAAATATGCGTTAAAGGGTAAAAAACTACGAGTACCATGTAACAAATGTACTCTCCTCTAGGACGAAATCTAAATCATTCGTCTTATTACAGATTACAGCACAATTCATCAAAGATAGCCCTAGTTAAAATGAACTTGCTAATCTGTCATGCCAAGAAATGAAGCAAGAAAAATCAATTTTTTTGGGAGAATCATTTTACTATTTTTATCAGCGGTCACGATTTTTGGCTGCGGATGTGGATAGTGTAATGTAGGTAGCTGGTAAGCCTCGTGTTTGCACCAAAGTTGATATTTCTTCGCCATGTCTCTTTTTCCGGTGGAAAAATGATTATCATGCTGATAATCTTATTAATATTAATCCAACGCAAAGCGAGTTTGCAATAACTCTTGAAGATTAATTTTGTTAGTTGATTTAAATTCTTTTCATAACTCTCTTTTTCTAGTTTGTGTACAAAAGTCAGATATCTGTATAATTGCAAAAGACGTCCTTGATAGTAGGCTTTTTCAAACAAAATAATTAACCTAACTTCATTAAACATACAAAAATTCATGCATGTATCAACAAAGGACGCGTTCCAGGTGTAGCTCAAATAAACTCAGCCACATCAACTTCTTGAATTCTAAAGTACTAGACCAGTACTCATGTCCTTGATAACAATTTAAGTAATATTTAGTTTTGAAAGTAGGTCATTCTTCACGTGGAACTGCTTCCGGTACGATGCTATCACCTCCACTAGACTTCTCCCCTTCATCGCCAGCCTTTTCTAGATGACGTATCCTGTGGAGCAGGCGGGGCCGAAGGACTTGGACGTTTCATAGCCTCTTCCAAAATTTTAACTACGGCAAAGTTATTATTATATCTTGCCATCTGAACTGGGTTAAAGCCATATATATCATTGATATACAAGGCCTCTGGAAAGGCTCCCAATACACATAAAACAACTTCAGATGGTGCTGCAAACTGCACTGTGAGGGCAAGTGGAGAGCGACCTTCATTATCCAACCTTATCGTACCATCCTTATATTTTTGTAGTAAGTACTGTATGTATTTACGTGTAGCTCGAGATCGGCATGCTATATGAATAGGTAGCTGACCCATATCGTCCTGTAGCCCAACGGCATAAGGATACCTCCGATAAAGGAAGCCAAATAGGTCAAAGGAATAATCGCGGCCAGTTGTGGTACCTCCGAGTGAAATGCTGTCGCGTCGCATCTCCCATTCAGAATTATGCCTTATATTCCCAAAGAAGAATCTCATCGTGCACTTGAACGAGAGAGTTCGCTGTTTACCATTATCGGCACTTTTGGAATCAGGGTCGGGAATACCCACCCTTTCGCACAGAAGATGCATTGGCAGCATTCGTCGTCCTTCCTTATTTTCATACCATCTCGTGATTTCATTCGGATATTTCTTTACGTGTTTATAGGCTTGCTTGAATTCACATTTATCGATTAAAATAATTAGTTTTGATGGAATACGTTCGTCGTAATCTGTGCGAGGTATCCAACGACAGCGGGACGAAAAGTAATCAGGAGTCGGTTGGTCCCTCGGTAGCGATTTGTAGAATATCTCCCCACAGTAGTTGGAATTGGTGGACGCAGGGTTGCTAGCTGAACGTAGTGGGGGCATATTGTGTAACAGATGATGATATCAATTATATACTAGATAATGATTTGATCAATATGCGCATGTATGAACGCAATCATGACATGAGTACATAATCTTAAAGAATAGATCACATCTATCTCTGAATCAAAATCAAAATCAAACAGAGGAAACAAGACTGACTCAACTACTGCCACTTTTTCAGAAATGACCTTTTCACGTTTATGAGTAAAAGAAAACGAAACGCGGAGCCTCTTCCCAAGACTAGATGGATCAACATCAACTTTTCCCAAGACTACCGGTAGAGAGACTGCATGAATCTAGTGTCAAAGCAAGCGAAAAGCTATGAACTCAATCCGAACGTAACGTCGCTCCAAAAAATAGCGAGCGTTTGGGATGCGGATCTGCGATAATGGCGAATAACTGACACGATTGCATTTTGATATGCAGTAAAGCTAGCCAAACCAAAAACATTTTTGGTTTTTCCAACAAAACAACAACGAATCAATCTGAAAGTCTTGAAGAATTATTTTTCGTGTTTCTGTTTCGTGACTTTGAAAAAGAAGAAAGTGGAGAGTGTCACTGACATATTTAGCTTTTTGACGCTAAAACATGAAGAGGTCCGACGGAGTATGAAGTATGAGTGCCTCGAATATCGAATACGTATACCAGAGACCAGAGACGAATAATAATCAAAATGGTACATTGGTACAATGTTAGCGTTTTAGCAACCATACACAGGTCAACTGAATTTACAGTAATTATTTCGTCAAGAAAAGAAAAACTCTTTTGCGATAGCTTTTTCAAGCGCATCAGTTATATCACATGAAAGTTGAGCATGGTTGTCATCATGTCTCCATAAATCAAACCTTAAATTTCATAAATTCTGGACAAGTGTTTGACGTTCTTCTTAAAATAACTTGCCCAAATCGCTTCCGCCAATCATAATTTTCTCCTATAACAAACCACCCTGAACATATCTTTCTTTCTCAATAGCAGTTATGAAAACGGATTTTGGAAGTTGGCGGACTTTCCAGGTCATATTCTATCCTCACGAAACCTTATCGACGGTATGTTGCGATACCAAGCGATAAAATAGCCCTAGCCATCATACATACCACGCATTTAGGGCATAAATAATGAATGTACCGATGAGTTAAAAAATGAAGAACTTGAATGCAACATGTAGTACCCTTCTTCTTCTCACAAAAATGCTAGAAACTTCCAAAGTTCGTAAAAGGTGCATAGAGTAGTCCACAAATTGGTCTACCACACATACACACCCACATCAAAATCATGGTGCTCCCAAGGATTACGCCCCTGTTGGCACGTAAAGGGCTACCAAAGAGCCACCTTAAACAATTTTTATCAACAGCTCCGAATCCAGATAGGAATAGGGTG
>Ga0209092_10002886_pt1 | contig 15399 bp, 6 predicted proteins | sample FraStrMetagenome_FD_187446 | JGI IMG/M metagenome (GOLD analysis project Ga0209092, IMG submission 187446) | Marine eukaryotic phytoplankton communities from Arctic Ocean - Fram Strait ARC3M Metagenome (SPAdes) (version 2) | ecosystem: Environmental > Aquatic > Marine > Oceanic | place: Fram...
CATTACTTAGATGATCAAATTATGTATATGTAGTTAACTTGGATAGCAGGGAATAAATTAAAATGTGCATTGTGTATTTCCATATGGCCTCCGCAGCAGTCATTCAATAATTTCCATGTATCAAGTCCCTGTCAACTAATAAACTCGCTCTTTGCTGGTCAATGAGAAATATTTTTGAATAACACGAAATTAGTTCGTGATTAAAATATACTTAAGATCACGGGACATGCAAACATGTTATGATTAAGAAGACAACATAAACATCAAAAATTCTCTCTTCTTAAGTATGAATTTTTAGAATACTACGAAATTAGCCTAGAAACAAAATAATTCTTAGGAAAGTATAATTTCTTACAAAATAATTTTACTACAATGAGAACGCCTTGAGATCAAAGATACTCCAAGACCCTCGTTATCTAAAGCATCGAAATGAATTCGCATTCCACAGTCCCTAAAGATTGCCCAATTTCTTTTTTATTCAAATTGTGCTGCAGTAACATACCGAAACCGCTTCGATTCTAGGATAGGCCTTAGATTAATAAGAATTTTATGAAGCATGGTCTGAAAGCAAGATGTGCAATTGTCAATCAAATAGGAATAATGCATACTATACACGTATAAATTGTGTGTATCAAAAACTTTGTATAAGTAAAGTCATTTTAATCCTTTTTTGTGAAATACATGTGCAAGAATCTAAACAAAAGGCACTATCCCAATCCCTCTCTTTATATATATATGCATGGATAACTACAGTTTTGTATTCTTTTGATTTAATGACGGCGGTTCTCGACAGTCTCAAAATTCTCAAGCGATACATTGCAATATGTTACGGTTTCAATGACTCATTCTGCTCATTTTCAAAAGATCTTGTTTGAAGCTTTATCTTTAAAAGTCATTACAGATAATTTTTTTTTATACCATTACTTCAACCAAGACATCAACAATATCTTACTAAAGTTTTCAAGCACGAATATTATGTAATCCCATCAAAGGTTACGTGAATCCAGCAGACCCTATATCCTAACAAAGAGAATTGCATGCTATTCTTAACTATTTCCATCATCGAAGTAGAATTAAAAACTTCTATTTCATGTTCAATCAACCACCAGTTCCGGACAGGTCTTGTTTTATATTTCATGGTATTCTTTGTACAACTTGTATTTTCTAAAGAGAGGTAAAACAATACAGAATTTAGTTTCAATATATAGCTATCAATGCAAAATCAACAACAAGTTCTGATAGTCGCCCTGTTTTATAATTTCACAATACCTCTAAAATCACCTTCAATCCTTTCAACAAAAGTCTTGAAAAGAAATAGGTATCAAAAACTGAAATGAAAGAATACCATGGTACTTTGGGCATCTAGCATAATTAATCGTGCATAAAGTATGACTTCATGTCTTGTGTATGTTTTATCGTTTCAGCTTTTTCCAAGCGACAGAAACACCTTTGAAACGAACATTATTACGAATTGCAAAGGGATTCTTTCATAATCTTGAACGAATAGAGAATGTGCACATGCTTAATTTTTGAGATTTTTCTCGACCGTCTCAAACAGAAAAAGATCCAAAACTCGAAAGGAAAAGGAAAAGCCCTTTCTTAGAAGACTCTCTGACATTGTCATTCATTCATGTCTTGAAATTTGCTTTCTTTTAGATTTTGCTCGGTCATCTTGACAAGAAGCAAGACACCGAATTCAAAATAGACAGAAAAATTTAATAAATGTCATAGACTTATTTGTGAGTTTTATTATATATACTGGAGCATCACAAATGTGCTTTCGACAAAACCTTTTCTTAGAGGAATGGGTTAGACCATTTGAAAGGAACAAGGCATGTCCTCTTTGTAATACCAAAGTGCTATGTTAAGAAATTAGCGCTTTGTTTCATTCTTCATTCCTCGAAAATTGCACGAGGAGTTTACAACAGAGGGATTTTCCAAGATGTAAATTAAAGGAATCACAACTTTTTTCAATGTTATCAATGACCATTATATCCTCCACTCAAAATTAAATTCGTAACTGTTTTCCTCATAATCTTTTCTTCTTTGTTTGTTTTTGCGATGTCCTCATGAGATTTCTGCGAGATCTAGATACAATTTCCTGACACATTAATATAGTTCTGCGAATTAAATCCGACATAGGAATACACAACTTCTTGCATCAAAGACTCAAATAATCAGACCTAATATAATTTAGTTAACAGTAAAATTCATACGAAATGTAGCGATCTGGAAAGACATCATTTTTAATAGAATTCCGGAACTGTGCTTTATTTTGGCCTTCTACTTTTATCGATTTAATAAATAGTTTTGGTGACAAAAAATGCAAGAGAGGGATTCAAAACACAATTGTTTCAATGCATTAGAAGAATTATTAATGTACCAAATGTGATTTCTTGATAATAGTCCAAGTTTAGTACGAAAGGTTGATTTGATGGTTCGTTCTGTTTCAATTTCCGGAACGAGACCATCTTTGGTTGTGTCAAATACAGAATTCCAGATTGAATATCAAAAGCTATTTTCCATGTACTATTAGAATCTGCAGATAGAGTCGTTTAAAGTTCTGCAATAGGATCACACATAATTTACGAAAACATTATTGAGAACCAAACCAATGCCTGTGTTGGAATTGCTCGATTGAAGAAGATTACTTACAGCGTAAAATAGGCCTTTTTTAATTTACGACGAAAATGAGAAACTTTACCGCAAAGGAAATATCAAGACTCCTCTGTGCAGTTTTGCTTGAAAAAATTATTCCACTGTGAATCAATATCCAACAAGTGTAAAAGGACTCAAACAAAAATACTCCGCCAAATCATGTCGCAAATCTTCTTTTTTCATGCATTACTTCTTTTTTCTGTTTTATTGGCAAGCAACGCACAACAACGATTAAGGCCTGACGAGTTCAATGAAGGCCTACAAAACGGAGATTATAATGCCATCATAGATGTTCGAAACGAAGCAGATTTTCTTAACGGACATATTCCTGGTGCCACATACATAGACGGTCTCTCTAGAATGTCCCTTCCGCCCTTTCCAGAATTATTACAAGAAGGATGTAATAATCCAGAAAAAGTCATTGTAATTTACTGTTATTCAGGTGGACGTGCCGGAAGCGTTATTCAAAAATTGATTGATGCTGGTTATCAAGCAACCTTAATCAATGGACAAGGAGTGAGCCAATGGACGAATGCTGGGTATGGATTGGTAACCTCCAATTCAACGAATCCAAGATGTTTTGATGAATCAAGCAATTTAATGAGCGATACTGATATAGAAAGCACTACATCCTCACCTGTTAGTAAAGACGTGACCAGTTCAGTAGCAGTATCTTATATTGGAAAATATTGGGTATTTAATCTGGTATATATTTCATTTCTTTTGCATGTTTAACCAGAGTTACAAACTATAATGAACGGCAAGCGAAACAAGTGAAATGTAAACAGAATCTTTTTGAAAGTAAGCTTCGTTCATCGAATTTACATTACTTCTTGTGTCAAGTAGAGGATCACAAATGTAGCTCCTATTTCAATTTGTTTCGAAATGTAGAAGGAGAATTTGAAGAGTCGATAGGATTTGTTTCGAGGATGAATGAATATATATGAGATGAAAAAATAATCAGTATACATCGTATATTTGCTACTTTAAGGAAGTAAAGGTCAAAATCACAAATTTTTATTGCATGTCATAAATTTCAAGCGTCAATAATACTTTTCGTAGACGAATAGATATAGTTCAATGGACAAACAATCAATATTTATTATAACCTGAGCTTTTTACGCCATTCATGATAGCCTACAGTAAGAATGGAAAACAAACAAACATCTGCATCATTCATGTCTATATCATACCATACAAAAAATATTGATGTGTTATTATTGCAATTGTTCTTATAATATGCATTTATATTTATTTACATTTAATGTCTTCTAAACACACTCATATATCAAAAAATTAATCCAATTTTACTGAAGGTCTCTTTAGAGAGCCCATTTGACCTCCCTACTGAAGTAGCTCTATCTGCATCTCATACATTACAAATTCTGGAACATTAGTTTTTCTATCTATGAACTCAAGGAATGCATTTCCACTCACTTTAATTTATGTACGGTTTTCTATAGAAAAAATGTTGAACTACCGGTGTCATGATCATTATTTTGTCGCTGTTTGCCTCTTCTCTCATAACTATAGCTGAATTAGTTGATGAAACGAATGTATAAACTTTGACCAATATGTCAAATGAGTTGGGAGAAACATTTGCGATCGAGATAGGGCTCATACTAAAAGGCTTGTCTCTCCAATCATATCTAAAAGTCAATTGTGTCTCCCTCATTGCCATTTGGATCAATCCATCCCATGTAGAAACACGTGAGCAAAATTTCACTTACCCATTGGACGGCTCCAAAGCATCAACAAAACCTCCAGAATCATTCCCAATATTCGCTTCTAAAATATCAATTTCATGTGAATTAAGGTCAATCGTCAATATTGGAAATCACTAATGCATTTGAATTATCTGTGCTATCTTTTTCATCTGGATATCCAAAGTCTAAAATTTATACTGAAACAGGATCACTTACAAGTGACCATCAGCACCGAGTTGTGCGATTATTGTAATATTAAAAAAATAACAATAACAATAAAAATAACAATAAAAATAACAATAACAATGATGATAGAAAATGACGTTTAAAGAAGGTTTCATCCATTAATTTTAGGTTTACAGGGAGATTTTCTTCTTTGAAATTTGCTTTTAAATTTTAATTTTCATACCATACTGCATTATGTTCAAAAAGACGTTGGCAAAAAAAAAAGGTTGTCGGCCCACCCCCTCAGACTCTCTCCCAACGAACCTCGTTAATAACTCGGGATAACATTAAGAATACACGATTAATGCTGGCTAACAGCAGTATAATTCAAATTAGAGAATGAGATTATAGTATTTTTTCCTTAAGAGAAGAGGTGAAAACCCTTTCAATATGGCATCTTTTTGAAAGCATATGACCATTGACTTAAAATAAAGTTCGGAGCCTTTTAACAAGCTTCTGAAAGCATCCTGCTTCTTCTACCGCCACAATACTAAATTGAATATCGTAACTAACAAACGTGGACAGCTCGTTTCCTTTAGCTGTGTCAAACTCAAGGAAACAGTTACCACTCACATTGATTGTAGTATGACCTTTTATAAAAAATTGCGCAATTACAGGAGTACTTATCATGATAATGTCAGAAGGATCTGGCTGCTCACTTACACTAGTGAGAGCATCGTGATTCCAGCCACCTGTACTAAACCAAACAGGGTTGTACTCAACATAATCGTTTGTTGCAGCACTTCCACCAAAAATCTTGATATTGAAGTTAGAAATGTGGACAACATGCGCCATTCCTCCTGGGTGTTGAGGTTCAAGACAAATTACAAGATTCTCATCTTGTTGAATTGTGTGAGCTGTGGTTTGGATATAATTGTTGCATTGGTAAATGTCAACAGAATATTTAGTGTCTACATCAGCAGAGAAGCTCTCACTAAGAGGAATATTGCTAGAAAACTGAACATTATCCAGTGCGAAAGTATTGTTTGTGAGGTCGTAACTTAAAATAAAATTCGTCTCGCGAAAAGATACTTGAATAGAACCCTCCCAAGTCGAAACACGAGTACAGAACTTCACATCTCCTGTTGAGTTCCCCGTGGGGAAAACAAATCCACCTGTATCATCTCCAATGTTGGCTTGGGAAATGTTCACGAAATAACCAAAAGTTTGAGTCTGGCTAGTATCTGTCGCAAAAATGGTTACAGCGTTTGTGGAGTTCATATTCTCCTTCTCGTTGGCACAATTGAAGTCAAAGACCTGCACAACTACATTGCTTAAGTCCACTTTGAATCCAACATGATTTGAAACACCAAGGTAACCATCGAAATAATTGTTACCTCCATTGAGAGTATAAGTAGTAGGACCAACCAACCATGGTGTCATGATAACAGTAGGAGATGCGGTAGGACTGGAAGTAGCTGAAGTAGGTGGCGGTGTTAGTGTTGAAGATGTGGGGATAGAAGTTGGGGTAATGGTAAATGACACCGTAGGATTAGGAGTTGGAGCCGGAGTTGGTGCCAAAGTAGGAGGCAATGTAGGACTTGCTGTAGGATTAGATGAAGGTGATGCACTGGGTTTTTCACTTGGCATAGCAGATGGCTCTGATGTAGGACTTGCAGTAGACACAGGTGTAGGCACTGGAGTTGGGACCGGAGTTGGTGCAGACGAAGGTGATGCACTGGGTTTATCACTTGGCATAGCAGATGGCTCTGATGTAGGACTTGCAGTAGGACTTCCAGTAGGCACAGGTGTTGGAATAGGAGTTGGTGCAGACGAAGGTGACGCACTGGGTTTATCACTTGGCACAGCAGATGGCTCTGATGTAGGACTTGCAGTAGGACTTCCAGTAGGCACTGGAGTTGGGACCGGAGTTGGTGCAGACGAAGGTGATGCACTGGGTTTATCACTTGGCATAGCAGATGGCTCTGATGTAGGACTTGCAGTAGGCACAGGTGTTGGTGTAGACGAAGGTGATGCACTGGGTTTATCACTAGGCACATCAGATGGTGCTTGAGTAGGGTCTTGAGTAGGAACTGGAGTAGGTGCAGGCGTGGCGGGTAAATTTTGTCTCTGATAAAAATCTAAGTTCAGATGCCCGCCATTGCATCCATTAACATCGTTAGAACTTTCTAACATACAATCTCTGTGGTTATATAGATTGCTACTTCCGTCCTGCTCTCTGTAATATGAAAATCCTTTGCAGTTGGCATTCCCGGTACATCGACTTGCACATTGATCTGGAGTTTGGTTTGAGTACTTTTGAATCAAATTGTTACTCACACACTTGCCAGGATTGTAAGTGTAGCCTTGAGCAGGAGGGTCACGATAAATGCATGCTTTGCGACTTCCCCATTTCATGTCGTTCCAAGCTCCACCGTGGGCGTTGTACATTTCGATCCAATGTTCAGGGCCGGAATTATTGGGTTCATTATCACCAATCCACCATTTTGTATAGCTAAAGGGTGACCCATCAAGCCAAGCCCAATTACCACGAGGTTCACTGTTTAGACTCGTTTGAAAGCCTCCGATCCAAGCGCTTCCAGTGATTCTATTAAAGATGACAGTGTTTTCGCTACTATTACGAATAGAAGCAACAATCAATCCTCTATTAGCAGCTTGCTGTCTGCATTCTTTCCATGTTCTATTTGAACTATCATACCAAAATGGAGAACCTACAATCCTGGTCACGCTAGCAGTAACTGGGTGCACCAGGAAAAGGAAAAGGGGTAGTAAATATGTTACCGTCATCTGGAAACATAATAAAGTAGAGATACGTTAGAAAAAGAAAGCAATGAAATGCCGTTTCTAGTCAAAGAATTGAAACTCAACAATTTTGTATAATTGGTATATGTCATGTGAGAAAGAAAAATAAGTTCATTCCTACCTGCGATGAGCTCTTGTAAAATTCTGAATCCAAAATTAGTAGTTTTAAATTGCTTTTGCTCAATTTTGCAAAATGTTAGATTATGAGAAAAAGATGTTGAGCAAAAATCTAGTTTCTCAACAGATAATAAAAAGAAGAATTTACGTGCTTTTGTTTACACAGTTGTATATTCATTGGTCGTGGGTCGCGACTGTGTTTCCATTCTGCAAAGTATGGATCACTCGGAATGTTGCTTTAAGTAATTTGTATAAATTGCTAACTAGGGATTCAATATCCACATACGTGTTTGTGTATGTGTCCTGTAATCCTATGTAATTTAAAGAAGGCTTCGATGACTTTCTAGACACGTCAAAGATATTATTTTTCAAGCATTTTTAATTAATGTGGATGCAACGATACTTTCTGCATTTATGGATCGAATAAACATAATCAAACTATGGCGTTTCTACATTGATGCTACCAGCATTTCTTCATAACATTATATAATTTTCAGATCAAAAAATATTAGAAAATGATACGGTATTGCTTTATTAATTCTGCATGCTTCGGTAGAATTCTAATTATGTTTCAATGTTATTGGACGAAATGGGTTTGCAGTCTTAATTTTATTGGCAGCAGACAAATCACCGAGTCATGTGAATATTGTAATATTATTAAAAATAATAATAAATAATGAAGGTTTCTCCCGTTTTTTCTTTGAAATTTGTTTATTTTTAATTTTATATTATACTGCATTATGACACCCTCTTCAAAAAAAGGATGATACCATGATTTCACCTTCTTCAAAAACATGATTGCAACAGAAAAAAGGTTGTCGATCCACCCCCTCAGAATCTCCCCCCAAAGCACCTCGCTTATAACTCGGGATTGGAGTTTTTGATATCTTGTTTGGATACGACCTTGGAATTAGGGTTGTCGTAGGAAAGGATGCACTATATTTAGCACAACTTCATTAACAGGACTCGTCATAATTCAGAGTTTAATTAAAAAATAAACAAAAAAACGAAAAAATATTCAAACGTCGTCTTGGGACAAAACCAATGCTGATGAAACAACAACATGTCGAACAAACAAAAGAATGACGGAACCCCCTCCTTTGGAGATCCCTACAAAATCTTCAATCTAGAATATGGAGCCACAAATGAAGAGATTTCCAAATCCTACCGTCGTCTAGCCCTCAAATATCATCCCGACAAGCAACGAAACAATAAATCCAATACGTTATCACCAAAAGAAATCCAAAATCGATTTCATGCACTCACAGAAGCCAAAGCTTTTTTATTAGATAGTGAACACAGCGAAGCACGATCCAAATATGATGCAAAATTAAAGTCTAATCTTTCACGGCAAAAAGAAGAACAGGAACGAGAACAACATATGAGCCTACGACGAAAACGAATGAGAGATGAATTACGTGCCAAAGAAGCCCAAATGGCGTCGGAATATGTCTCCAAGAAAGTTCCAAATACATCAGCTTCAACATTCAAGTCAAAATCAAGATCGAGCACATCTGTTTATCAAGCTCGGAAAGAGGAATTACAACGAGAAGGGAGACGAATGCGTGAATCTCATGCTCAATCTCAACATGAGAAAGGGCAACAAACACAACAAGCCAAAAATAATCAGCAACAATTACAAGAACGACAAATTCGACTGAAATGGAGCCGTAGTAAAATTACGATTAGTCCGTCGGAAGATTCCATTGCTCAATTGTTTTCTCAACAATTTGGTCAAGTCGAAACGGTCGAATTTTTGGGAAAAAAGGGAAATTTAGCATTAGTGACTTTTCAGAATGCTTCTAGTTGTACTCCTTGTGTGAATCATTATCAAAATAGTGACGAGATGAGAGCTACTTATGTTGGTAAACGTAAAGAACAAGAGAAAGAAAAAGAAGAAATGGATTTGGTGTATAATAGACAGACAGCAGAGGAGTCTTTACATCGAGATATAGATGATGAAAATTTAAAAGAACGACATTTACGACAGGCTGCGGAACGTGAAGCTCTACTTCGAGCTATGGAACAAGAGAAAGAGGAGGAGAAAGAGAGTCATAAACAACAACAACAACATTCACATTCGCATCCATCGTCATCTGTCAACGTAACTAAGGAGGCGTCTCTTGATCCAAATCGTACTATACGAAGAAGGTATCCACCATTATTACCTATAGATAAATCAGAACATCCATTAACTCCCTTTCAACACTTGGAACAATTGGAAGAAAGAGTCTTACCACTTTGTGTTTCAACTCCTTCCAAACAATAATGAAATAGAAGTAATCAATATATATACAGATATGTATGTATGAGTGTAAACATAGACTGCATAGAATATCTGTCGTGATAAATACTTGAATTAATTATCAAATTTACAAATGATGTATTCCTTCTTTCTATTCTGACAATTGTATCAAAATTATGGATATACATTGAGCTTTTCCTCACAATCAAATGCAATCAATATCGTAAATGTTCGGGTATATTCCTAATCACAACGTCCGTATGAGTCAAGAGAGGATTTTCCACAATGAATTTTAATTTCGGAACATGTCTTGCATTGCGTAATTTTTGCCCAATGGGATGTTTTAATTTGGATCCATTCTGTTCCGCTAATATTTGGTGCATATATTTAGTCGCCATACGAATGACATGTTCCGGTTTATCCATCATTGTCGATGGTAAGGTCCAATAAACTCTTGCCTGACGTAAATCAGGACTTATTTCGACATTGGTAATATCGATGGATTCACCAAGGAGTGTGAAGGTTGTTTCGGTACGGGAGAGCTTATCTAATTGTTCAAGGAGGAGATCATGGAGTAATTTGGCTTTTCTGAGTTGACGTATGGAAGGACCTTCGGGTTTGGTGACTAGGTTGGTGGAGATGGATGTGGTTGTGGAGGAAGTTTGGATTAGCGATTTACGGCTTTGAAGGAGGCTTTGTTGAGTAATGAGCTCCAAATCTGATATTCCAGCTTCTTTGATAGACTGCAGGGATAAATTTGGTGCAAGGGTATTTTTGTGTGGGCTCTGGGAGGATGCTGAGGTTGTTGTTGAGACCGGTATAGTTGTGCAATAGAGGCTTTTTGATATGAATTGAAATGGAGCATGATGGATTTGTTTTGCAGATATAAGTGAGAATCGACGCATGATGTATATACTAGTCTCTATATAGATGAATGTTCGAAATATGTAAGACGTTTGATTGTGGGTATGATCAAGAAGATGACATGGATGTTGTATTTCTTAAATGGACGGTGAATTGTTTTTAATTCAACAATGGAAGCTGTGTAGAACTCTATTAGAAGTCTACGTAAAAAATGAATAACACTTCCACATCGTAAAAAAAACAAAAAAAGCCCTCACATGTTTTGTCGGACATGTTGTTACGTTTGCAAAACCGGAATGTTGCACTACACGCTGAAGGTTTTTAAGTCACTTCATCAAACCATCAAATACAAATAAAATAAAATAAAATTATAAAATTAGCCATGAGCAAATTCTCCGAAAAGCACAAAGTCGATGGTAACATGAAACGAAAATATTTTTACGATATAGTTAGTTTATGGATGGTAAAAAATAAAAATTGGCGTATTATGATAGACGAGGAATGAGATATGATGACAAAAAATTCAACATGGAATCCAGTTGCATTTCATGCTGAATTTTTAATGAAAGTAGGTTTACGGATTGTTTTTCAAGTTGAATACTATACTAAGGAGAAATTTAGCTTGTGAGTGGTGAATCAAAGTTTTGGATAATAAATACATAAGCTCCTTTGATTTGGTGGAGTTACATCAACAAGCTGCGAGCAAAAATCAGGTTTGATGAGGCTATGTATGAATGTACTTTGTGGTAATTATTTTTGTCTACGAGGGTCTAACCCCTGTAGGTGCAACAGATAACACTAGATCTGCGAAATTAGGAATTCCATAAGTGAATCCATTCTCCATCCAAATTCCATCAGATCATTTTAGATCTTCTTGCAATTCTTACCCACTGGAATTCGCCATCACCTAAATCGGGTCCTACCTAATGAGATTTTTTACATTTACCATCTTTTGGTAGTAAGGAATCAATTTTTCCACTTCCAACCATCTGAATATTCATCGTCAAGTTTGGGTGACTTCCCCCTGCTTGAGTTTATAGCTTGAGCTTTTGTCAACAAATCAAGTTTCATCCTCAACTTCAAGTTCGAACATTATTTTCAAAATAGGAAGAGGCAATTATTCTTCTTGAAAAGGTTTTCAAAGTTTATGCCTATTTTATCAATGTCTGTATAAAGTTAAATGCTTCCATATGATTATTTCATCAACTTTTACAGTTACCGTACTACGATTTTTTTATTGGAGAATTTTTTATGACACATTTTGATGATATTTTGTAGTCATGATTTGAGTCGTATTAGATATAATTTAGCCGCTTAAGACTTTCTTTAATATAGGAATAATTTGAAAAGTTCCTTACTTTACAAAATCAAAACGTATCCACATATTTTTCTTCGATTAATTTCTTGGATTAAGAACTATGAACTTAAATTACTGCTAACATGATTCTGTTTGATTTATTGAAAACAGCGTCGTTCATGTAATTCGAATTTCTGGGATTTATGAAAAAACGGTGTAATACAATGTGTCCAAATTTATTTTGAACGTACATGTATCACATAGTATCCTAATATTGAAGGAACGAAGGGTGTTAATATTATTAGTAGTAGTAGTGTTACTATATTCGTTGACAAGTACAACGTATCACGCTAGTCTTAATCAATCACTCACACTTTCAACTCTATCCACATTTTCAAAATGTGGTTCTCATTCAAAAAGCACGACGAAGAGAACGTCAATAATCATGTTATTTTAAGCAATGATATGGAAAACTTCATTAGACAACTTCAAAACAACGCCGCATTCACTGAGTTTCTGGACACGTACGTGCGAGATAAGTTCGTGCTGCTATCACAAGAAAATTCACAGACCGAACTCAAATATGATCCACAAGAATATACCTTCGAAGACGAAGTACCCCCTCCTAAAGTCAAGAAGACCAAGTCCAAGAAGAAGAAAAAGATATCAAGTACCGCAATTCTCACTGGATCCTCCAGTGCTTCTTCTAGCGACGAGCTTGAAGAAGACCTATACTCGATGATGATGATGTCACAAGTATTTTCGATAGAGTGGTTTTTTAGCTTTATTTCATTTGCCATGCAAATGACTCTTACAACTATTATTATTCTTGAGCAGACAAAAGAAGAATTTTTTGGGACAGACATGGGTATTCCAATTGGCGTCTCTCGTCAGACCAGGATTGCGCAACTTTTAGCTGCAATTTTGGCAATCATCACTCAAAATGACCTTTTGAGTGGTATCAGAACTGTTCTCAAACTTCCTTACAGTGACAAAGCAAAATGGGGAGAACTTTGCGGTATAGCCGAAAATAAACGCAACTTGTTCATGTGGTTACATCGTGTTTTACTGCCGAATCTTTTGAAGTCTGTTGAAGGTGGAATGGTTCTTGTAGCATGCTTTGTGGTGATAGTCCAGCTCACTACTACAGTTGATGTCCTGAAAGACTATTCAGCACTATTTGTCGTTTCTTCCGTGGATAATTTTTTCTTCGATTTCGCGGAGAAAGGCTATTTTGGCAAAAAGATGTCATCAAAAGCAAATCAAGTTAAAGACACGGAATTTGAGGATAATGTAAAGAATGTTCAACCTATTTTGGTAACATTATTTATAGTTTTGATATCAACGTTCATCGCGTCATGGGGCTATATAACAAATGGTCAGATAAATGGAAAATACGTTCAACAAGCTTATCCGCTTTGCAATATTGAAGCTGTATTTGATTCAGAAAAATCATACCTCAATATCATAGGCGATGGTAAATGTCAATTCTCACGAGGGGAAGGCACGAACACTATTGAGTGTGGATGGGATGGAGGCGACTGTGAAACCATCAATGAAAGATACCCACAATGTCTTGTTGATGACTTTACGATGCTAGGAGATGGTACATGTGATATTGGTGCATACAATAGTAAAGCATGTGGTTTTGACAATAGTGACTGTATCGAATTTAACAACCAGAAGAGAGCCATATATTTGAATTGTTCTGTGGAAAATATCGGTTGGGTCGGTGATGGCATCTGCAACGGAGGAGAATATGTATCTGAAGAGTGTCAAAATGATGGAGAGGACTGCAGTCAATGTGTCGTAGAGAACATGGATCTGATTGGAGACGGGATCTGCCATACCGGAAACTACAGCACTGAAGCATGCAGTTTTGATGGTGGAGACTGCTTGGAATCATACTTGCAGAATAAAGATTTGTATGCAAATTGCTCTGTTGAACATATAGTATGGATTGGAGATGGATTTTGCAATGGGAATATCTACTTGAATGAGGATTGTGGATTTGACGGGGGTGATTGCAATGGTTGCATTTTTTATGATAATCCTTTTTTGGGTAATGGGTTTTGTAATGGAGTACTTAACTCTCCTTCATGTGGTTTTGATGGAGGCGACTGTTTGGAAGAGAATGCATTATTGAAAAAAAAATACCCTGCTTGTAATGTTCCAACTCCATGGATGCTTGGCGATGGTGTATGCAACGGAGAGGTATATAATACCAAGGAATGTGGATTTGATGATGGTGACTGTATAGCGATAGGGTGTACAGTAGATTATCCATCTTGGGTTGGAGATGGATTTTGTGATGGAGGTGCGTATTTCACAGAAGAATGCAACTTTGATAATGGTGACTGTAATGACTGTATTGTAAATGATAAGTCATTAATTGGAAATGGTATCTGTGACGGGAGAAAATATAACACTTTTGAATGTGGATATGACGGTGGCGATTGCTTTGAAACAAACGAATTAATGCAGAACAGATTTTCCGAATGTCATGTAGAAAACATTGGATGGCTAAACGATGGTTTCTGTGACGGATCTAACTACTTTTCTGAAGTATGCGGAAGGGACGGCGGGGATTGCAAGAACTGTTTTGTTGAGGATATGGGTATGGTAGGAGATGGATTTTGTGACGAAGGAGACTATAATGTGGAGGGTTGTTCTTATGATGGAGGCGATTGCGCCCCTGTGATGGAGTTGATCGGAGATTTTTATGAAATGGGAGGTTTTGTAGGATGCTTGCTTGGGCCTGATGGATTTGTTTATGGAATTCCCATGGTCCAAAACAAAATATTGAGAATGGACCCTTCATCTCAATCAACTGTTCTTGTTGGTGATGATTTGGGTAACACAAGATTCCAATGGTGGGGTGGTGTATTGGGAGCAGATGGTATTGTATATGGTGTACCTGCTAATGCCGATTCCATTTTAAGCTATAATACAACTTCAGAGAAAACAAAACTCATTGCAAAAGGGCACCCACTATTACAACAAGAAGGATCAAAAGGCCAAGATAGAATGTTTGGCGAAGGCATCTTGGCCAACAATTCCTGGATCTATTTTATTCCTGCGAAATATAACAAGGTTATGAAATTTGACCCCACAAATATTGGAAATCCTTTGACTGAAGTAGGAGAGGATCTGGGAGAAACGCCATGGAAATATAGAGGAGTTCTTGGCATTGATGGAAATATCTATTGCATACCCGATTGGGCAAAACAAGTACTTAAGATTGAAATAGAAACAGATACCACATCTTTCATAGGAGAGGTGTATGACGGTAATTCCAAGTGGGGAGGAGGAGTCCTTGCAAAAGATGGAAACATTTACGCCATTCCTATTGATGCAACACAAGTTCTACAAATTGATGTGAAAAGCCAAACGACCCGTTTAGTTGGGCCTATTTTTGGCGGTGCAGGAAAATGGAATTCATTTGTGGAAGGCATGGATAACTTCCTGTATGGAATTCCTATGAATGCAAACAATGTTCTTCGATTTGATCCTATCACTCACAA
>Ga0209092_10002888_pt1 | contig 15389 bp, 10 predicted proteins | sample FraStrMetagenome_FD_187446 | JGI IMG/M metagenome (GOLD analysis project Ga0209092, IMG submission 187446) | Marine eukaryotic phytoplankton communities from Arctic Ocean - Fram Strait ARC3M Metagenome (SPAdes) (version 2) | ecosystem: Environmental > Aquatic > Marine > Oceanic | place: Fram...
ATCCTATTTTCCATGATGAGTCGTGTTTATATTTTCGCATTTGACTTTCAGCTAAAATTTTCGCATCAAGTTCCAGCTGTTCAGTTTAGTCAACAGTAAACCATCTTAATAATAGATACGTATCGATTCCTACCTAAAAACCTTTCAATCCTTCACCAGTCACAATCTTAGTTTTTATTTTTCATCTTTTGTTCTCTCAACTTTCACACTTTCCATCATCGTCGTTCAGTTGCAAAGTTTATGATAGAATAGGAATCTATATAAGTGCAATTTTTTTGAACACAGGAATTTACATCAATATTTAAAAAAACAATATGGAATCTCAGTTTAGGAACGGGAAGCAAATTTATTCTCTCAGTACAGGACCATCACTACCAGAATGGTTGAGTGAAAGAGCTCGACGAAATCTAAACAAAAGGGATTCAGCTATCCGTCATAGAGTTGAAATCTTGCAAGACTTTACGATGCCGTGTGCGTCGGCCAAAATCCGTCAAAGTCCAGATGCCCAATATGTTGTGGCTATTGGAACATATCCACCTCGCATGAGATGTTATCAGCTATCAGATCTTTCTTTAAAGTTTGAACGCTATGTAGATGCTGAACCTGTAGATATGGTGTTTTTAGGAGAAGACTACGCTAAATTTGCTATTTTAGGGATGGACAGAACTGTGGAATTTCACGCAGGGTATGGACGTCATGAAAGCATACGGGTTCCAAAATTTGGCCGAGCTATGGCATATGAACGATCTACTTGCGATTTATTAGTTTGTGGTAGCGGAAGAGAAGTTTATCGATTCAATTTAGACGAAGGACGTTTTCGTGAACCCTTACTACTTTGGAGTGCTACAGGATCCACTGCTGCGAAAGGAAATCAAGCACATGCAGATGGTGGAGCAACTTGCATAGCTTCTAGCCCAACTCATGCTTTGCATGCTGTAGGTGCAGAGGATGGATTCTTGAGATTCTATGATGCTAGAATTGGTGCCAAAGATAATGGAGTAAATTCTTTCGTATCGCTAGATATCAAATCTTCAACTGCTGGGTATGGTTTTTATGAAAAACAGGATGGAAATATAGGTATCAATGCACAATTATGGAATCCAGGAGAAGTCACTAGTGTAGCGTTCGATCACAGCGGGATGTACATAGCTGCAGGAACAAAAGGCGGATGTGTAGGACTGTACGATATGCGTTCATCAAAACCACTTCATGTGAAAGAGCATCAATATGGATTGCCCATTCATACTGTACAATTTCATAAAGGCAGTGGCTGTGTGCTGAGTGCAGATTCAAAGTTGATAAAAATATGGAGATCTAAAGTAGCTGAGACAGGTCCCTTGAGAGGGACATTGGATAATGAGCAAGCAGATGCAGGTTCAAGCATTGGCTCAGTCATTTCAAATGTTGAAGGAGCAGGTGGCCTTGCTCACTTTACAGTATCAGGAGATGAAAAAGATCCAGAGGGCCATAATAGTGGCTTATTGCTATGTGCTAGTGACCAGCCCAAAATGGAAGCTTTCTTTTGTCCTGCCCTAGGTGCTGCACCAAGGTGGTGCTCTTATTTGGAAAACATTACTGAAGAACTGGAGGTAAGTTGGCTTATTGAAGACAGTTATTTTGTTTTAATGAAAAAAAGAGATTTCAATTTCTAACTTCTCTACGTACCGGTCTAATTTATAAGGAGGAGCAAAATACATCCTCTCTTAGTAACACCAACTCATCTAACACAGAAACAACGTTCCAAGATTATAAATTTCTTACACGTGATCAAGTTGAAGAACTTAAAATCGAAAATCTTATTGGAACTCCACTCTTACGAGGTTACATGCATGGTTTTTTCATCAACACATCTCTTTACAACAAAGTTCGCGCTGTCGCTAAACCATTCGAATATGAAGAATATCGTAAAAAGAAAATCAAAGAAAAATTGGAAGAGAAGAGAAAATCTCGTATTGCTCCTAAGAAGTCTCAAAAGAAGAAAAGATTGGTCAATTCAAATTTGGCGAGAGAGCTTGAAATCAAAGCAGGGAAAAAGACTAAAACTAGTAAAGTTGCCAAAAATATGCTTGAAGATGATCGATTCAAGAATCTATTCGATAACCCAGACTATGAAATTGATGAGGAAAATATTGATTATCAATTACGAAACCCATCTGGACGAGCCAAGATTCGTGCAGAAGAGGATATGGACAGTGACGTAGATTCAGGAACTGAAGAAAATGGTTTCACTCAAGTTGAAGAGGACGAAGATTGGGGACATGATGTCGAAATTGAAACAGATTCAAGCGAGCAAGAAGGTTATGATGAAAATGAAAGTGACAGTGACGATGAGATTGCACTTGCAAAGGTAAGACTTTCAATTTGTTCCCAATATGCATTGAATTTTTATTAACTTTTTTTTCTGTTCAAAACGTTTTGTTTGTAAGGTCCGTGGCGAATTATATACATCAGGTGACAAATCTAAAACCAAGAAACCTAATGCCTCTAAAAAGAAAAGCAAACCAAAACCAAAATTGTATGAAGCTAATGATTATGATGATCATACAAATTCTGCACTTCGTATTGGATTAGGAGACTCATCAGCTAGGCAAGAAGCTCGCAAGCGAAATAATGAAATTTCATTACCTTTGGAAGAGAGAGTGAAAAGGCTACAAGAACAAGATGTAATTAAAGATAAATCAAAGATATTAACGAAAGGACAGGGAGTTGTTAATGAAGTAAGTTATGTCCCAAAGGCTACGAGAAAAAAGATGGAGGAAAAGAAATACCAGGAAGAGAATACAGAACGTAAAGGACGCAGAACAAGGAGGGGCGTAAAAGACCTAAAACTTAAAAAACTATCATAATTCAAAGTAAACCATCAATCATGTTCTTCCTCGTACGAGCTAAAAGGTATTTGCAAATTTGTACTTGTCCGTATCTCATGTTTGAATAATTTCTGTACCATACTGTGTTCAAAGATACTTCAATCGGTGCAAAAATGATAAATTATTACAATTGCTACTCCTATGATGGTAAACGATCATAAAACAAACTAAAATCTTTTTAATTCTTAGATTTTTCGAGGAAAAAAGAATAGTAATCAGAAAAATATATCGGTGTGCGCACTTCACCACTCCTCTTGTCGTCAGTTTCTTTGTCCTTTAAGCTTACTTTGTTACATGCACATGAAACATCAAATATCGAATGTGTTTCTATAATAGCATATTCCATGCTCTGTTGAGCAGTTGCCATCATTGAAAAATGTGTTAGCCACCTAAGCATTATTGATGCGAAAAGAAGGAAAAAAATGGCAGGTCGCAATTGGGCTTCTCCAGAAAAACACTGATGTGAACCACCAAGATGTGCACGCTCTTCTTTGATGCCTAGCATGGCGCCTATCGCTTGACAATACGGACTTAACATGTACTCCAGAACACCACCAATTTGCCATGTGGAAAGAATAATGGATACCAAGTATACGTCTAAAAATTGCCAATTTCTAAAAATATGAATCGTTTCTATGAGTCGTGTCCTTGAAATGTATGACATGGGAACAAACCACAAAAAGTACAAGCTAACTGCTAGGAGACATGGCCCGATTACTGTCGTAACAATAAAAAATGATGCCAGTAAGAGCAAACCCAAAGTTGTCGAGAGCGATTCTAAGTACGTGCTCTCTGAAACCATCAACCAAGAGACAGAGAAAAGGCTATAGCTTGGTACACCGTTCGATAAATGTTGATTGTTCTCTAGGATGATTCCTAGTACTCCAAGTAATCCGATTTTGAAAGATGCGAAATAAGAGCCCAAAAATATACATACGATTGAAGAAAGACAAATAAGTCGAACAAGAGTGTTGGTACTGTTTCGCATTTGCAAGCTGTCTTCCTTGTTCTGCCATAATAAAGTGAAGGATTGGGAGCATAAGGCTTTCCTAATGTTGCAAGTAACAAACAAAGGCTGTCTTTCTATTGATTCTTCTTCTATTTCTGTACTGCTATTTCCTCTCGAAGACTCTTTTGTGTAATTATAACTGCATTCGTGAGACGGACTTTGTTTTTGATATGTTTGATTTGAAATACTGCGAAGTGTCTTTCGATGATAAAACATCAATAAGTGCGAAATTATTTGCGAGCAAGTTTGTGCCGCCAAATTCGAGTAAACTCCATACACAGGAATGAGCATCAAATCTATGTTATAAAATATTTCTCGTGGATTGTTTTCATCTTGAGAATTTGATATCGATGTTCGAAGAGAGACCAAAGCAATGATCATTACAAAAATATCAAGTAATGACCACTTTCCAATAGTGTCAATCCACCTTAATAAAACCCCTCTTCTCGATATGTCAAGCCTCTGAGAGAAAAATAACCAAAACATGCTGATCAATCTAATATATGGCCAAACAATGGACAAGAAAAAAATGCAGAAAGCAAGAAATTCAGAACCTGAAGACCATACTCCAAAGGTCATTTTTGCTATTGAAAATTCAAGAATACGATCTGCGCTTGTATTCAAGATTTGCGTTTCCAAATCAAAGGAAATTGCTGCAAATGTTTGTAAATGACAACTCAAGAAGAGTGCGATGTTAATAATGATGCCTGCAGGTATTGCAATCCTAGCTTTGGATGGAATTTCCACATTGGAAAACATGCTATATTTTGTCTTTTCTTTCAGCGTTGCAATAATTGCTTCCTGATGATCTAATCTGGTGTTCATTTCTTGTTCGGACAAAGAATTTATTAGGTTACATCTTTTCCTCCTGGATGTACGTTCGATAACGTATATCGATGAGCACGCTGCGATAACGATAGAGCCCAAAATTACGGAAAGAGAAATGACAATCTCAAAAGACGTTCCAACGAAATGTTCCATTTGATCTTGGCTATTCGTACCTAGTCGATTAAACGTCAGCGTTTCATTTAACAATCCTTTTGAGACCAGACACTTTTTATGGGAGTCTATTAATATCCGGTCTAAACCAGTTTGAAGCAAGGTTGATTCTAATACCGTATCAATTACAGAGGATATCATTTTCTTTTTTAAGAACATAGTACTCAATGTACTTAATTTCTCTACCTCAGGGCTTTCGCAATTTAAACATTTGACATCGAAGTTAAAAGTCTCGAACGAAATACCTATGTCTACTATTTCCAAATTAGATATTTCTTCACTAGAAGGAATTGTTGCAAGCCAACATGATGGATATTTCATTTCCTGTATTTGTAGATTCATCAATGCATTGATGCTAGCATTGATAAGAACTGATGTAGAAACTTGGACATCACTCATTTTTAAGACGAAATCTAGCTCATTCTCAACTATTTTACCATCCCCTTCTAAGGATGTAAGCAATACAATTCCTGAGATCTTTAGTGGTTTTTCTTTCGACCCAATTATCAACGAAGAATCCAATATATTTCCACTACCTACGCGCGGAATCAAAACGCTTAGAGGATCTCCAAAGCTATCAACATTGTCTAGCATCACATTTTTCACAATTAAGTCAAACTCTTTATCCAAGATAGGAATTTTTACATTGGACATGTCGAAAGGTTGATCAAAGAAAATAGTCCCTGGAAGTCCAAATATTCTCTCCGTGAAAGGAACTATTATATCCTCATTTATTCTTAAAGACCCATTTTCGATTTGTGATAAAATAAAGTTTCTAAGTTTTGACACAGATTCACCGTAAGGAATTTCTCCAGAAGCACCAAACTGTTTTGCTTTTTCATTATTAAAAAAAAGCTCACGAAAATCAATGAACTCCATATCTCCATAAGAGTCAATTTCGTGGCAAGATGTGGCTGGCTTTGAGAATATATGATTTTGTATAAAATCATTAGCACCTTCGCGGAGAAAGAACTCTAGGGAAGATGAAAAATTTGTTGTGACATTGTAGTCAAATATTGTGCTGTAGGATGATATTAAAATATTTTTTGCATTCTCAGAAAAAAAACCTTCAGTTTTTATATCACTCATGCTTCCCACATTCAAGTGAAGTCCCGTAATAAACATCGAATCCATAAATGACTGAATGCAAGAAAAAAATCCTGCATTATTCAAAAAAGTGCCTAAGCGAAGATCATCCAATTTGTCATTATCGATCGCAACTAAGGTAGTCACATCCACATCAACGTCCTGAAAATCTAATGAAACGTTCAGATATTCTTCCCATGGTATTCTTTTATTGTCTAAGGGCCTGATAGTTTGTTGAGAGATAGTTAAATTTAGATCTATTCCAAGGTTCCCCAATTCAAATTGACTTCGTGCTGTGTGTGGAGCAATTGCATTGAAAATGTCCACATAAAATAATGACTCCAATCCCCGGATGTTAATAGAATCCAAAATAAATTGTATCCCCGCAACGGAAACATTATAAGAACTTGGTGCAAATGTGAAAGATTCTTGCTTGGCAATCGTATATTCTATAATAGAATTAATACCCACCTTGTCGACACTTGAACGTCCTTTTGGAATAACAGTTCCATTTTCTTCGGGGCTGTTTTCAAGAAAATTAGTGAAATTATTTACTCGCGATAAGAACATTTCTCCCCATAATGGATTACTCTCTGGGATATTCATGTTAGAAATGAAGACGGAGATCATAGCTGCAGAAACTTGCAGGAAAAGAGTCAATGCGCTTAGTAAAAATTCAACAGACTCTCTTGAAAAGTTGAGCCGATCGAAAATTGGTTTTACCTCTTCACATCTTTCGAATGGGTCGAAAGGGGCTTGGGGAAGCTGTCTACAAAGAATAAGTCCAACGAAATTCTCAATTCGGATTGATTTCAAGGAATCTACAAATACCGATAGGGATCTTTTAATGAGCTCATTCAAAATGCCTGTTACTTTTAGACCTTCAAGGATCAAGTCAAGTTGGTTAGAAATAGTGGCAGAGCAAGAAGTGCAAGCAGCGTCAAAACCAATATTCTGTATTGGTAAAAGATCTAGATTGAGAAGCTCAAATTTTGTAAAGATTGAATTTGTGAGTCCTCTACGAAAGTTCCCTTCATCCCTCTCAACATGAGTAGACAGCCAGTATGATGGATCTAGAAGTTGCTGAGCTGTCAACATGAAGAGAGCTTCACTATCTATTTGAACGTGAAAAGTGTTCAGCAGATTTATTTCTTCAAGAGTTCTAAACGAAACCTCAAATTCCTTTGAGTTGATTGCATTCATTCTTTCGTACGTGAGCAATATTTTCGCGTTCGTTGTTACTGGTTTATTATTCGCACCGATACTTGCATAATTGGAAAGCTCATAAGACCCTGATGATTCCAAAATATTGAATGGGTATCCAATACTGTCTATATTTTCCAGTCTTATTTCTCTGAGGTCTAAAGTCACATTTTTGAAACCTAGAAAACCCAATAGACAAGGGGTTGGCAACTTGTAAACGGTTGTGAAATTTAAGACTCCAGTTTCATTTGACTGCTTTAGAGTTCTTGGACGGATAAAATTTTCATTTATAAGAGGCAATCCATCGCTTCCCTCAGCAACTATTAAATCTTGAATTGTATTTTGGAATATGGTAGGAAGATCTCCATAGTAGTCTGTCTCATTTTGCAGCGTATTTGGAGTTGAATGTTGTGAGAACAACTGTGTCAAATTAATAAACTCACTATACGTTTGATTTCTATGAATGAGGCATGCTTTTTTGGTGTCTTCCTTATTGAGCCTGTTGAAAATAACATCATTTATTTGATTCACTCCCTGGGACATAATGAGTTTCGGAATAATGGTTAGAACCTTGGATTCAAACACAAACGCAAATATTTCAGATATGGCTTTTGCAATCCTGTCAATTCCTGGTGAAATGAAACCTGAAATTTCTGGGTGTTTGATATCACCTATAGAAACTTGAAGTCCTGACACATTCAGTGCTGCTGAAGCTGATCCTATACATTGGAATAGATGGCTAATGTCTATCAATGCCCCAATTTCAACGTTGGAGATGTTTTGTAAGTCAAAACCCATCAGAACTGCAGTAGTTATATTCAATTCTTCTATTGCAACACTAATTTGACCATATTCCATTAGGTCTGGAACGCTTGGATCAATTGTAACAACGTCCGATGACGAGGAAGGAGAAATATCGATGGTGACATTAAAAATAAATTCAAGACTTTTCCATGTTATGTTGGTTTCTAGGGTTTGAGATGCGATTGCTCGGAAAGGTTCAAGCAATGATATAGAATCCATTCCAAGAACACTTATTGCAGTCACATTCATGATCGTTTTGGCGAAGAGATTTTGATTGTCGTATATAGTTTCTGTTCTGTTCAATTGTTCTAATGGAATCAAGAAAGTTCCATTCGAATCGAGCAAATTTTCAGAAATAAGGGAATTGATCCGTAGTGTTTCGCTTGCTGATGTGCTGTTTCCTTCTTTGATCGGATAGGCCAGAAAATCTCCAAGCCAATATATCAACTTCATGGCAAAACTTTCGATCATCGTTTCATTGCTCATAAAATTTATGTATTCTGAGTTGTTGTTGTTCAATGTAAATTCATTTTGAATCGCAAATGGATCATAGGTTACGCTGGGAGTTACTTGTAGAATAGTCTCAAGATTTGAATGGATGTTTTCGAATTGCTCCGTAAGGTCCCCAGATACGAATTCTAAAAATTCATTGCAAGCTATTTCTTCAAGAACTGTTTCTATTCTATCTTTAACAAGGGTCTCAAAAGTACTTGCAAAAAAATTGGCTAGAAACCCTAGGACACCACCCGAAAGTTCAATGTCTCTTATTTCTACTTCAGCTGCACAGCTTTCTAGAGTCAATAACGCAACGCCATCATTTGAATCGTCAACTCGTATTGATTTTTCAGTTTGAATATTATTTCCACTTGAGTTGATAAGACCATCACCAGATCCCAACCATCCCCGATCTCCTATTTTCCAATCAAATGTACAATCGAGACTAAGGCCTTGAATCTCAATACGATTTATTATTTTGTTACTAAAAAAGTCGTCTCTATTTTGGAACAGAATATTGTCTATGCGAAGATTGAAGCACTGGATTTCATCCAAGAAGATATCTCCTACACGATTTTCAAGCACCTGTGGATCTAAGTTAATGGTAGTGCCTTGAAGCAAAGCATTAAGTTCTTCAAAGTCACCATTTCTTAATCCACGATTGTAGTCCTTCAGTATTATGTTGGATGGAAAAGGAATGTCTGTATTTATATTTCTGTCACTATCTGCGACACACGATGCCCATTCCATAGACCATAAAGAGAATAAGAGTATTTGTTGGATGTATCTTTTTTCAGCAAAGCCTTTCATCATTAATAGAGCTCTGTTTAATCAGGATGTAAATGTGAAACTTTGGAAAAGGTGTTAAACGTTTGAAATCATCAATGTATTCTCTCTTCCATTGCAATACACATTGTCAAAAAATAAAAAAATATAGCATTCCAGATTGATAGCTCATGAAATAAGAATCGATTATGACTTGGCACTAAATTAATTGAAATAATATTCAGCAGACCATAAAAAACTTTTGTGATATACGGCGTTGGGAGCCATATTCTACCTAATCAACATTTCTATCTTGTAAGTATTTTGAAAAGAAACATGTGTAAAATTAAATAATATTTTTTAATGTTTTTTCGTATCTAAGTATTTTCTTTTCTGAGGGATTGCCACATTTTCACTCAGATGAAAGTGTAGATACGGCACATGTATTAAAACATAATTCATTAATATCGTTCTTATTAAAAATTATAATTTATGTTACGACTTCAGATTAAAACAGTTTATCATGACCCACTTCACTCGTTAACCTTTTAATCTTCGAAGGATGAGAAATTGTTAAAAGAAAAGACCCACTTTTTAAAAGGGGGCAATAACCGAAATATAGTAATATAGAATAGGTTTAGTCATACATTTTAGCTCATCTTTTGAATTCAAATGCCTGTTTGCTCAAGAAGCAATTAACATATATCAAGCCACAAAATGTAATTTGTGAGCTGCTTAAATGTTGGAAAACTACAAGCTTCCACCACCTGAATCACCATTGAGAAGAGCCAACACTCAATGCAGGATGATCATCCCTTAACGTCCAAATATCCATTTACTGCATATTTGCGGTGGGGTTAAAGCAAATCTAAAATATATTTGATCAATTGATTCACACATTCTGTTGGGAATGTATAGCCAGTGTAGCAACCTGACAGGATGATTCTCATCCTAAAGATTACTTAGACGGATAAAGCACTGAGTAGCTTGTTTTGTTTATTCCCAAATGAACAGCTGCTAAAAATGATAAATGAATTCATGGAAGAAACGACGAGGCAACTATTTCGATGATTTTTGTGTGTAAATAATTGATTTCATTTAAGAAACTGACTTCCTCAGTTAAGGATTGCAATAACAAGCCCAATAGCTCCATATATTCTAAAGAGATCTCTAAATTATAATTTTGGATTCTCTGGAATAAGCACAGAATTTTTATTTTTATCGTAAATCAGACCTGTTTCATCAATCATGGCAATTCCCCGTCAAAGATCCACTCCGTTCCTCTGATTCCTTCGAGATGAAGTAAAAGCAGGCGACCTTCCAAAAGCAGAGAAGATTGAAGCTTCTGATGTTACAGATCTCGAATCTTTCGCTGACTTTGAGGAGCAAGATGTAGTCACCTTGAGCTCCACCTTCCTTATGCCTGGAGGCACTATCACAGTGGATGATGAGCAGCTCCCAAACAGGGGAGTTGCAATCTCAACTATGTGTGAAATCCGCTTGAAAATGTGCTCTTATGCCGCGAACTATTACAACATAGTTCAGCGTCCTATCGATCTTAATTCGATGGCATGGAACTGTATCAAACATTTCAAAGATAAGAAGACAATTGTCAAGAATCACACAAACCCTGAGGACTTACCTGATATTTCAAGGAAGATCACCATCATGAAGGCGATCAAATTAATAGAGGAGCTCCTAAGAGGCGTCTTGGGAGTGACAAAGTTTCTCTGGCATATATCATTCGAAAAGAGCCAGATATCCCTATCACCATAGCAACCAATCCCCTTAGAGATGACCTCCCTTATGACACTGCCTTCAGCAGCTTCTATGATGAAATGATTGCATGCACTGCTCATTCTGGAGCATCGTACTCAGAAGATAATGCTTCTGTGCTCAACATCCTAGTACATGTGCTCAAGGGTACTTCTTCTGAAGTCTCCATCCAGCCTTTTAAGATGAACAGAGATGGAAGAGGCGCCTTCCTAGCTCAGTCCGAACAGACGGGAAACTGTGCTTGAAAGAGCAGACCACATTGTTTCTAACACAATTTGGAATAAAATCTAATCGCTATCCTCTCAAACTTCACTTAGCAAAGCATAGAGAGGCCCATAACGATATGATTCGCGCCTCCCAGCACATTGCGTATGAGGTACCAAATGAAGGAACCCGTGTACGCAAGTTGTTACACAGCCTTCAATGGTCGGACCCTTTAATCATCTCCGCAAAGGTTGTCATCCTTGCTGATGAAGCTGGGAAGAAAACCAATTTCGAAGCAGCATCTAATTTTGTATTGATAGCTACACCTCCTACTCGTCAAGATAATGATTCAAGGAGGATTTCGTCCACACATCAAAATGATTTCCAGCGCACCCCGAATAAGGGCTCAACTGGTGTGGAGCTTCGTTTTCATACTGCACCAGAGTACCATAGATTGAACGATGATCAAAAGAACGAGCTCTACAATCGGAGATCTGAGTAGAAGAAATGAAAATCGCCTTCCTCTAGGTCGGGAGCTGCCCAACCCCCTGGAGAGGGTAAAAGTAAATCTCCGCTGAAGCGCAGAAAAATCTCAACCATGTACACTGAGATGGAAGACCTAAAACGAGTAGTCGCTGAATTAACTACTTCGAATCCTGATGTCAACAATGAAGAGAAGAAGGAAGAACCATCAAATAGAAGTTGTGTTCTAGTTAAACCTTCTGGTCTTCCAAAATGACTTCCTTCCCCTTCTAACAGTGAGGGGAGAAGAGATAATATTTTAGTCGTGCGTTTGAATTTGGAAAATTGTGAGGATCATAAAATTTTTTTTGATCCAGTTGTATTTTCTATACCAGCAGTATATACGATCCAATCGCACCCACAACAAAATATAAGTTCACTGTTAGAATCACTACCGTCCCAGCAAACTGAATTAGACAGTAATGCTGATTCGCCTGTTGTTGGAAAAAATGCATACATTTTGAAATATATGAATAAAGAAGTATCACTTTCAGGATTTACTGACAAATTAGGCAACATTGCAAAAGTTCCCATTGTCCAGGCTGCTGTTGTTCATGATTGCAAATACACTGGTAACTCCTATATTTTTCATATAAATAATGCTTTATTCATTATAAATATGTCTTCAAATCTCATCCCGCCTTTCTTATTAAGATTAAACGGTATAGACGTGAATGAATGTCCAAAACACATGGCATGTCATCCGGAAGAGTTCCACCATTCGATTTACTTTTGTGAAAAAAAACCTCCGCATACATCTCCACACCCGAAGGGCAACTGATGCAGATTTAGAAGGAAATTATGAATATATTGATTTGACACCGGATACTGATGATTGGAATCCGCATGATTCAATATTTAGTGATCAAGAAAAGTCAATGCTTGATTTCCAAGGCCATCTCAGTTCAACAAAGGGTGGAAAACGAATGATACAGGATTTAGAAGATTTTGCTAGTTGCCAACACTTTGATCAATCATTCTACTCTGAGGTATCAGCAGTACTGTCAAGTATTTCGTCTACATTAGATATCGATTGCTTCCACAATGCGTTAGCTGACACATTCTCTGGGTGTCAATGTACATCATGAATGATAACGGTACTGTATTACCGTTCCAAACTATTCGTTGTCTCACACCTTCCGAAATTAATAGCCCAATGGAACTAGGGAAGAGACAGGCTTTTGACAAAGCTATTGTTAAGCGATATGGTGACTCTGTTAGTGAACCAAAAGAAAAGCCAGATGACGTACCAATATTAGATGAGCTGTATGCTGATAACATTGAAAATGGCTCTGACAATGTTATGTCAGATTCTGCAGACTTTGATGACTATGAAAAGTATATTAATGCAGAAGTGCTTCTCCCTCGCGATGGAGAATATATGCAAACAGCAAAAATAGTTAGAAGAGCCAAAGATCAAAATGGAAATTTAATTGGTACGCATCATAGATAGCCTAACTTAAACACTCAAGTTTATGAGGTTGAATTCCCAGATGGTGGTATTGAACAATACTCAGCCAACGTCATAGCCGAAAGCATATTTTCACAAGTAGATGAAGAAGGCTTTCATTATCAACTTTTAGATGACATAGTTGATCACAGAAGAAGGAAAGACGCAATTCTTCTTGATGACGAAGATAAGTACAAGAAGAAGACTACCAAAGGATGGTATTTACTTGTTAAATGGAAAGATGGATCAGAATCTTGGAAGTCATTGAAGGACTTAAAAGAATCTTATCCAATCCATTCTGCCACTTATGCTGAAGCAAACCACCTTCTGCATGAAGTAGGTTTTGCATGGTGGTCGCCTTATGTTCTGAAAAGGCGAATGAAAATTATTAAGGCTGGTAAATCTAGAATGGTTGATAAAGGCAGAAAGTATGGTGTTAGACTACCTAAAACAGTCGAAGAAGCATTAGCATTAGACAAAGTAAATGGAAATACACTTTGGGCCGATGCATTTACTAAAGAAATGAAAAACGTAAGTGTGGCGTTCGATTTTTTAGATCCTGATTCTAACATCCCTGCTGGATATACATATATGCCGTGCAGACTTATTTTTGATTTGAAGATGGACTTCACGATAAAAACAAGATATGTCACGCAATCATGTTTCTCTGAGAATCACATAAGTGGCAGCACGGCATATACTGGAGCTGTGTCTAGAGAGTCAGTGCACATTGCATTCGCATATGCTGCACTTCATTATTGAAACATCTTTGTAAAAAGCATTGGATCTTAGCAGGTCCTGAATGCGGATCAAAAGAATGTTGTAAAATGCTCATTGTTAGAGCTCTCTATGACACTGCAACTGCAGGTGGAGACTTTCGTAACCATCTTAGGGAGTGCATGAAACATTTGAAATATGAATTCTGCGCTGCTGATCACGATTTATGGATTAGGAAAGCAAAAAGAGATGATGATTCAGACTATTATGAATACCTCTTGCTTTACATAGATGATTGTTTATGCGTCAGTGAACATGCAGAAGAAGCACTTTGTGAAATTGATAAGTATTTCAGTTTAAAAGAGAACTCAATTGGACCTCCCAAAATATATCTTGGCGGAAAGGTATCAAAAGTTGATCTGCCAAGTGGAATATGGGCATACTCTTTTTCATCTAGTCAATATGTTAAAGAGGCCATTAAAAATGTTGAACAATATTTGGATAAAAAGAATATGAAACTCAATAGGAAAGCAAGTGCACCTTTATCACCAGGATATAGGCCAGAATTAGACCAATCTCGTGAGCTTGATCCAAAGGAAGCAGCATACTATCAATCACTGATAGGTATCCTTAGATGGAGTGTGGAGCTTGGACGAATTGTCATCACTGCCAATGTATCAATCATGTCATCCCATGTAGCACTGCCCCGCAAGGGTCATCTGCAGCAATTATTGCATATTTTTGCTTATATTAAACATCATAACAATTCATCCCTTGTCTTTGATCCATCATATCCAGATATAGACTATAAATAGTTTGTAAGACATGAATGGACGAATTTTTATGGTAACGATAGCGAACAGCTACCAGACAACATGGCGGAACCAATTGGGAAAGATTTCATTATTCGGTGCTACGTATGTCGACGCCGATTTTGCTGGCAAAAAGTTAACACGAAAACCGAGAACAGGATTTATTGTGTATTTAAATTGCGCCCCGATCCACTGACATTCAAAAAGGCAAACTACTATAGAAACGAGCTCGTTTGGTAGTGAGTTTTTAGCAATGAAGCATGCCTGTGAATACCTGCGTGGGTTGCGATTTAAACTTTGGATGATGGGTATACCAGTGTCCGATCCATGTTTTATTTTTGGTGATAACCAATCTGTGCTAACAAATTCTTCCATTCCAATCATTTTGTGCGTCATAGATCTTTAATCCTTATAATTTATGTTACGACTACAGATTAAAACAGTTCGAAAAAAATAAAAAAAGATAATTCCAAAAATAAGAATATGGAACAAATGAAAGGCAGATCTCAATGAAGTTTTTCCTCTCTTATAAAATAGATCTTGCTACAGCTTAAATTAAATGTAGATATCTACATTTAAATTTTCACGTGAAATTACGTTGAAAAATATACTATTGATTTTGCTGATTATAGTTTTTACAACACTTCTACGTAGATTAATATTGTGCACTACATGATAAA
>Ga0209092_10002892_pt1 | contig 15381 bp, 10 predicted proteins | sample FraStrMetagenome_FD_187446 | JGI IMG/M metagenome (GOLD analysis project Ga0209092, IMG submission 187446) | Marine eukaryotic phytoplankton communities from Arctic Ocean - Fram Strait ARC3M Metagenome (SPAdes) (version 2) | ecosystem: Environmental > Aquatic > Marine > Oceanic | place: Fram...
CAATTGATTTTCCTTTTGGTATTGCCAAATCATCGTCATTGTCACTCATCGTGCCCTTTTGAGAACTATTTTCTAAAAATGACTCCATATTCGCAGCTTCGACATCAGCGTCTGGAGCAAGATAGCTATCAGGACTCATCGCCCCAAGCTCATCAATATCATCAAGAATGGTTGTTGCTTCGGAGAAAAGGTCGTCGTCAGAAGTGGCGTAAGCATAAGTAGAATCATCTGCTTCATCGTATAAATCTAGGCTATTTCCGGTAGATGGGGATAAAAATGATGAAGAAAACATCAGAGCCCTTTCAAAGTTAATTCACTTATAAATTGGGTGTTGTTTAATTATTGTGCGTGATTTGAATGAATTTTATTCAGTAGTTCGATCAGATCGGATGCTAATATATTGGCTGTGTTGTGTGAAATCGCCAAAATTTTTGGAAAAAAATGTGTCCCAGGTGAAGAAAAGGGTTAAAGGTAAATGTCAAGGAGATTCTCTTCACACATAATGTCGAAGACGGTTATGATAATGTTGGCACAAACGTTTAGATGGATATGATATGATCAGTTTCAATGTAAGAATTCAACATGGAAATGATAATTATGATATGATCAGTTTCAATGAAAGAATTCAACATGGAAATGATAATTTGAGTACAAATGTTTAGATCAATTTCAAAGAAGGAATTCGAAATGCAAAACGATTCAAAAATTTTGCGATCCCTACTACCGGTAGACTTTGATGAATATTTCAGTTTGATATCCGAAGAAGTTGTTAACAAATAATCTATTAGACACTTACTGTACACTGTCTTATCAATGGACTTGCAATATCCATTGGTTTCGCAATGTAACTTTGAATCCATGTCTCAACCTAACACAATACACATTTTGAAAGGAAATGACTGGTTATAAATGCGCTCTTGACACAAAAATCACTTAAACCCTTGATGACTGTAGTCCTCTAACATTAAACCGAACTTGATGACATCCCTGACAAAATAGTTACGACGATAATAGAAGAACCATATCTTCGTTGCTTCCCACAGTTGCTGCACAATCCAACGGTGTCAAACCATTATTGTCCACCGCATCTCGATTGGCTCCATTTAAAAGGAGAAGCTCAGCACATTCAATCCACTGCATGTGATTGCTTCCCAAAAGCAATTCAATCGGTGCTTCATTATTGCCATTTTCAGAGATTCTCTTTAACCTTTGTGTCTTCGTTCTTGTTAGTGGACTGCCTGTCTTCATTTGCAGTACACACGTATGATCAACTGATTGATCATCTTCATCACCTATTATACTCCCCGCATTAGATGCACACATGTGAAGACTACTTTTATCGCCATCAAGCATATTAATCCAATTCACGTTGGCCCCGCGTGCCAGTGCTTCGTATGAGGCTAGAATGTCACCCATTCTCGAACCTTCGTATAAATCCATGCTGGAGAAATATAATTAGATACATACTTATCGTTGGCAGTGTAAAGGAAAATGGCTAAACTCACCAGTAATACGTGAACAAATCAAAGGGTGACAAATTTGATTCGCTGGATTTGTCGCTAATATATTCACTGACACGTACATACTTCTTTTCGACGTATTTCGACAAAATCCACTCTTTCTTCTTCTTCATGCTGTCCGTAGCCTTTGCTTTCGATCGTGCTGATTCTTCATGACATTGTATTTTACCTTCAAATATCTTATTGACTCTACTATTGCCCAAAGCATATAAAAGTCGATACTCAAAGTTTGAGAGTAAATCAAGATTAAGCGATCTGACCTATAAAATGTAAGTATTTAGTCTATTAATTTACAATGGAAAATAAAAAGAGTGGACGAGAAAAACTTACCTTACTGACGTGAGTGCCTAGACTACGATGCACACCACTGCACTCGATGCATATGACAACTCCTAAGTTCAGCGATACCCAATCTGGGTTCTTACTCCCACAATCGGCACAAGTCTGATTATCTTTAAAAATCGCAGGAAGCAACGGGTGCCTACTAGACACGAATTGCGCACCATCATCCGACTCATGGTCTATCGCTTTCCCCTCCTCTTCGTCATACGTCGATTGCGCCTTGCTAGATTTCGGCGAGACCCCACCACCGCTACCGCTACCAATCCTATTTGGACAAATAACAGACATGGCAACAATACTTCCAGGTGCCGAATTATCATAATCATCCCTGCTTTCTCGGTTTCGTTCCGTCTCGTTTTTACTCAGCTTCATCCCAATCAAACAACGGATCGCGCCCACCCAAGACTTATACTCCAACGCATCGCTTGCACGCAATAGGTACGAACGACCCATATTTGGGCCCAAAATTTCAAATTCAAAATTATTCTGCAAATCACAGCTACTAGCTGTACTCCCATCACTGCGATTAGCCTCAAACCCGTGATCAAAATGGACCTCCCGTACGGTACACAGCATGACATCGCATACCTTCTTATACATCGGAATATCGTCTTCACTTTCTTTCATATTCGACACGGGATCCGATGCGTTGTTACCACTATTACTATTACTTCCATTACGCGCCGTTCGTCGTAGAGTGAGGTAATACAGCCCATGTTCGTTCAGAATAAACCAGCGACGTTTCCAAGCTGGGAGAGAAACAGCTGAGGAAGATTTCTTGTACAACCAGCCTTCTAGATGTCCCGCAGTAGTATCCAATTTGCCGACACCGTGTTTGTTGCTCATGTTCAAATCCACTGTTGTTAGGATGATGAAATTGTATTGTATTGTATTTTATTCCAATTTCGAATAGGTGCGCTGTATGTTTTCCGTTGATGTATGTGAAACTGTTTCTGTCGAATGACCTTCAAATGAAATTCTAGTTCAATTGTATGTGGATTCCTTCTTCAGATCGTGTGGTATCTTCGGAGGTCTGTTTCGCAGTGTAGCAGCAGCAGCTTGGTCTGTTCGGTAGAAAGGATGATTCTTGCCTCCTTCTTAATGTTTGTGCACACACAGTAAGGATGAAATGGATTGCAATAAGACAATCACAGTCGTGTGTCGTAATGATTTCAGTCAGGATGCGGGCTTGGTCTGTGAGTTGCATTTGCTGCGTGTTCAAACACAATTAGCAACTGGAGATGTTATACCGGTAGTTCGATATTTTTCAAGAACAAGATTGATGACATCAATAGTAACCGCCATCCAGATAAAGAAGATACTGGTAAATATGTCGAAAACAGAAGTACGGTATTTTGTTAAATACATGTACATTGTACATATATCAGGGTGTCTTTCTAGCTGTCTGAGAGAGTAACGAGCGCACATTTATCCACGAAATTTTTTATCAGTCTACGAGCTCGTACTCATACATTCTGCAGAACAAGCAGCGTACATAGATGTACATGCACAAAGGGTAGGAGTGCATACGTGATACGTACGTTGTAGAAGTAACAGTAGTTCGACCCAAACTTTAATGGGATTGAGGGCTGACTCGACATACAAAAGTAACGCACATTATGTCCAATTATAAAGAAATTACATATACATATTTTGTCAAATAGGAAGCAGGACCCCATTCCTGCACTTGACAAAAAAAGTATTTCGAAGTACCGATACTAACATATCCCCTTGACGATTGACGACTTGAGCCATGTACTCAGTACAGCTCCCAGTACCCAAAGATCAAAGATCACTTTCTGTAAAATCTGTAACCTGTAACTCTCTCAAAATACACGTAACAAATATAAAGAAAAACATAATTACGACGACCTCTACATTTCGTTAGGATTTCACATCATCACCGACATACCAGACAACACAGATTACATCATACTAAACGTATACCTTATTTGTTGATGGTGATATTCTTCATGTTTTTGAAAGGGTTACATGCGGACATGCGATCATCAATTTTTAGCCTATGTCACCAATAAACAAATTGATATCATTGTATGTTAACTTTTTTGGTGTGCAAAACAAAAGATTATACTTGAGAAGTGGGTATGGATCAAACTGGTCAAGTGTGATCCACAACAGTTTTGTAAGATCTCGAGAAACATGCAATGATCACTTGAGTTGAGCTTACGTTAGAACGTCAACCCGAGATGTTTCTTCTGTTACCTCAAATCATCTTTAGAAAGTACATATATATCATTTGACAACGATTCAATGTAGACGCACAGATGGATGCGATTAGACAAAAATTGGACACGATAATGCAAAACTTAGACACCATTAATAAAAATTGTTAAACATTGCATTAATGGACATAGCTTTACGTTCTTTCGTAACGCTTTGTCAACAACATACTATGCGAGTTTCGGTCGTTCGGCTAAACGATTGCAACTTAGAACTGTGCTCTGATCTTCAAATCTAGCTTGAAATTCAAAGTGAATTCTTGGATTCACAGGTTTCTTAGTTGACGCCACTGTGCATTTGTACGTTACTTTTTGTCAACAATGATTTTTGCTAGTTTCGGCCATTCGACTAAATCAATATTGCATATTTTAATTTTTTTCAATTGTATACGGTACGTAGTTATCGATTACTTCATAGTCAAAATTCTTCCTCTTCATCAGTCACTGGTTCGGAAGCGGAGAAGTAGCAATTGGTATGATCGAAAATCGAAATATACATGACGCGTCATCATTTTCCCTGTTATTGAACGATGAACTCCCATATTCTGAGTAATATCCCCTGGCATTTCTAGCGCACACTGCCTGAGTTAGTAGCTTCCTTTGTTCTTCTTATGAATTGTAGCCGACGTATCATTAGTTCACTCTGAAACTAATTGCCATCCATCCTAGTGCTACTTCAAATCTTATGCGCACCTTATATCCTTATATACATACATAGTTTTGCGGATAAGCCTCAATTCATGCAGTCTCTCCTCTCTAATTATCTCCTTCAGTTCGCATTATCAATGATGCGCGAGAATTAGATCAACACCAGATTCGTTGTGCGCATTCGTACATGTACCAAAAATTATCACACAGACACACACATGTACGTACACTCCTACAGGAACTGACCTCGGAAATCCAAGAACATAATTATCATGGCTTTGGGAAGAGAAAGCAGCAGAGACAAGAGACGCTTTGCTCAACTCCTCGAACCTCCAATTTCTATTCCTCTTTCACACAATCAGCACGAACATTCACGCAATCCAGCACTTTAGAGCAACGAAGAGCAGAAATGGGCAACGAGATTTCCCAAGAAGAATTAGAGGCCGAAATTAACGACTTCGGCGTGCACGAATTCCCAACCAACTTGGATTCTCCAGACGTTGATCTGCACATTAATAACGGAACGACAGCACCGAATTGCCAACCGAAGCACACTATAGAAGAAGAGGAACGACGGAGGGAGGCGTTGAAGCGTGCAATGGCTCTAAATCATGGTGAAGGTGTGGAGGTAGTCTCGAATCGAGGGGGGAAAGGTCCGGAATTTCATTTGCCGGATGATGGAAATCATCGTGCGCCATTAGCTCAGCGAGAGCGGCGTATCCCGTCCTCGGCGCAGGTTGAGGCTGGTAGTTGTAATAATAAAAATACTGGTGATAATAATATTGATAATGCTTCGCAGCAACAGAAGTTGTCGTATTTACAAATGGCTAAAATTGGTTATCAGGAGCTTGTGAATGCGTTTATCCGGCCGCCGAGGGCAGATTATAAGGTGGAAACATTAGGTCCTCCAGCGTTTAACTTTTGTGGTCGAAGATTTACCCGTACGGATTTCGCGCTGAAGACGAAGCGTGGAAAGACGTTGCAATGCTCACATTGGGAACCAGTGGATAGAACGTCGGATCGTATACCATGTGTGATTTATATGCATGGTAATAGCAGTGCTCGTGTGGAGGTTTTACCACAACTTTCGTATTTACTTTCCTTAGGTGTGGCCGTGTTTTCATTTGATTTTGCGGGAAGTGGGCAAAGCGATGGTGAATACGTTTCGTTAGGATATTTTGAACGGGAGGATTTAATGTGCGTCATTGCGCATTTAAGGAACACAAATGTGGTTAGTACCATTGCACTTTGGGGAAGAAGCATGGGCGCTGCGACAGCGTTAATGCATGGAGATCGCGATCCAAGTATTGCCTGCATGATTTTGGATAGCAGTTTTGCGGACTTGACACAGTTAGCAGTGGAAATGGTTGAGAAAGGCAGAGAGCAGGGAATTGTTGTACCACAGTTTGTTGTGAATATCGCTATTCGATTGATTCGTAATTCTGTTCGTAAATCTGCTGAATTTGACATTAAGCACATATCTCCAATCTCTCATGCCGATAAATGCTTCATTCCAGCGCTTTTTGTTGCGGGAGAACATGATGACTTCATCAACCCACATCACTCTCAACAAATATATGCGAAATATGCAGGTGACAAAAATATTATCTTGGTTGAAGGCGATCATAACTCTCCAAGGCCTAAGTTTATGTTTGATTCGGCAAGCATATTTTTGCAAACTTGTTTACAGATACCTCAAAGTTGGAACTTGAATGTCCATCCGGGGATGAATTTGATGGCACCGCCATGGTTCTATCCAGGTTCAAAGATATATGCAGGAGTGAAAGGAAAACAGAATCGTAAGCGAGATCAGCAAAAGCATAATATAGAGCAAAGGGAGCTGGGTATGACTGCCGACAGGCAACGAGAAATCCAAGCGAGTCTATTTAAAATGCTTGGTCAACCTACTGACGAGCCCACAGCGAAGAAAAATGAAAAACAAGCGGATCCAAAACCACAATTTATTAAGGTTAATGCTGCGAACAGTTCATCTACTGGAAAGTTAGTAGATATGAAGTCTTCTTCATCAGGTACAAAGGAAGTAAAAAGTACTTCTAAAGCTGCTGCACACTTTGAAACAATCGAGTCACCGAATATCGAACGAAAAAGTATATCTTCTGCAGACAATAAAGCTGGACATCCATTAATGGAGATCTCGGGCAATGAATCTAGCTCAATTTTTGATGAAAATGTGGCGAGCATAGAACGCAAAGTTTTTACCGCTGTTTTAGCTGATGAGGTCGTTGTAGGCGTGCCTGTCAAAAGCGACCAAAGCAGTAGCATAAGTGATGTACCTGAGGTAGTTGATGATTCGAAGTTAAGTGAGGCTTCAGCAGAAGTTACTGAAAAAAGTGAGGTTTCTAATATTTCTCAAGATGTTGTGGGGGATCGCAAGGAGGAGTTAGGTGGAGATGAGCAAACAGCAACATTATTAGATGAACCGCGACATGCTGCTGTTGCTAAAGAGTCCGATATTGGGTCTTAATTTTAATACTTAGGGTTGCGGGTAATTACGTCACTTTTGTCTGTCACTCGCTGTACTAGAGAGCAAACAGTTGAGTGGCAATAGTATTTAGGTAGTACAAGTGCAGATCGCATTAATAGACTTTATAGGCGATCGTGAAGTTATAATCATAAACGAATCACCGATGTCTCTCATTTCATCGCTCACAGGAGAGTACTAACATTGTTATCTGAGTTCTTTGGGTAATGTATATTGGGTCTTCACTCTTCACTATTACGAAAACCAACGCAACTCTATACGAAATGTAAAGTGATAAGAAAACAAATTGTGATTTTGAAGTTGTGATGTGTATTGTGTATTGTGTAAATTGTGTTGTGGAGTACGAGTACCGGTAATCGTAATCGTAATCGTAATAATGTGAACAATCGCAAAGTTCGCTGATAACGAACCTTTTGGAATTTGGCTAGAGAAAAAAAACGAACAAAAGGAAAACTGACAACTCTCATTTCAATGCTTGTACATCTAGCAAGTGTTACTGTATATCAATATTATATCCAAAGTAAGCAACATCATTGATACGATCAGCTTTTCAAAAATTTATATATATATTCTAAACAATTGAATACTAGGATCATAAACGATGCAACGAAGGAGCCCAGGTCCCAGCTCTAATAGCGAGGAAACCATACATGAAGACCCACTGCTCATCGCACAGACTCTCACTTATGTGACCGACGATGGAAGCGTTCAACAATCGTATTCTTCTGCGGGGTTTAGCAATTCTGCCAAAATGACGTTTGTGATATTTGAACTGTTGTTTCTGTTTGTTTGTATAGTGTGTATTCCTACGGGTGCTCATGGGACGGCAGTTTGGGTGACTATTGGAAATATGACGGCGGTGGCTTGGTTTTGGTACAATTATGTGAATAGTGTGGAGCTTTCTAGCGAAGGAGGGTAAGTTTTATTCAGATATTTTTGCTATTTTCAGAGATAAGGATCTCATGTGCACTTCTCTAGCCTTCGTTTTTGGATAGGTACGTATATTATAGTTATGATACATGAGACGTGGATTTGTCAAAATCGAATTTCCGCTTACAAGGTTCCATACATTCATTTGGATAGGCAATCAAGAAACATTTGTACCTTTTGATAAAATTATATCTCTTCGCAAAGTTTCGAGTTCGTTGGGTTATGTCGTCCTCGCAGTCATACCTCATCGTGGATTTTTGTCCGTTCCAAGTGATGGTGTTGCCATTGTTACAACTCTCGTGAACGAACCATTCTTCTTGTGGCCCAGGTCAGCCGGAAAACCTGAAAGAAAATTCTTTGGTTGTTCTTGTCCCAAATTAACCATAGTATTTTCACCTGTAGGAGGAAGTTTACGTTTTATAAGAGAAGTCGAAAACGAAATGCGTCATTTTGGTGCCAACGGCGGTTCCGACCCAACTCGTTTTAATCTTGGTCGCGTTGTTCCTCCATCATTTCCTCCTGAACAACAAAAAGCATCGGTTTTATGGATTGATAGAGATAATCCAAATGGAGCCGTTCCCCGTAATAATCCTTCTCAACAAGGAGTTGATGCAAGTGGGGCCGTTGATCTGTTTGCCGTTTAGCATATACAAAGATGCGTTAAGTAGAGTAAATGTTTTTGCGTTTTTTCATGTTTCATCATGATATTTTTGTTTGGGTGATTGTGTTGAACCGAGGAGGTTTCTTTCTTGGACCAACGTATACGGCAATGTCAACCGTTTCGCTTTTCGTCATCGTAATCTTCCAAATAGATTTATTAGAAATTACGGAGATATACTGCTTTCTTCTTTGGGAGCTACCGCAGTTTTCCAGGGCTGTACATATATCGTACACTGCAAATGATTTTTAAGTGAGGGAGAATCCACATTGATACTTTTGGGGTGTTCATAGTTAGGTGTTGACATCCCAATAAGGTTTTCTTGTCAATATACCCTTTTACATCCTCTAGTTATTACCATTGAGCATTCATCTTGTATATATGTCTCCTGATTTATCCAGCTGTCACGATAATTACATCAAGAAGTTTGTCCGAGGAAGGATTGCGCATGAAATAATGCCTAACAATTTAAAGTTTTTTTAGAAACGAATCAAACATTTGTCGCTTGCCAATGAATTGGTGGACTATATATTCGCGACGGATAGATGTTACAAGGAGGAACGTTGTTCCAAAATTAAACGAAGTTATCCTTAGTTTAAGGACATTTATTCAACAAACTTAAAGCTAATTGTCCACGAGAGCCATCGATCCCTTCAAATCTTATTTTCACACGGTCACCAGGAACTAGTGATATTCTGCTAGAATCTTCTGAGTCGACTGTTGCTACTCCAATTGGTAAATGGTTGTGCGTACCACCTGGCTGGACATAGTACCAATCGCCAGTTTTAGATTTGGCTCGAACAATTCCATCTCCTACAGTACCTTTCAGATCCATCAGTACGTCAATACCTCCATCACCCATTGCAGATGCTAGTTTATTTAATCGCTTACTTGAAGTTTTCTCATTCTTCAACTCCTTGGCCTTTTTTCCCTGAACCGAAGAATCAAAAGTGACCATAAAGCGACCTGACTGGTTTGAAACTGATGAAACGTAAACATCAACTTCTGTTCCAACTTCTAGCAAAGACGGAATCGAAGCTTCGTCCATTTCCTCATCTTCATCCTCGTCATCATCAGATAGCATTTTTTGAATAGCCTCCAATCTCTCATCGGGACTAAGACCCTCAAACAAATCCTCCGATTCTTCACTTTCTCCGTCGATCGAACCCAACAACACTTTCTCACCATTTTCGTCATCGACTTGATACATTAATCCGTCTTCATTTAGTTCAAACATGTGAGTCACGTCTTCAACTGTCTCTTTTTCGAGCTCCTCGGGATCTTTTTCTTCGTCCGAAAAACTAAATGATTCTGAAAAATTATCGCTATCTGATTCAAATAAATCGTCGACACTAGTAACATCGTCAACCTCCTCATCGTAAAAGAAGATTCGTTAGTCACCGCGACTGTCAACTATGTCAACCCATTCTTGAAAGCGTAACATACCAAATACGCGCCGTTCCTCGTTCGATTTACCGCACCTTCTGCCCACACCCAAATCCAGGAATGCAGCGCCGGCCCGGGCGGAAATATTAACAATTCTCCCTGTATATGGCCCCTCCCCCACTTTAAGCTGCGAAAGATCTTTGGTTATAGGTAGCAGATTAGCTTCAACTTCAATTTTATGCGCACGTGCAGATAGCTGCCTGCGAGCGTTCTGTTTACGTTTTATAACATCTCTGATTTGCTCTCGGGTAGGATCAGGTGACATGATAAGAAATGGTTCACCAGCATCACCATCCTGATCGAAGGAAAAAACAAATGCATTAAGTTCTTCTCCACCATTATACTTTTCTGCATCCTTGCGAGATAGTCTAACGGCTGCTGACAAAAGTTCGAGAGTGGGATTACTTTCTTTGTCACGTTTAACCTTCACACGACCCGTATGACGGGCGGCAATTTTGTCATCACTATCTTGCGAAAAGGAAACTTCTGCCATCCCGCAACTAAACGCTTGATTTCTAGCTCTGCGTCTACTAAGTGTACTCATGATTACTAAGCCCCCGTCTCGTTCACAAACATCTACTCCGTATTCCCTTTTACATTTATCATCAAACAAGCCATTGACCATGTCGGCGACACTTTCGTACCCAAGCTCAGATGCATGATTTTGTAGAGACCCACGAAACGTAGATTTATATCGTCTCTTCACTTCAGACAAATTCAAAGACATTCCAAACCCTCCACCTTTTCCACCACCAAGATCTTTACCCAGTTCTTCCCCAAAACGGTTCACCAAATACACGATATTATCTCGCACAACACGCGCTCGATCTATCATACCTAACACACTGCATGGCATTAGAATTGGACTTGAACTACGACGTCGCTTTTTCCATGCCTTTCGAGCTAGTTGAGGATCACCCAGCTTAACTGTTACTATCCCAGTTCCTGGTTGCAAAGATGCAAATTCTCGATTTTCATAGACAGATGTTGTTCCTCCCAAAGTTCTCTTCTTTAGGCTGCCGGTTAGTTGTAACGTTTGTTGGAAAGCTGAAGCGCAACAAACCAATGAGGCTATCACGAATATTCTCATTATTTTTTATAGTATTTTGTTCGAATAACAAGCAAGGGTGTAATGAATGTGATGATGATTTGTTGTCGCCTTTAACTTCAGACTGATTTTATTTTGACACATTCGATTTTTTTTTCTGTTGGACGACAAGCATAATTGGATTGATGGTGGTGATGCTACTGTTCGTACGTACGACGCTTGCGAAATGTGACAGTGTGAATGTATCAAAATTTTGCGAACATCAGCCATAATTACCGTTAATATATATACAATGTAATAACAAATAACATCCTCATAGAGATTGGTCATGTTCTTGGATCATCCGAAATGGTAGACACAACTAACGACGATTTACTCAAAGTAATAGTTCAACTCTCCATTCCGTAACTACTCGATAGTAGGTGCTGCGGAATCAAGCAACAATATATTCCTACCACGTAATTTGCTACCTGCACTTCGTCCATAGGAATCAAAACATGACCGCTCGGTCTGTTTGACATTCGATATGTATCGTTTATCGTTTACTTGAAATTTTCACTGTAGAAAAATGGCTTGCATCATAATTATCTTATCGTCTACATAATAGTCATGTACAGCCAAGGAACCAATTGGAATATCGCTAGCTTACATTTCACTTCGAGTGCAAGAAGATCAACCTTACACTGTGGGCTTCTTGAAGTAAATGGTCTAGCCACGTCCGCTTTCGTAATTTCCATGCCAATTTACCCTGCACCATGTAAAATAAGGGGTCATGATATACTACGTGAATCGTCATGAATAACGATTATCGATAAGTACATGCTGCTATTTTAATGTTCTTGCATAATGGGTATTTGAACAAACATTGTGCAAATAAATGGAACACTGTCGATTAAAAAGTTTTTATAGCGTTGACCTGCTCTTTTCTTCATTGCCTCATATGTTTTTAACGCAGTAGTCAAAAACATGATGGGTACATTTTCAGTGTTGTTACATTTACGCATTTTCCAGTGAGGACAAATACTTTTTTGCTGTTTCATATGCAGTCCAACTAATCGCAACTGCTGGTGTATGCGAACATATGCGGGGTATGACTCCACGAAATAAGCCAAAAACTCCCTCGTCACGAAGAATTGATCTTAACGCATCGGTTACTCCGCCATATTTTACCAAATTAACGCTCAAAATTTCAGCCTCTGCCGCATTGCATGTCGAGGTTTTCAAAGGATTTGTATGAAGGGCCATAACCGATCCTATCGCACCTTTCTTCGTATGAGCTGTATTAAATAAAGCCCTCTTTGACCGATAGTTTGGATTTACATTTGCAAGATGTTGAGTTTGTAATTTTGTTTTCAACCTATCAAGAGGTGTAGTTAAAGCTGACGCAACAGCACCAGCTCCACTACCTGCTATCATATACGTAATTATTGAGGCTGATGCTCCATTTTCGGTCAAGTATTGTCTAAGAGATTCATTAACGGCAAACATAATTGAGCCATATGGAAGGTTTGTTGCTAAAGTAATTGGAAAAGATCTGTACAACGCAAATGCTCCTTCCTCTCTGACGATAGAAGTCAATCCGTTCCTTACTGAATTGTAGTGACCAAGCTGCATTCTCTGCTTGAGCGTATCTAGTGGTGTCATCAACGAGTCATGAAGAAAAGTACTTATGCACCCCGCAAACGCGCCTTGCATAGCATTCATATCTGCACCTGGATTCGATGCAGTAAACCAACGTTTGGTTAGCTCGTAACTCGAAAAGTAAAGTGCATGAGCAGGAGCGCAACCATAAAGCATAGTCTGAATTCCTCTATAGAACCCACTTATCCCATTCGATTTGCAATAAATTCTTCTCAAAGTCGTTGCACAATTATCTTTGTTGGGACAGTGAGCACAGTACGATTGCATATGCGTTTTCACCGTATCCATTGGAAACGTAGACGTATGCTCCAAAATTCCAGCCGTACCTCCTGCAATGCAATGTATCACAAAAGATCCTATATTGCAACAACAGCATCGATGAGGGTGTACGTATACGTGTATGTGTAGGTGTATAAAGGATACATGGAACGTGAAAAAGCGGCGGTTGACATCCACCTAAATCGTTTATGCAGAGATCGAGTCATACATTGTGTGAATACAATGACCACAACGTACCATTACCGTCCCATTCTTCCCATTCTAAATCTTGTTGATCGGTATCAGTTGCCATGATGTAATGTAATGTAGCGCTTCGTATGTTCGTAGCATGTAACTTTGAACCAATTGTATATAAAATAAAGATGATGAATGAAGGTAGTATGTGTATACCGGTAAATTTATACTCTTCGAAGGATCAAAAATAAATCCTATGTACGCAAGGGTTGGTCCTCCTTCGTGGCTAGGATTATTCGATTGTAAGAAAAGGATACGAGCTTTGGGCTAAAATTTGTTTGCTAACAAAATATGATGGTGTACGATGTACGACAGGGATGGACCAAAGTTCGGAGTGATCGAAGATAGTAGATAGTAGAGAGTAGATAGTAGAGAGCGACATGTATTAATACATAGTGCACACAACCGTAGACTTACAGATCTCAATTTGCCCTCAAATTCTCTGGGTAAAGCAACCACCGAGGCAGTTCTTGATTGCAGAAGGTAATTCATAGCTTCAGAGCTTGGATGTTTCACTAAATCAATCATCTTTAGTTGACATCAGGGCAATACGTTCTAGTTTTGACTCAAACATAAATTATGTATAAATGAACTGCTTTGGGTACGAATAAGAGTGCGAACCATTTTTGGTTATCGAGTAAACCCTCAGGCTGGTGTTGTTCGCGGAAGGGACTTCTGAATTTCAATTTTTAGTTTATGGCATGTTAATTGAATCGAAATGCTGCGTCTTTGTCCCAGTAACAAGCTTGAGACTGCATTACTTTCGAGAAGGTTGGTAATGACAATCAATTTTAACAGTCAACCTTAATGAACCGCCACGAAATGTTACGATAACTCGTTGTCTAGGTCTGTGACATAACTTTTCAAATTCAGATTAAGTTTTGTTCTAAAAAGCCATCTTAATTAGAAATCATCAGTTATTCCAAATAAATCTGAATTGTAACTCTCATCAATCCTTCGAATGGTTAATACGAAATCGAAGTACCTCAAAAAAATTTACTAATTAACAAATCTACAACGGCTTAAAAACCAACTTATCATATTGAAATTGGCAGGCCCACTTCACCTTCACCAGTAGAAGGTATTGACTCTCTATCACTATTTTCTTTTGTCCCGTCAAAATCTTGTATGTCCAAAACACTTGACACATTTCTAACGACTGACGGCAGATTGTCTATCGTGACCATTAACCTTAGGCCAAGGATTGACAGTATTCTGAAGAATATCATACCACTGAAGAACAACACCGCTGACGTTATACAAAGATGTACGGGCGTATCCGTGTTTTCGAAAGACCATGGTTGCACGATAATCAAAGCACCAACCATCTTTATGACGCTAAGAATATATATAATGACTGCGAGAGTTAATCTGTGAAAATGACTACCGATGAACGACCCCATTGGTGCGCCAACAACGACAACAGGTGCCGCGCATGCTAGAGAATACCATCCTTCCTGCTCTACTCCTCCCTGCCCAAATTCCACCCACAAGTAACCAATTACAGTATTAATGCCCATGAGAACGACAGAAGTCGGAGTGGCAACCTTCTCGTCCACACGGAATAGTAGTGTAAGTACCGAGAAGGTGCATATATCGATTCCTGATCCTGAAATTGCAGTACACATTCCGCCAACAAATCCGGCGCCAAAAAGTGCAACTACTTTCCAGTTAAACACTATACGATCGTTGTATTTCCATATAATTCCACCCTTGAAATGAGGTATCCTGTCGTAGAGGTGTCGATCAACATTCATGTTCAATATTGCGAGCCCAACAGCAAAAGAACTCCAAATGCAAACAAAGTACCTATTAATAAAGTTAATGAGATCTTCAAAAACATGCATGTGATACATATCCTCAACAAGTTATGGAGCTCACATCTTGGCGTA
>Ga0209092_10002893_pt1 | contig 15379 bp, 9 predicted proteins | sample FraStrMetagenome_FD_187446 | JGI IMG/M metagenome (GOLD analysis project Ga0209092, IMG submission 187446) | Marine eukaryotic phytoplankton communities from Arctic Ocean - Fram Strait ARC3M Metagenome (SPAdes) (version 2) | ecosystem: Environmental > Aquatic > Marine > Oceanic | place: Fram...
TTGATATTAAACAGTGCCTGCGAGTCGCCGTAAGCGAAATCGAAGTCGCGGATCTTGATGATCGGCGTGCCGGTGCCTGCGCCTGCGATTTTGGAGGGAGTTGATGTGCTCATCTTAGTATGTAATTTTTTTAAAAAAAGTAGCTAGTAGCTAGTATTCGGTTCGCTAAATCCGTGTGATTATATGAGTTGATAATGAGAGCAGAAATGGAGGGAAACGCTCCGTCGTTTCCATGCATCGGACTAGATCCGCCTGGGCATCGGTGGAAACGACGGAGCGTTTCCCTCCAGTGAAAATACCTCGATTTTTAAGTGATGAATTGATCGTGCTGAACACTAGAAGTTAGTTGCTGAATCGTAGTTGAAAGTGAATTGGGATGCTCGCTAATTTCCCTGCTGGGCGGATGCGTGGTTTACCATTTGTATTTTTTGCGAATCTTAATGCGCAGGATGATGCTGCTGAGTGCGAAGAATCCGACGATGAGTAGAAAAACAAAGGCGGCGCCGTATTGCATATTTCGCGTGTATTCATTCTGCGGGATCTTCGAACTGACGACGTAGATGTGATACGGCAGTGCCATCACGCCTTGGAAAAAGAAATCAGTTGGTTTTTCCAGCCCTTCCCAGGGCAGTTGGTCGCGCAGCGCGAAGGCTGCGGTGAACATGATCGGTGCGGTTTCGCCGGCGACACGTGCCACGCCCATGATGGAGGAGGTGAGTATGCCGGGTAACGCGTAGGGCAGGACGTTGGTGCGAACACTGGTCCATTTCGATGCGCCGAGTGCCAGCGAGCCTTCGCGGAAGCCTTTTGGAATGGCGCGCATCGATTCTTCACTGGCGGCAATGATTACGGGCAGGGCCATGATCGCGAGTGTGAAGCAACCGGCGATTAGTGAGACGCCCCAATCAAAGAATAGCACGAACATGCCGAATCCGAACAGTCCAAAGACGATCGAGGGCACGCCGGAGAGGTTGAGGACGGATAGGCGAATTAATTGCAGTGTGCGGCCAGGGCTGCTGTATTCGCTAAGGAAGATGGCGCAGAGGATGCCGAGTGTCAGCGCGATGGAAATCGAGCCGACCACGAGTAGGCAGGTGCCGACAATAGCAGGGCCGATGCCGCCGCCACTGTAGGCGTAATTGCTGTATACGTATTGCTCGCTGTCAGGCTCTTCGGCGAGTGCGCGGTAGGCGTCGTCGCCATACATCAGGCGGCCTGCTTTGCGTTCGACATCGAGTGCTTCGATTTGTCCTTCGCGTGCTTCGATTTGTTGTTCGATCTTCGTGGCGGCGGCGATCTCGCCGGAACCTAGATTGCGACTTTTTGCTTCGAGTGAGACGATTTCGGCTTTGGTGGCTGTTAGCTCGGTATCGATTTCCTTGGGCTCAAAGACATGTAATGTTTGCGGCTTCTGGGTGAGGAAATCGATATTGATAAACGGAGCCTCGGTGGTGAACAACGCTTTAGAGCCGTTGATTGCGATATTCAGAAAAATATAGCCTGCGCAGATGATGACGATATACGTAGCGAGTCGAAACGACCAACAGGTGATCGATTCGATGGTGCCTGTCATCGATGGGCGTTTTGAGAAAATGTGGGATTCCTTTTGTGTAGTCATGGCAAATGCGGTCAGTACGTGCTGTGATTAATCACCCAGTTTGCTGTATTTTTTGACGACCCACTGGGCGCCGTAGTTGATCAATAAGGAGGCAAAGAACAGGACGATGCCGACCATGAAGAGTGCGCGGTAGTGGAGGCTGCCGTGCACGACTTCGCCCATTTCTTGAGCGATGATGCCAGTCATGGTGTGGACGGGTTCGAAGAACACGCCGGGGCCGGCGGTGAAGTCGGGGATTTTGATACGATTGCCGGCGCACAGGAGCACGACCATCGTTTCGCCAATGACACGACCGAAGCCGAGCATGATGGCTGAGATGATGCCGGAGAGCGCAGTGGGCACGATGACGCGCATACTGGTTTGCAGGCGCGTGGCACCCATGGCGAAGGAGGCTTCTTTGAAGTGGCGTGGGACGTTGTTAATCGCGTCCTCGGCGAGGGTGAAGATCGTCGGGATCGCCATCAATGCGAGCAGGCAGCCTGCGGTAAATGCGTTGAGTCGCTCTTGCACGGGGAAGAAGGGTACCCATGAGAGGGCGTCCATTTGTGATAAGAGGCGGATCGCTTCGCCGAAGACGACGACACCGAAGAAGCCGATGACGACGGAGGGAATCGCGGAGATAAACTCGATGTAGGGCTTGATAAAGTTACGCTCGGTAGGGCCAGCGATTTGGTTGACGTAAATGGCTGCGCCGACGCCGAAGGGAATTGCAAAAAAGAGGGCGATGGAGGAGATGAGTAGTGAGCCAGTGAGTAGGGGGAGTAGGCCATACCAGTCTTGCTGATCGCTGGCGGTGACCCAGTTTTTGCCAGACAGGAATGCGCCGAGTGCGCGCCAGTTGGAGACGGGTTCGTGTTGATCCCAGTTGGCGAGTTTATTGCGATGCGTGGGGATTTGGTCGATGAAGAGCTCGTTGAGCTCTTTGAATGTTTCGATACGCTTGCTGAGCGCGGCGTTGTTAAACTCGACGGTATCGGCGCTTTGTAGGACTTTATAGATGGAGAGATCCATCTCTGTGAGTATTTCTGCGTAGCGCTCCTGCTCGTCGGTGACTTCAAGGATCGCGGTGTCGAAATCGACGGGCTGAATGCTGGCAGCGAGTGTCGTGTATTCGGCTTCAAGGAGTGCTAGGTAGTCGGCGCGATCTGCGTCAGAAACTGTGGCGCTGGCTTGGATCGCTGCGCTGCGCTCGGCTTGATCGGAGTTGCGGAGCAGGAGTGTAAACTTGGCGAGGTCTTCGTCGTCGAGCGTGTATCCCGATTTTTTGACGTTGTTGATGCGTGCGCCGAAGTTCGTGAGTGTGGTGGTTAAATTCTGGTTGGTGGTATGTTGGTCGCGTATTCCGATGGCGACGTCCATCTTCTGTTTGACGAATTTCTTCAAGTCTGACCCCACGCGCATATAGCCGAGGAAGAGCGCTTTGGCCTCGGGGCTAAAGACGGTTTTAGAAATTTCAGCCTGAGAGAGGCCGTCGGCTTTGAGACCGTTGATCCACTCGGCTTTGACGTCGTTGAGATAGCGATTGAGTTCGGTGTAGTCATCGCGTTGCTCCTTGAGTATATCGACATACTCCAATCCCGACTCACGGTATTCCTCCAGACTTTTGTGATATAGGCCGATGAATCCAGCACCTTCTTTAAACAAGAAGAGGGTGATCAGGGCGAGCACGACGATGGCGACCATGGCATTGCTGCCGAAGAAGGTCTTGATGATGCTATCGGAGTCTTGGCCTAGAAACAGCGCGCGTCGCTTACTGAATGCCGGGGGCGAATCCTGTGGAGTTGGTGAGGGAGCTTCCATGTGAAAGTGGTAAAATAGGGATGGAATCGATTATGCCAAGGTTACAAAAGGTGAGATTCGTTACAATTGTGTGACGGCGTAAATACCAAAAACGGGCCGTTGCTGAATGCAACGGCCCGTAGGCTACATTGAAATGTGGGTGGCTCTAGTTGATCGAGAGGAAGTGCACGCGCTTGACGATCTCTTGACCCTCAGGGCTGAGGCTGAAGTCGACGAACTTCTGAGCGATCGGGCTAAGTGGCTTGCTCGCGTTGGTCAGGTAGTAGAGCGGGCGAGCCAGCGGGTAGTTCTTTGCGTCTGGTTGTGCGCCATCCACTGGTAGGACTTTGACGCCCGGAGTGTGGATGTAAGCGAGGCCGACGTAGCCGATGCCGTTCGGGTTACTGGCGACTTCGGAAGCAATTTGCTCGTTGCCGGCCATTTTCTGGGTGTCGCTACCATAGTCGCGGGAGTTCATTGCCATCTTTTGGAAGACGGCGTAGGTGCCGGACGATGTGTTGCGGGTGTAAGCCGAGATGCTACCAGTCTGAGCGGTGATGGCTGACCAGTCGGTCACATCGCCGGAGAAGATCATGCCGATTTCCTCGAGTGAGATGGATTCGAGCGGGCTGGCTTCGTTGACGATCAACGCAATGCCGTCTTTGGCGACGGTGATAGTGTTCATGTCGACGCCTTTGGATTTCGCTTTCGCGATTTCCTTTTCCTTCGGATCGCGAGAGGACATGCCGATTTCGGCGGTGCCGTCGATGACCGAGGCGACACCTGTGGAGGAGCCTTCAGCTGCGATTTCGAATGCGACTTCGACGCCTTCTTTAGCCATCTTGGCTTTGAATGCTTCTGCGATTTGCGGCACCATCTTTGCGCCGAGAGTGTCGGAGCCTTTGATGACGATTGTTTCAGTCGCGTTGAGTGAAGCACCGATTGTTAGTGCTGCTGCGAGTGTGACTAGATTACGAAGTGATTTTGTTTTCATATTTTAAATTAGTTCTCGTGAACTTTGTGAATGATAGCAGTGCTGAGTTACAAAATGACGCCGCTGTCGTTACAACGGCGTCACATATTAAAGGAATTACCAAGAAATGCGGATGCCGGATGTGAAGGTAAGGCCTTCGTATTCGTCATCGTCAGTGAGTGTGTAGCTGAAGCCGTTCTGCCACTTGAGCTTGTGGCCGTAGAGGTAGGTGTTGAGGCCTAGATAGAACTCGTCAGCGGACTCTGTTTTGCCTGTGGCTGTATTTTTCGCGTATTTTGTAACGCTAAGGACGGCGTCGTCGGACTCGATATGTGTGTAGCTGGCTGCGATCTGGAATGTATCGTTTAGATCGTAGAACGGCATGATTTGCAGCGCATAGATCTCGTTGCCGTCGAATTGCTCGGCGTAGGCAAGGTCAGTGTGGATGTGCTTCTTGCCGTTGTCGTATTGGAATGACAGCGAGATGATGTTTTCGTGTTTTGCTGTGCCGACTACATCGAGCTCATCGTTTTCGTCCGGCTCGTCTTGGTAGACGTAGTCGAGGCGAAGGAGTGCTTTGTCGGAATCGAATTGCTCTGCGAAGTCGTAGCCTATTGAAGTGAGGACGAAGTAGCTGTTATCGAATGTTTTATCGAATTCTTCAGTTTGAGTGTTGGTGAAGACGCCAGCTTTCCATTGCCATTGATCGACATCGCCAGAGGCGGATGCACCTGCAAAATACTCGTTTTTGAACCAGATGTTATCACCGATGAGGCTACGCTCGGTGCGGTAGAGCTTCTTAGAGGATGTGGCGCCGTCGAGTGTGAAGCCTGCGGATTGCTTGCCAATCTTGAGTTTCCAGTCGTCGGTCGGGTGCCAGGCGATGTAGGAGTCGGTGAGTCCGGTGTAAAGTGGCTGTGGATTGCGAGGATCTAGGTTTGCCTCGGAGTGGACGGTGAAGTCGTTGAAAACCGTTGCCTTGAAGCCGACGCGGACGCGGCGCCATGCGGTGTTGCTGTCTGTCTCGCCTGTTTCATCGTTTTCGGTCGTGTAGTAGTCGCCTTGGAGGCGGCCACTGAGTGCGAACTTTTGGATGACGCTGTTATCCGCGTTCTTATAGAGAGTGGCGTGGCTCCAGATATTGCCGAGGTCTTCCTTTAGGTCGGTATTGTAGTCTGGGAGGGCAAGCGCGGTATTTGTAGCTAAGATGGCCGCAGAGAGGCCGAGGATTTGAGTTGTTTTGTTCATTTTGTTTGTTGTTTGGAATGTTAGATGCCTCGCGGCGTGTTTGTTGCGTTGTAATAAATACACCTAGTTTGTGACGGAATTGTGGCTAAAATGTTACAGTTGCGTGAACTGTTACGGAATTGTCGGTAATGTGGCGGAATTAGGGCATTTTACGCTCCAATGTGACGAATGTTACGTTGATTACATTGCTGCTTCTTTACTGTTAACTATAGCGGCAGTGTTGTGTCGGTGCGTATTTGTGGGGAAGTTGAGTGTCATGTGAGTGAGGTCAGTTTGATTCTGACGATTTTGTGCATCTATTGTGTGAGGAGGCGTGACTGCCTACTCGCGGTGTATGCATTGGCAGGATGTCTTCGAGGAGTTTGATGGTTTTATAGTCGTCGGAGTTGAATTTTTATTGGCCACTAGATCTGTGATCAGAGGCGGATTTTTGGGCGGCTGTATTTGTATTGCCTTCATCTTGCCGGTCGCTGCGTTCGATTTTCTGAAATTTGGGTGGAGTCTGCGTTTTGTTGACTGTTTTAAGGTTTGTGAGCAATGGGTTTTCGTTTGTTGCGGATTGTTTTATGCGGTGCCTCGTTTGGGTGATCGTCTTGGCCGTTGATTGTGTCGTTGAGGTTACGGATTCGTGAAGTTGGGTGACGATTGTTACGCCCATGTAATACCTTAGGTAAATGGTTGAAATTGATTTGTGCGTTGCGTTGAGAGTCGCAAAAGAAGAGCGCACCTCGGCGGTCGTATATGCTGTTGAGAAAACTCAATTATCAGATGAAAAAGAACTCTCTTATAACACAATCGTTAATCAGCTTAGCGCTGACTATAGCCGTCGCTCCTGCGTATGCTTTGAAATTTGAAATCCCGAAAGAGCTACAAGTGCAAGTCGCAGCGGAGGCTGCGGCTAAAGTGGAAGAGCCCGTGATGGATCTCGTGAATGCGGCAGAGATACAACCGGAATCAGATGCGACTGTTGAGTTTGAAGTGATGGATGCGGTCGTTGCTGCTGCTACAGACGTCGATGATGCGCTTGCTGCAGACGAGGGTCACATTACTGGGCGTGTGGTCGATAAGGACACCGGCGCGGCTGTAGGCGGCGTTGCGGTCTTACTGGAGGGCGCTGATATCGGCACGGTTACCGATGGCAATGGTGAGTATCGTATTCGGTCGGCACCAGCAGGCGTATATACGCTGAGCTTTATCAAAGGTGGGTATATAGAAGCGAACGTAACTGACTTCGCGGTCGTCGGGGGCGAGGAGCAGGAGTTCGCTTTCGCATTGCCACCGCGCCCTGTCGAGATGTCGGATGATGTCTATGAGCTGCAGGACTTCTCTGTGACGGCTGAAGAAGCAAATGACTTGATGATGAAGTTGGAACTGAAGTTTGATAGTGCGCGTGCACTGGATGTCTTTAGCAGTGAAGATTTTTCTAAGTTTGCAGCCAGTGACGTTGCCGATGCGGTGAAGCGCATTGCGGGTGTTTCGGTAAATGACGGTAAGTTTCCCTCTGTGCGTGGCCTGAATGACCGATACACTGTGACCACCTTGAATGGCATGCCGTTGCCGAGCCCCGATCCGTTTCGTAAATCTCCGCAATTCGACATCTTCCCTTCATCATTGTTGGAGTCGATTGTTGTGAGTAAGTCAGCAACCGCTGATTTGGATGGCGAATCAACCGCTGCAAATTTCGATCTGATTACCAAGCAGTTGCCTGAAGAATTTTTCCTTAAATTCACCCTTGGGACTGGTTGGCATAGCGGATCGATCGAGGACTTTCGCTCCTTCGATAAGGGCGATGGTTACTTATTCGCAGGCGGGGCTGATTCGCTGAATCAATCGCCGCGGACGGATCCGTTGCAGGGAGCGTCTGACGATGGTTTCTCGGACTCGAACGAGTTGGGTTCACGTGAAAAAGACGCGGGCCTCAACACCTCATTTTCGCTCTCTGTCGGGAATACATTTGAGTTCGCAAATGATCGACGCTTAGGGGTGGTTTTTGCCGGTTACCATAAGCGTGATACGTCTGCGATTTTGGACGCCCAAGAAAGCCAAGGGTATGACTTTGCTGGCGCGGACACTATAGTGCTTGAACGGCAGCAATTGCCAACATTTTTGGGTGGTGGATTTGTCGATGTCCCGGTCAACAAGCCAATTCCATTTGGTGATGAGACACGTTACGACTACGAAGAATTTGAAGAGAACATTAAGTTGGGTGGACTGCTTGGGCTTTCTTACTCGATGGGCGACGATCATCGTGTGTTCACGAATATTTTCACCAGTCGGACCAATGACTTGGTAGTGAAGCGTAACTTCAACGGTGTGAACGCGGATGAAGCTATTACACCTGACGATGATCTCTTTCTGATTCGTGAGCGTTTGTATTTTGTCGAGCGTTCCTTGACGCTAGGCCAGATAGGCGGCGAGCATACATTTGCTTCCTTCCCGACAGAGCCGACTTTCCGATGGGGTCATCAACGCGCTAACACAGCTCAGGATGAACCAGATTTTCGTGATACGACAAAATTGCTGCGCTATTCGGATTATCCTAGTGGAGACATTCCACAGTCGGTTGATAGCAATGACACCGCGTACAATGTCGCCAGTGGGGATAATGTTTCCCTGTCTTCGAATTCATGGCGCTATGTCGAGGAAGATGAGGTTTCTACAAAATTGGACTTGGAAATACATCCTTTTGATACACTTGGAGTCTCCGGGGGCTCTTTAATGCGTCGGGCAGAGCGGAGTTCGCTGATTCAGAGCTATTTTGAGAACCGAGCGGATGGCAGTGTCTCTGGGACAAATGTCGCCAGTGATGGTATTAGTAGCGGCAATTTTAGTGCCGCAAATAATGCGATTCGCGGCAATTCAAGTGCCGAGCGCGAAATTGACGCCTATTATCTATCTGCGGCGTATAAGCCATTCGACTGGTTGAGCTTGGTGAGTGGTTACCGCCTCGAGGATTCTCTTATCTCTGTCGACAGTCAGACGCGTCTAAATACTTCCGACTCACTTGCTAAACTTTTCCGTGAGTCCGACCTTGCACGCGCTAAAAATCCACCGACTTCGAATTCAATAATTCGAGGCGCAGAGGCTGCGATTTTGGGCATTCCGGATGGTTTTAGAAATACGACCGGTGAAACGATTGAGCAGGATCTGGAAGATCACATCTATTTGCCATCGTTCACTGCCACGGCAACGCCAGCGGCAGGTGTTCAGTTGAAGCTCGGCTATTATGAAACCATTAATCGCCCGTCATTCCGTGAAATTACCGCTGATATTTTCGTTGATATCGAAAACGGTGACGCACTAGCCGGTAATCCGTTTTTAATATCTTCAACCGCAAAAAGCTACGACTTCCGATTCGAGCTCTACCTTGATCAGCTTAACTTCAATATTCCGGTTGTTGAATCGGCTATAGCTGAGGGGGACATGATCGGTGTCAGTGTTTTCTACAAAGAGGTGGAAAACCCAATTGAATTCTTTCGTCCTACTTACCAAGTGGTGGATGAAATTCCATTTAATAATTCGGAGGGAGCTACTGCAGAGGGGGTCGAGTTCGAGTTTAGTAAGAGCCTCTCATTTATTGAACTGCCGATTGTTCAAAACCTGACCTTGGGTGGAAATGTTTCGTTCACCACCGCGGAGGCAGGTGTTTCAGATGCCGAGAAGAACTCGCTGGGATCCAATGACAACGAGAATGCGGATGGTTTGGATGACATACGTCCACTTACGGAGCAGCCGGATAAAATTATTAATCTGAATTTGACTTACGAGCATCCGGATTGGGGGACGCGTGTGACCCTTGCCTACAATGAAACCTCTGAAGTGCTTGAAAGTATCGGCTCGGAAACGTCACTGGATTCTTATCGAGGCCCTTCGGAGCGCGTCGACCTAATTGTGTCACATGATTTCGAGAGTGGCTGGAAGCTGAACTTCGCAATAAAGAACCTCACGGATGAAGGATCTGAATCGTATTACGAAGCTCGATCCTCTATGGGCGGTGCTGCTGCCGATGTAGAGGAGCGTAAAACAATCAGCTCTGTTGGTCGGAAATATTCCATCTCTGCGAGCCGTAGTTTTTAAGGACTTAACGGAAGTGTAACCTAACCTACTTATTAGAGTAACAATCATTTGATATAACTTAATGAGTCGACGGATCTTTTCATCTGACGGCTCACTCAAACTAAACTAAAATATACTAAAATGAAAAAGATAATTTCAACCGTACTCATCGCGGGACTCTCTACGGCGGCTGCTCAGGCAGCAATCGTTCAGGTGACTGCAAATGTCACTGCAGACACAACTTGGACTAGCTCCAACGAATACATTCTAACCGATATCATTTATGTTTCAGGTGGCACGCTAACAATTCAGCCGGGCACAATCATTCGTGGTGAGCCTTCTACCGGAATCGGAAACTTCGATCCAGGCTCACTTGTTGTGACTACTGCTGGTCGTATCAATGCTCAAGGCACAGCTTCGAATCCGATCATTTTCACCACTGCTGCTTTGGACTCGAATAGCGACCAGATTGCTGATGGATACGATTTCTTCACTGATAATAACGGCACACCTGGTGACACTGACGATGACGCTGACCGCGTAACTGCAACGCAAACGGTTGTATCCGCTGGCGTTCTTCAAAACGGTCCTTTCTTGGATGCTGATCCTAAGAACAGCCCACTTCCAGCTGCTGTTTATACTGGTGCAGGTGAGTTTGATGCGATTGCAACGTTCCTCGATGCAGACGGTGATACAGTTAACCATGAATTCCGTCAGCTTTGGGGAGGCATCATCATTCTTGGTGAAGCTCCTGTGAATACGGATGTGACTTCTGCTGGTGGCTTGAATCGTCAATTCATCGAAGGTCTTCCACAAGGTTCGGATTCTGCTTTCGGCGGATTCAATCCAAACGATAACTCCGGTGTTCTCTCTTACGTGTCGATCCGCCACGGTGGTGCTGTTATTGGTTCTGCAAATGAAATCAACGGCCTAACTATGGGTGGTGTTGGTTTCGGCACAAAAATCGATCACATCGACGTTTACTGTAATGCAGACGACGGTTACGAGTGGTTCGGTGGCACAGTAAACACCAAATATCTCACTTCGATCTTCAACAATGACGACGCGTTCGACATTGACGAAGGTTTCACTGGTCTTGGCCAGTTCTGGTTCTGCCTGATGAATGGCGACACCGTTAACGGCGACAAGGGTGGCGAGCATGATGGCGAAACTGGTTCCGGTAACGATGCTACATTCGGCACAACTTACTCGATCCCTCGCACATATGCAGTTGTTTACAATGCAACATTCATCGGTAATCCAAACAAGGCGACTGAAGTCTTCCGTATCCGTGATAACTGGGGTGGTGAATATCACAACTCCATCTTCTACGGTTTTGGTGGTTCTGACGGCATCGAGTTCGAAACTGACGGTGAAGCACGTTTCGCCCTAGGCGAAGTTATCTTCAGTGGTAATGCATTCTTCAACGCGCCGACTACTAACACTGCGGCTGGTATCGTTAAGATGCCTACACCTGCACTTGATACTGCATTCCAGACTCAGTTCGGTGCTTCACCGACATTCGCTAACGTCATCTCGGATCCAGCATTCCCATCAATGAACCGTCGTTCTGCGAATGGTGCAAATCCGGTTCCTCCGATCAACTTGGCTTCTGCTAATAACGGAAATGGAAACGGCCTCGGTGTTGCTGAGACATCAACATTCTTCGATGACACTTCATATAAGGGTGCTTTCGAAAATAGTAATGCTATTACAATGTGGACCACTGGTTGGACTGCGTTGAACAAGCGTGGTGTTCTCGTGGATCGTGGTGATGGTCTCAGCGTCGACTAAGTCTTCAGCAATTAACTAAAATTTAAATACAATACTAAATAAAATGAAGAAATTAATACTCATTGCAGCGGCAGCTGCACTCACTACAGCCTCAGTTAACGCGCAAAGTCTCGTTGCAGCATGGGACTTTAACTATACGAACAGTTTTGGCGGCCTTGATGTAGATGGTGATTTTTCACCAGACACATCCGCAGCAGCCACTTATGGAACAGGTACATTCTCCTGGGCGAATCAGACAACATCCGGGTTGTCTAATAGCGCGAATTTGTTTTCGAACAATTTGGTTCGTCCAGCTCAATTGGATACTATGGCTGAAGGTTTCGGCTGGTTGGTTGATGCGAACGGTAGCCCGAATGCAGTCTTAACTCTGTCTGTTGATTTGAGCCTATTCGAGGATGCTGAGTTGACCTTCGCATATGCAGGTCAGAATGGCGCTTTCGACCTCACCGTCGGCGGTCAAACGTTCAGTCCTACAGCAGATGCACTCGCTACGATTGATCTCGGGGCTTTCGAAGGTGGAGTTGCTAATATCGACTTCTCATTCGGGAACTTCTCGGGAGCAGAGAATTCGTTCTTGGACAATATTCAGATCATCGGAACCGCTGTTCCTGAGCCATCCGCATATGCCGCCATCTTCGGTGTGATTGCTCTTGGATTCGCTGGGTGCCGTCGCCGCAAATAAAGAACGTCTCAAATAATTAGTTTCAAAAGGTGCGGGATTATTCCCGCACCTTTTTTGTGTCTTGGTATCTGGTTGAATGGAAGATTGGTCTTCGACAGTTGTTAAATCCTGGGTCTAATTCTGTGGATTGAGAGGCACCTGCTACAACTCTGACTGAAATGGCCGTGTATAGGACTTCGTCCCACGTGGCAGGCGCGAACTTAAGAGTCTGTCGGACTTTGCGCAATATCACCATCCAGTCTCAATGACGACCAGCGGAAGTAGGCTTATTCTTAACTCTTCATCTCGTATAAAATTTGAGGCAAATTTTATCACGATTTAACGTCCTTAAGTTTTGAAGTCCGACAGACTGTTAAGGATTCGAATCTAGAAGGGGCACTATGTGAAAAAAGTAGCACAGGCATCCTGCCTAGTGTATCGAGTTTGGTTGCCCCGGCATAAAGGGTTTGTGGCAACTCGTGAGCTACAGAAATCTGGTTTGTATTTAAGGGGCTTCGTGTCTTGGTCTGTTTGTCGATTGAAGTGGGTTTTAATCGGCGGCATCTCATCTATGGCATCATCACCGAATCCTTATCTAATAAAGACTATCAATGGGCAAATGCGTTTAAAGCTTTTGAACACCTCAGGGGAAAATGCTCAGACGTAGGTCTGCCGGAGATGCTTCTGAGTGCCGCCATAGGGGAATACGGCTAGGCGAATCAGTGATTATTTCCTGAGGATTGGGTCCCAGAAAAGCCACATTCGAGGCACCGGCATCCTGCCAGTGTCCTGCTTGTGTCGAGTGCGGCAGCGAAACACAGGCAAGATGCCGATGCTGCGGCCCACCATTACTATATTCCTGCTTCCCTTATTAAATCCAATGCCCTGGTTCATTGCCTTAGAGCCGCTGCGCGAATCAACTACGTGAAGGAATTTATCTTACGCGTCAGGCTGAAGCTCGTTTAATTCAGACAAAACTTGAATTTTTGATAACCCCAAAAAGCCGCCTCTGTAAATATTAGGGGCGGCCTCGATGTGAGAAGTGTATGCAGTTTAGAAACAACTACCGTAAGGTTTTCTCTACTGATGAACCTTTAGCCAAAAGCTTGCCGTTTTTATTGATCCAGAGATGAACCGCATCCGCCTCGCGTTGAGTAAAAGTGAAGTCTATAAAGCCCTTTGTGAAGATCGGGACGACCACTGGAAAGTTAATCTCGTTCGTTTCCAGGAATTTGTAGAACTCGGCGTTGCGGACGCTTTCTTCGAATACAATGATTGGTCGGCAGTTGTGTGCCTTCAGCCAATCCTCATTGGCTGTCAGATCCGCTTTTAGTTGATCTAAAACATCCGAGTCCATCCGGCTTTTACAGATTAAAAAACTATCGTACTCGGAGAGTACTTTCTCGGATACTGCTTTTGTTTTACTGTGGCTTAGATCGAATACGCGGCGTCCCAATTGTCTGATGAAATTGTCGAAGTTTTGTTCTTCCCCGGATTTCTCAACTAGCTCACTGACCTGTTGTGTGAAATCTGTTTTTGTATAATCAATAAGGACGGCACCAATGCGATCGACAACAGCGAGCGTGCCATCTTCATAAGCCCGACTAAAGACCACCGGGATCGTGGCCGATAATGAGGTCCCATCTTCAAACACAATCTTCTGATTCGGCGTTACATACTGCGGCCAGCGACCATCTTTATTGAAGGCTTCCGCGTAGCTGTCGGGCCCTGTGGTGGCTGTCGCACTTAGGGCGGAAAGTGTAAGTAGAGAACCGATTGATAGATTCTTTAACGCGGTATTAATCTTATTGGGCAAGGACGAGGTCATGTATTTCTTCTATGCTTGGATTGTTGGAAAGGGTGTCTTCGAGAGTTTTCATATTCACGTTTTTTTTGATTCCCCAGCCGGCGGTATTGTATGCGTTGCGGGATTGGACGCTCGGACCCGGATCGATTTTCATTAACGCCGCGTAGTCGATACTGTCGGCTAATTTGCCTAAATGTTCGTTGAGCGCTTCGACACTTGGGTTAGTCATTAAAAAATGGCTCAGACCTTTTTTTTTCTTTAAAGCTTCAATTTGCGCTTTCTTCGCTGCTGTCGGATTTCCGGGAGATATCGTCTTTGTGAGGATAAGTTGTTTATACTGAGCGAATAGTTGCTGGTTATAAGGCGAGAGCTTTGTCGGAGAGAATTGAAGCTGGAGTGGATGATCGTCACTTTTTAACAAAGAGAGTTGTATTTTTTCGTCTTCGAGTTGAATGCTCACAGTTTTTGTGGCGGGGTCGTAGTTGTCGACATAATAGCCATTGCGTATTTGATGTATTCTCAGCCATGTTGCACGACCAGTTTCGGGTTCATGAATACTGAATTCCCAACCTGAAGTCTGTGTCTTCATGATCCCTCGAAGTTCTAGGATGGGTGATGCGCAGGCTGTGAGGCCCGAAATAAATAGACCTGCGAATGCCGCAAGATGGCTCAAGTTGATGAGATTCGATTTGTTCAGTATCTTAAGACTGTTGAATGTGCGCAATGTCATTTCGAAGAGGATGTCATCCTGTAGTCTAAGATCAAACAAAGGTAGTCCGTTTCTTGTTAAATTTGGGTGACGATGGAAGTCCGTGACTCATCTTGTTGGGAGATGGCGAGCTCTACGATATCTGAGTTCTCTGCGGAATAGTTGGAAAACTCAATTGGAGTATTATTGGCTATTGTAGCGTTACTGTTTGAGTTATATGGGTAATTTTGATTCATATGATCGTATGCTTTCTGCTGCTTGCTTGTTGGCAATATTGCTTGTGCCCCTTTATTGTGACGACGCTGCCTCTCTGTTCCTTACCCTAATTTAAAGGAGTTGCATTCAGTGGTTAGTGCGTCTGGCTGAGTAGATTGGGAGTTGTGCGATGTATGTTCTCGAAGTAATCATCGTATATGCCGATCCCTATTTCGACATTGTGAGTGACCATTGTCGTGATTCTGTTCTGTTCTGATTCGATGCGTGTGTTCTCTGGGAACAGCACACCATTGAAAGTTCGGTAATCGTCGAATGTTGTTCGGGTGCTTGTGCCGTCGGAGGAGAGTTGCGTGTAATGCAGGATCCTTAAGTTTTTGGAATGTAGGTAAAATCACTAGTGTCCAGTTAAGGACAGGTTAAGGTTTTGTAGGTTGTTCATTTTAAGCAGCTAATAAAGAAAAAGGCGTGTCACGCATTTGAGCGAGCTGGCATAATTGGCCATTTTTCATTCTCAATAA
>Ga0209092_10002895_pt1 | contig 15375 bp, 8 predicted proteins | sample FraStrMetagenome_FD_187446 | JGI IMG/M metagenome (GOLD analysis project Ga0209092, IMG submission 187446) | Marine eukaryotic phytoplankton communities from Arctic Ocean - Fram Strait ARC3M Metagenome (SPAdes) (version 2) | ecosystem: Environmental > Aquatic > Marine > Oceanic | place: Fram...
CTGGAGGAGAATTCGTCGGTGACTTCCGTAACGAAGCTCTTGACTTCGGATGGGACAACTTCGATGAAGAAGAAAAGCTTTTCAAGCGTGGAGTTGAACTTAACAACGGACGTGCTGCTATGATGGGAATTCTTGGACTTATGGTACACGAGCAACTCGGAGGATCTGTACCAATTGTTGGAGAGCTATAAATCTTTATGTTTTGTTTACATCAACCATGCTGTATTCTATCACATACCATGGTATAGGAAGTCTTGTAGAAGTGAAATTTGTTAGCAGCTCCAGATTGAACTTTTCGAGTGCATTTGAACTCATTGAAAATATGTGTCATCTGAAATGTATATTGACAATAATTGAGCTGTAAAGATACTAAAGTGAAAATTTTGGTCTTTTAATTCATATTTTCAATTTTCATTTTGTATTTATCTACACACCTTGTACGAATGTGATATGAATTATTGTTACAATTTGTAGCTTACTTCATCCAAACAAACTTTCTAATTCATTGATATGGTGAAGAACACATGATGGTTTTCTGATCCTATTTCCTTTTTCGAGGTGTCCACATTTGCTATAGACAAATATCTTGTAGGCAGATTTCCCAATGTCCCGATTGTCTGTCATATCGGAAGTTTTCTTTTCATCATCCATATTTATAGTATTATTATGTCTTCCTACAAGTTCCTCTTCATATACTCCACAATCACAAGGAGATCTTCCACAAATATGGCACACTTCGTCTTGCATATGTTCTTGACAATCAATACTCAAAAGTTGGCGGAGGAGAGCTTTGTGTTGCCATTTAGAGACTATTCAAATTATTTCAAATTGTCATCTCACGTGCCAAACACTACATATAATGTTTTGAATGCAAAACGAACGCAATTTGTTCTGTTAATCGTAATCGTGATATATCAATATAATAATTTTTGGTGTCTAAAGGGTTAATTTCAGTTCCTCTTCAAACAACAGTTTTGTAACAAACAAGAAAACATGTAAGCAAGCAGTATGTAATTCGTCTATGTAGGATGTTATTTGTGCAATCGTTAAAAATGAAGTTCTATCTTCAAACGATTTCTGACGTCATTTTGCCATCACAACTTGGTGCGTCTTTCTCGCTTTAATTTGTTCTAAGAAATGATATTATTATTTTGGATTACGTATTACGTGTAAGTTAAATTAGAAAAGGAGACAGATCGAGTGACGCGAGAATCCAGGATTTATTGTGATGTTCGTTCGTGAGTTCGGCTCTCTATTGCATAATTCAATAATCTGAGATACTCTCCCACTGTTTTTCACAAAGATCATATCTAAACTGAACTGACTGAAGATATCTACAATGACGAATCTGACCAAGTCTATACTATGCTTGGTTGTTGCCACCACCTCAACTAATGACTTCTTCTTTCCGACCACAAGTGCCTTTTCCTTTCAGAAACTGTCAACAAAACAATACTCGACACCACTCATTTCCAGCACCCAGCTATTTTCAACTCAGCAACAGCAATCTTCGTTTTTACCACTGGACAGAGCTGTAAGACGCGAGGTCGATCAATTTCAGGCATGGGCAGGTCAATGTGGAGTACAAGCTGAAAATGGATTTTGTTTAGCTGGAGATATGGTTGATGAAAATGAGGATTACTATGCAGTGACATCAACTGGTGGAGCTCGTGGATCTCGGGTTCTTTTTGTCCCAGGTGAAATGATATTGTCAGCTTCCATGGTAGCAGGAGAATATCAGGGTTATATTGAGAAAAGTTTATCTATTGTTGGTGGTAAGGGTTATCATCACCTTTATGCACAATTTGTTCTTTTTCTGAAAATATTGGTGGAATATGAGCAAGGAACGAATTCTCCTTACTACCCATGGTTGGCAGCTCTTCCACGTGCATGGAATACTGCAGTTTCATTCGATGGGTTTTGCATGACATGTTTGCCTCCCTATCTCAAATCTTTATGCGAAGTTGAAAGAACGCGGTTTAAAGGATTCAAGGAGGGCTTGAAAGCTTTTGATTATTTAAGTCCCGAAAGTAAACAAAATGAGCAGCTTCTTAAATTCGCATACAATGTAGTCTTTACGAGATCATTTCCAACTCCAGATGGTGATTATAGAATTGCTCCTGTTGCTGACATGTTCAATCATGGTTATCCAGATAATGTTCAAGTTTCATACGACCAAAACGGTAATTGTGAGGTTTACTTGAAAGAAGATGTGGCACCAGGAACTCCCTTGACATTATCATATGGGGAACCAACAAATCCATCTAGATTATTATCAATTTATGGATTTCTTAATGAAGCACCTGCGGCCTATTGTAAAATTTTGTTCACTCATCCTTCTCAGGAACTAAAGGATGTTGGATATAATTCAAATAGGATGCTTTTCTACACTCAGGACGGTAGTATTTCTCAAGAAGTTTGGGATGTATTATTGTTCTCTAGACTTGAAAAAAAGAAAAATAAACAGGATATGAAAAACGCTTTTTATCAAGCTCATATGAATGGTGATCAACAAACAAAAATGAGTATTCATGCGGAGTTTCAAGAGGAAACTACGAAGGCGCTTTTGAGACATGTAAATCACGTTCTCATTGAAGTTCATGAATTGACTGTCAAAATGAACTCCTTTGATTCAAGCAAACATCCTCGCCTTCCCTTACTTTTGAGACATCATGCAATGGTTACTGAAACATTCGCAAAAGTTAGAGACAATCTTTCAGCAATGTTGAGCTATCAATAAGAGTTAAAAACTGATGATCGCCATAATTAACTAACTTGATCCTATCGTTTCTGGTTTTACACATTCTATTTCATTTTAGTTAACAGCGGACGTAATCTCCATCTTCAAGAAAAATATAATGGATATAAAGTGACAAGGAGACAGATAATGACAGATACTTACATTCAAAATAAGACTGTAAACACACTTTTGTTCAAGATTCCTTACCAAATATTTCGAGTTGATATAAAAGTCAACTAGCATATATTTTGATTGTCCTCATAACAGCAGGCAGTCAATGGACAACATATGATTTATTGGTGTAATTAATTATTTTTTTAAATATTCTTTTGGCTTAATTGAAATGCAATTGGATCAATGTGATCCAATTCTTAATTAAAAACAACCCATTATTTCAATATGAGTGCAATAGCTATTAAGCAAAACAGATTATGCCAGAATAGCTTGCTTCAATGGTATATAGGTCTCCGTGTAGGAATTTAACATGTATTGATTTGATTAGTATTGTCTTTATCAAAATGTAACTTAAACTTGAGTCACAACTCCTAATACCTAATCCCGACAAGTCCTTCTCGACAATCTTAAGCATTCGATTGATTGTAATAAGCGTTGAAATCAGCATTTTCGATTTTATCTCATTCAAATTTTTTTTGAATGAAGTTATAAGCAGGCATGGATACTTTTTCGTTTACTTCCCAGGTACAAAGAACGAAGCTTCTTTATGAAAAGAGTATTGCACATATCTAAAACAGCAACGTTAAACGAGCAGAATTTTCATTAAGAACAAGTCTTATTTCTTTTACTTTAAAAAATCCAATCTCATATATAGCAGAGAGATTTTAAAAGATTTTTCATAGCACATGTCACATGAAAAATCACTATTGGACTGGATCTTTCAGCAGTTCTAAAGGATCATAGAAATTAATTTATGTGCTTTATCAGACTTGCGAACTCGTTTTCAAGACATCTTAGCAGTAACTAGGACTGATTAAGAACTCTTTCTTTATATGTATTTAGAAATACAAAAATGTAATGAGGCTTGTGAAGTGTTTTGTGCAAGAACTTTCCATTAAATTTTTGGATTCGGATTTTTGTGTCAAACATTTAGAGTCATAAAGAAAGACATAAATGTAATGACTCTTCTCTGACATAAAACAAAATAAGGCTACTTTCATTTATAACTCTCATCGATTGAGCTAAAAATTATATAGATTAGGTAATTTCATTGGGTAACGTTCTAAATAAATTCGTGACTCCTAAGTAGAACATTTGGACTCAAGAAAGAAATAGGCTTCTTAGAGTACCAAGTTCATGTTATGTAGAAGAGGATGGTATTGAAAGCCCAATTTGAGATACGGCTGTGACCATTTCCAAGATATGGCATAAAAACGGAGAAATTGTCGATATTTAATTCTGTTACCAGGAGAACAAACACCTATTATATACATTTGTTCTTAGCATGACGAATCAAGGCACAGACTTGAAAAGCATTCAAGAATCTATGCTCGAAGATGGTCGAATTATCAGTGATGAATCAGATTCTGAAACCGATAATGATTCCGTTGATTTCAAAGAATTTTACGAATCAGATGATGAATACGAAAACAGTGATAATTATTCCTCCTCTTCGGAAGAAGAATTTGATTATTCGCAATACAATAGTGTGAAAGAGCCTCTACCCACGAATAATCCTCCCTATTCTTCTGATAAATACGTTGATTATGATAGTAGTGACTACGAATATGACAATTATGACAGTGAAACCGGAACCGGCAAGTATTTCAAGCCACGACAAAATATACCAGATAGTCTCGCAATATCAAAGATAAGGCAGATGTTGTTCTCTCGAGAGTTTGATAAACGAAATGCTTTTCATTTCATTTTACTTGGGTGTATTATAATGCAAGCGGCTAACTTAGCAGAATCAGGATATGGTCGAAGCATCAACATTGATCCTCGAAGTGAATTAACACGGATAAGTGAATATGAACATCCAGTTTTCATACCTGGTTCTGAATCTAAGTTACGTCAAATTCAGGACTTTGAAGGTATTCCAATGTTTGAGTATGGAGAATCACATACAAAACAAATCAAGCAAGCTTTGACCCAAAATTACATGCCAGCCGCCGGGGTAAGTAGGTTTGAATTTGGGGAATTTTCAGGTATCGCAGTAACTCCAGAACAATACTTTAAAGCCAATTTGAAACAAGCCGAGATGCAAAAAAAGTTTTGGAATTGGGTGAAAGAAACTACTCCTAAAGAATATTATGACATTAAAGTTAAAGAAGTGATTGCCGGAGGGGGTGAGACTGAAGTGAAGGGAGATGGTATTTCTTCTTATGCTGATGGAGGTATGCCTATACCTGAACTTTCTGGTTTTAAAGGTGTGTATACTTTTAGTTTATCAATTTTTTTTACAACTCTACCTTCGAATCGCTCATTAAACATATCCTTTTCGCATTAAGACGTATGGGATCCTTATGAACCAACAGACACTCCAGTCTTTTTCCATATTCCTAAAGCTGGCGGAACTACTATTAAAAATGTAGTTGGAACTTGTCATAGATTGACAATGGCTACAGAGGTAGGAATTATGAATGGCCACGATCAGGATACGGTAAGTTGCCTTGAATTATTACAATTTATGTATAAATATTCAACTACAGCTAATAAAGAAATATATTCTGCTTCTTCATAACATTAGGAAATTGGTGTTGTCCGTCCCTATGCAAATCCAGCTGAGGGAAAAGAAGGATCTCCATTTGTGAACGTCGACACAACATCTAGTGAAGGTCTCGTTCGTGCGAAGACTATGAGGCTTGCAGAAAGTCATTTGGCCGAGTTAATTGTAACACCGCTTTTTTATGAAGTTGAGGATATTTTTCCATCCACTCATAAAGGACGTATGTTCACTATTTTTCGCAATCCTATGGAACGTGCTATGAGTATGTTTTTTTATATTCAGGTAGCTGATTGGGAGGCATCATATAATCCACTATTGGCAAAAATGTCTATTGAGGAATATGCGAAGAGTCCTTATGTTGAAAATAACTGGATGGTGAGAAAGTTATCAAATGTAGACAAAACTGTGAAGCTGTCGGATGATCATTTGCAAGTTGCTATGGATATTGTTAGACGGAAAATTTTGGTAGGACTTTTAACCAAAAAAGAAGAATCTCTAGATCGATTTGAAAAATTCTTTGGATGGAAATTCAAAGTAAAGCCTGATAATCAAGAATTGTGTAGAACAGTCTTGATGGACCAGGGTGCGAACTCAAACGTTCACGATGATTTACCAGATGAAGGAAGTGATGCATACAATGCATTATTGTTTCACAATCGATGGGACATGTTGTTATATGACTACATTGAAGATTTGTTCATGCTACAAGAGGCCTTTGTGTCACACTTGCCGGATGGTTACAGATTGCTTGATGCTACCTGTGCAAAATGTATTCCACCCACATTTCCTCCTATGAATACGATGGAGATACCTGTCTCTTAAAATATTTTACTATGCAGGAACAAAGTGAAAATTTAATCAATTAAGATTTTTAGCCGCAGTAGACCATGAAATACTTTTACTATGACCACAAAACTATGCATTGCTACAATAAGCATAAAAACACATTTTTTGTTCTGAAACAATAAATTCCTACAGCAATACATCGAACTTTGCTAATGGTATGGAGTTTCTAAAGGCACAGGACTTTTGTATCCGCAATCCCGATATGAGCCCAAGTCTCCTTGACCATTACTAGAAGCAAATCCTGTGAAGCAATTACATTCACCTGTTGCATGATTACATAAACCTCGTCCAGAACACAAAATATCTTCTTTAGTGCCTTTGATATGTTCTGTAACAGATATATTGTCGATATCCGTTGCACTTTTCATTTTAATGAGAGGAACATCACCGGTTGGTGAAATAAACTCAATAAATACAGTTTGTGATGATACTGAGCACAACTTCAAACTCTCTGATGGTGAAGTATTGACGTCCAAACTTGGGTCAGTGTAACCAACTTCAACATGACCAATTGTCCCCAACATATTCAACTTCAATTCCAAATCACTTGCAGATGCATCTGCACTTATCCTCTCTGTACTTTCACCACGAAATGTTATTACTAGTTCCCCAAGTCCATCCATATCTGTACATGAAAAATGCTGTATTTCATTGAACTGGTGAAGAGTTTGGGGATCATCTCCTGATGGACAAGACCTTAATGTACAATCATAACCTTCCCATCCTTTTGAGCAATGGCATCCCTTCATTTGATCAAAATCCCATCGAAGTGGATCATTTGGCAATGATCCATATGTGTATGAAATAGGATCTCCATTTTGTTCTCTGGCGACGTTGGCAAGCATCTCCATAGAGAGACATTCTCCATTACCATTGCATTCCTGAGGATTTCCTGGACAAGTCTTGTATTCACATGCAGCTCCTGTGAAGCCTTCTGCACAAACACATTTTCCTGTATTTGAATCGCAGCCGCCCATGTTAGAGCATTCAGAAAGCCTATGTCCATCATTATCATTGTTTGGAAAGGAAAACCAGGATTTCCCATGTGGACAAGTCATTAGTGCACAATCAGGTCCACGGCGCCCGACTTGACATTCGCACCTATATTCCGGAGGCCCCGAGCAAGTCCCATAACCTAGGCAAGCAGGTTCTCCTGGACATGTAGACGTTACACCCACGGAAAGATATCCACAATCACCTCGAGTTCCAGCCTCACCATATCCATTACTCGTCATCCAATTTTCCAAACATGTACATACACCAGTTGTTTCATCGCATGTACCCCTATTGGAGCATGAATCTGCCTCCTTTGTGCCCTGCACTATTTTTTGGTTTGTTATCATTGGGGTTTGGCTTATTGAGACATGACCTAAATTTGATCCATTTGGTACAATGAGTGGCAAATCTCCAAAGTTTTGGAGGAATGTTATCTGAATGTCATTTCCTGTGTCTGTACATACTTTCTCTGATGAAGTTAGCCATTGAACAGAAATCTTTGGTGAAGATGCTGAACTCTTTAAGGTTATCAATTCACTAAGCGCTTCAGTAAACTCGAAAATTGAAGCATCAACGGATATATGTACTGTAGTTTGTCCCATGAATTCTAGGGTAAATGTACCAAAAGTCGCTTTGCATTCTAATAGTTGAACTTCATTTCGTTGCAACAAGTCACTATCCACTGTTCCCGTTAAAGGGTCATCACCAGTTGCACATGTTCTAGAAGAGCAATCATAAGTTGAGTACCCAGAATCACAGAGGCATCCAAATATTTTATCAGCATCCCAGGGCACATCATATGATGATTTTCTAGAGCATTTTGAGTAATCTCTTATGCTGCAATCATCATTTTGACATATTTGCGCGCTTGTACAACCTTCATACTTTCCTAATATACCAGCTTCCTTCATCTCCGCCATTGTTTTTGCAGAAAAACATCTTCCTTTCAAATTGCAGTTATTCTGGCACGACATCCTTTCGCAAGCTACTCCCCCGAATAATGGGCTCTCACACTCACATTCTCCTGTCTCCCTGTTACAGAAACCCCGATTTGAACATTCTGCTAATTGGTGTGCAGTCTCATCGGCAATAGCATAATCTGCCCAGGCATTACCCTTAGGACATAATCGAAGGGAACAATCCGCTCCCATAAAGCCATCAAAACAATCACACACACCATATGGGCCAGTACATTTACCATTTCCTTGACACATATTGGGACATGGTGTAAATGTTTCGCAAAAACTATACCATATGAAGTTGAATAAATAAAGAAGTCTGACACGAAGCCATTAGAGAATGTTAACGTTCATATAGAAATGATATCTATGTTATTTAGAATACAACAAAATGGAACATACCGACTGTATTCTTTAACTCGAAACATGATGCAACGTTGAATCTTTTTATTTTTGCATATGACCCGAAAATTAAGACGGTATAGGTCTTCTCATTTCAAATTTTAAAATTCCAAGCTACAATATATGAAATTACAATCATATAGATGATGTATGAGGAAGGACAATTGTATTAAAGATTATAGTGACTGAAGTATTTGAATGCATTAAAGCAATCTGAAAGTCTTGTATTGATTAAACATTATCATTAAATTGGAATTTATTTTTATGTCAATCTTTATGATTTCTCTTTTTCCAAAAACTCTGAAGTGAAAAGAAACTATTGGTTATCTTTGTTGTATGTTATATGAACGGTCGGATTGGCGATTATTGTTAGAGCAACCATGTTTATCATTACTTTTTATCTCCAGAGATGAGCAGGGAGACTCCTCTCAACCTCATCGATATCACTTTTTACATATCGCATTAACTTTTAATGCCTTTACTATTTTTCACTCTCAAGGGTTGGGAAAGGTAGGGTCGATGGGGCATAAGATAAATGGCAGTGACAAAATTCTTCACTAGATTTTTGCCATAAAAAGAATGATTATTATAGGGAGTCTCATCACAAAATTTTTATTTTGTTGGATTTCTATGCTGCTAGCTTAAGTGATTATGACCAGATTGAAAAAGAGGATCACTCTTTGAATGGAATTTTCAAACAAAAACGTTAGAAAAAATAAGTTGGGTTTCAATCTATAAATTAACTTGAACTTAATCCATCCAAAAAAGATTTCATTTCTTTCCATGTTCAGCTATGTTTTGTTCCAGTTGAAATATATATTTCCATTTCACAATAGACTACCTTTAACAGAAAAACACAGATTTGCAGATTGCTCGATATAAGACCGAGGTACAAACGAAATAGCTCAATACTTCTAAATTAGATTGTATCAGATTGAATCATTGCTTGTATTTTTCTAAGCCTGTTGGTTAAGCCCCATTAAATTCTAATCCCTACTTAAAACTATAATCATGTTTTGGAGAAATATCTGCTGTTATTATAACAGGGCTTTTTTGATTTGCCGAGAGCACAATTTTTTACGGAAGTATCTAAATTTGATCTTTCAGCCACGACTTGCATTGTGTGAAGAGGCCTATTCCTGTTCAGAAAAGAAGCGTATTTGTTGACTAATTTAGTTCGTATAAAAAATACATCGGCTCACTAGATGAATAAGAGAATAATACCTATAGTACAATCATATTATGACCATTGACGTTACAACAAAGATACTCCCATTTTCTTTGACATCGATTAAATTAATCAATTATGAAAAGAATCAAGCGTTCCCAGGTGGCTTATCAAGTATAGAAACAGGGATAAATATGATGAGCAGCAGAATTATATTTTTCTGAAATGAATCTAATTTAGAAAAAGTGAGAACTTCAGTTCCACAGGATTAGGAATTAAATCAAGACTGAAAAGACGAATATTTAGGGACCCCACTGTCCAAAATTTACTTAACATGATCTATTTTGTGCTCAAATTCATTTAGATCATGTGCTTAGAAAAATATTTAAAGAAAACTGCTTATGAACTATTTTCCCCATTGTTTTAATACTCAAATAAATAAATAAACCCAAATTAAACTCTGTTAAATAATCTATGCATTCCGGCTAAATTCTTCTTCAGATCTTTTTACATTACAAGCGATGCATGCAATCATGATTTTTCGTTTGCATGGACTTAATCACTCATTTCTGATTACATAAATTTACTGAGCAACGCCGGATAAAGGTCAGTCAAAAGAGGTGTTGTTCTTATTTTTTCTGGGCAAATCTATAATGCTCTTGAACATTGAGTATAAAATATGCTAAATTATTCCTCTTTTGCTCGGTTTTCATTAGGGAGAAGTTTTAACCATGCCAGCTCAGAAACACGGCAAGATTGTTGTAATCAGACCAAGCTCCAACCCGAACCGTCCATCCTCGGGATTGGTTGTTGGTGATTATATAGCAATCGAACGCAAAGATAAGCGAATGAATCCTTTGAAAGGATACGTTGCCTTCTCAGGCCCTGTCAATTTTGCAGACGGTTTGTGGGTTGGTATTCGGCTTGATAACGAATTTGAAGGGGAAGGCCATAATGATGGAACAGTCAAAGGGGAACGATACTTTGAAAAATGCAGAGACAAATGCGGATACTTTATTCAAGTTGGACCTCTTACTAGGACAAAGGCGGCTCAGTCATTTCAACGTCGGCAGAGTTCTGCCAATGTAGGTGATTCGTATGAAAAAAGATCTTCACTTAGTAATATTCCAAACATCTTTCGAAAAAGTCGTCGAAAAAGTAGAAGGGATGAGTCGGGTAGTATCTTAGCAACGCAGTCACAACTATCTGGGCCTTCCAATCGAAAGAGTGGATCACTGAGATCTGTGCACAATACTCGAGGAAGTATGATATCTAAAACCAGTGGGAGGAAAAGTACAAAAATGCATGAAGAACCCATTGTAAAAAAGTCCGAACCAAGAGAGAGAATAATGGAAGACATTCCTGCAGACGAGACTGAGCATTCAGGAAAGAATATCACCAAAGTCAAAAGCTCTTCTCTCTCTGGATCAACAGAAGCTCTGAGTGAAGTCGACCAAGAAATACTGCTATTACAAAAGGAAAAGGAAGCTCTGGAACAGAAAAATAGAGAGCTTATGGACAAAGGGCAATCTATGAAACCAGAGTTGCAGCGTTTACGAAATCGGGCCACAGATTTGTCTGCACAAACTACTAACATGAATGGGATCCCATCGTCTATCCAAATTTATCGAGAGGATGATTCTGCTGAAGACCTCGAACCAAAACGTGTTCTTGCAGTAGTGGATGAAAATGATGGATCTGTAGAGGAGGCAACAATTAGCCATTCCGTCGGAGCTCCTTCTATTGTTGCACCGTCAATGGTATCTAGCCATGTTAATGACAAACTTGTATCCGGTCTTCAGAGTCAAATAAATTATTTAAAAACTCAACTCAAATTCAAAAGTGATTTATTGGCAAAAACATTCTCTACACGATCTGAGCTTCAAGAGCAAAATCAGCAACTAGAGTTAGAAGTTTTCCAACTTAAAAACACTGTTAAAAAAATCAAAGCACAATTTGAAGAAGCAAAAGAAGGATTGGCAAAATCTGCATTAACTGTGAATACAATAACCATGTATTCATCCTCTGCCGATCACATGAAAGAGATAGAGAGACTAAGAGATGAAAATAGCTTTCTCCGAAGCACTATATCTGAGCTTACGACTTTGACCATGGATGAGGTTTTAGGCTTAGCAACACAGTAATGTAAAAGTTAAGATTTGTTTGTAATATTTTATACTGACCTAATATATTCGTTGATTGCTTGCTTAAAAAATGAATATTAAAAGTCTATTAAATATTCTCCATCTTTGCACACTTCACTTGCACTCTTGTTGAAACATAATATCGAAATGAATGACGACTGTTTCAACACAAGCTATTTTGACTCCGTAAGGAAGTAGTCTGAAGTTTTCTTTGCTTTCGCATGTTTTATGATTAGCGCGATGAAATGCCAGCAGAGAAAAAAATTTCAACATGACTACATTAACATCAGGTCAAAGTGAATAGTTTTATCCAACAATTTTGAAAAGGTCATAAATGCAGGGGGGATAAGTTTCCATCAGAGTGAATACGATAAGTAAATGATTCCCAAATGAACGGTGATATAGTGTATCAATATAAGCTGCATCTATTTTCCATGATGTTTAAATGATGTTGTCGTAACAATAAATGTCTTTTAGGGATATTTTGTTCACTTGCTAATTTTTGTATAATCAGATTCCTTGTTTCTATACTACCACCCTTCTACGACTATGGTCGTCAGTTGTGCCTTCCATCATCCATTCACTATCAAAATAACCCTCTATCCCAACCCTAAAATCCAAGCTCATTCGAGTGTATTTTGTTGTGTTCATTGGAACATAATGACGACAGGAACTCCCATGAAAAACAGCAACTTCTCCAAATTTTACATGCATTGGATGATAATCTCCTTCATCAGAGGAAGATTCTGTCCATATTGTCAATTTAGTAAGAGCTGGGTCCGTTAGGGGAACTAAAAGTAGACGATGATTTACGCAAGTTAGAAACGAATAAAAATATAAATACACTTTAGAATGAATAGAAGCCATGAGTATGATGCAACGTACCCCAATAATTTAACTCCCCTTCCTGGTGTCCATAATCGGAATCACGATGCGTTTTAACAGACGCTCGGGAAGGTCCTGGTTGTAAACGAAGTGTCGGCGGCCTCTGATAATAAAAGGCAATTTGATCATGTTCCATTTGCATCTCTTCTGATTTAAAATCTTCTTTACATTCCAGACTATCAGAAGACTCGTCTTTGTCTATCATTTGCGTTTTGTTCATTCTCTCTCTTAATCGATTCTTGAGACCAGGTAAAATACCTTTGATCACAAAACGATCAAAGTGAGACAGAAAAGATTCATCCTGAGACACAAAATCCGACAAATATTTTTGAGCATCTTCGCATATCCCTCCATAATTTTTACGGGAGAGTGTATTAGGTGGAACATGAAAATCTTCCAATTTTTTTAGGGCACCCGACGAAGAAAAGGATCCGACAATGTGAGGCTGAACTTTTTGAAGCATTTCTAAAATTGGAAGTTGAAGATTATACATGTTTTTATCGTAGGTTATGATCCGCTCTTCTTTGAGAGAGGGTGGGAGTTTGGGGAGTTCTGTCTTTGTGGGTGCTTTTGGTGGTTGCTTTTGCTTTGGATTCTTTGTGGATTTATTGCGTCGACGACGATTATGTTTGACACGGTGTGCAGAAGAACGAAGAGTCGGTATTCCTGTTTTGTATATTGATTCAAATTCTGGTTGTGTAGTTGGTACTACTTCCGACTTGGATTCAGATAAAAAGTGTTGTTCATCATTCCTAGTCGATGGGTCGTGATGCTCATGCTGATTATGATTAGGGCGTTGTGAGGGAGGAAGGGTACTGTCAGCATTTTTACGAGACATAGAATTCGAACTGGAATTTAAATAGTTCTCAACCTCATCCTCACCTTTCATCTCCGTCATAACAATCTTCTCATCAATCTTATGCTTTGTGGGTAAATGTAAGTATTTGGCAGGACTGATTTTCAAAACAGCTTTATGATTATTTGGCATACAGTACATATCTCCATTGGAAGCTGCTACAGTTCCCCCTTCCCATTTGCTTAAGCCACCTTTGGGATCTGGCAGAGGAATCGTAGAAACAATTGGATCTTCGTTTTCATAGGTCTGTATTTTTAAGACTGTTTCACCATTGAGTGGAATTCCATAGCAACATTTATCTCTATGTGAATAAAAACCATTTTGCCATTTATTTTGACGCATTCGTTCTTGACAAAATGGAACGTTGTCATTACCACCATTGACATCCGAGTCCGGAGAAGGATTGCTATCCACACCATCTCGAATATTGGGCCCAACATTGGAAACTTTGAGATTTGATACATCTACTTGTAATACATATTCGGAACCGGAAGGTAGACAATAGACTTTCTTATCAGTGGGAGATGACACAGCTCCTAGATATTTGTATTTGGAGTCTGTTCGATGACGACCTGTTTGAATCACATCTGGACCACCGATTTCACGAAATGTACATTTTTCAATTTGATGGACATTATCCTCCGTGATCGGTTGAGGTGCCGGCGTAATAAGTAAGACAGTATTGGAATTGGCAGGTATACAAACGATTGTCCCATTTGATTCCGAAGATATTTCAGCTCCATGCCATTTATGCCCTCCGTTCCCAAAATCGCCGATCAAATCAATTTGATGGCTGTGATCAATTCGTAATACGTGAGATGAATTGTGTGGAATACCATAAATGGCTCCATCTGTTTTACCAACCACACCACCATACCATTTATACCTTCCTGGCAACGTTGGACCAATCAAGGAAATTTCGTCCGTTTGGGGATCAATTTTTAAGACTTTTTGAGCAGATTGAGGGATAGCATAAATGCATCCATCTTTGGGTAGCACAGCACCTCCATGATATTTCCACTTCGTCAACTTTTCTTCTTCCGTTTCAAATGGTATAGGTAACGTAGTGACAGTCTGAGATTCCGGATAGATTTTCAAGACGTGGTCTGAATTGCAGGGTAATCCATAAATGCATTTGGATTGAGGAATATAGATGGATCGTAGATATTTAAACTGGCCTTCTAATGGTGGATGATTCATAGGCGTGCAGGTGTCAGTTTTGGGATCAATGATGAGGACTTGAGTGGCATGTCCAGGTATGCAGTAGATTTTATCCGTTATGGGACAATACGATCCTCCTAGGTACAAACTTTGACCGGCCACCAGGGGATTTGGAAAAAGTAAGTTGCAGGAAGATGGAGAATATTTTCCAGGATCGTCAGGTAAGGATGCCATGGGTGCCAATAAATTTGGTGAACTTTGCTGTTGTATTTTTGTTATAATTAAATAATAATTGTGAAATCAATGGATGTTTTATCATCTGAGTGTTTTGATGATCACAGTTAGATTTTACGTACAACATATATGCCCATTTGAATTGTCGTATTATTATTATTATTATTATTATTATTATTATTAACCCATGATCTCTCCATTTGATTCGTGTCTCAAGAAAACACCCCCTCGCTTCCAAACACCATTATTCCAATCGATCTTATTAGGTGTTGTGTTTTTGTTAGTGTTCTCTGCGTATAGC
>Ga0209092_10002899_pt1 | contig 15357 bp, 10 predicted proteins | sample FraStrMetagenome_FD_187446 | JGI IMG/M metagenome (GOLD analysis project Ga0209092, IMG submission 187446) | Marine eukaryotic phytoplankton communities from Arctic Ocean - Fram Strait ARC3M Metagenome (SPAdes) (version 2) | ecosystem: Environmental > Aquatic > Marine > Oceanic | place: Fram...
CAACAAAACAGTCTATTTTACCTATAAGGATAATTGTTCAATAAACTTCCAGAATGATTTGAAGTCTTCATTATCTGAATATCGCAATCGTAAAAATGCCAGTGTGATTTTGTCGAACCAATAAGATAATTCAAATGTATGGTTCTCAAATTAAAATACTATATTTATGTTCAAATAGAGTTCCTGGTGAGGAATTAGTACTATTTCTATAATTATCATACATTTGTAAGCCTACTTTGAATTTTTTGAGGATCACGTTTATTCTGTAAGCAAAGAGTTCTTTTTCTATAGTCAAAGTAGATTCATTCAAGATGCAAACAAATTTGAAAATCCATCAATAGGAAAATCCAAATCATCTTTTTCATCACAAAACGAAGTCCTATTTTTATTTGGATCTGCTTTTCCGTGCCATAGTAAAACTCCTAACCGAGAACCTTTCAGAGGTAATCCGTAGTAAAGTGCAGAGTCAGTTTTTTCAATGTAATACTCCGCCTTTTTTGTTTCACTAGAAGAATCAATTTCTTTACAATTGCTAATTTCCCTTTCTCGTATCCCTTCTACACCATGTAAAACTGACATCGAATCCATTACTAAAGCATCACCAGAACTCAACGTAAGAATATCTTCATTGCAGCGAAATAAAACATCACTACCTACTGTAAACATTACAAGCCATTCTTCTCTTTGTCCTGGCTGTGTCGAAGAATCATAATGCGGACTCATTACTGCATTGGGTCCGTAAAGAAGACTCAGGCCAGTCAATTTCGTCGGTAAATTTTTGGCTCTAATTCCTCTCTGTTTGTTACCTTTCACTATTGGTGTTTCGCCTGCTAATATATACGATGAGTTGGCTGAATTTGATTCACCTTGTGATTCAAAATATTTGGCGGATTTTAGGAATGCTCGTCTTGACAACTTCACAGATAGAGGAAGAGTTTCATTTAAATCACCACCGCATTCTCTTAGACCAAGGTTCAGTTTCATAGATGCTTTGGAATGTTTTAGATGTCCCCATTGAAGTTCTGAACTATCTGATAAAGGACAATTGGGATCAAAAATTGACGAATTGTGATAAGATTGTTGATTGCATGATAATTCTTTTGCTTCATGTGAGTGACGTTGATGACAATTCAAAACAGATTTGGCCAAATCACTTTGTTCTTGATCACTCAGAAGAGCTGGAAAGTGAACATATCGGTTTCTTACGAATGAACTCATTCTTTCCGTCTTCCCATTTATTTTCCGTAGGAGACAAATTTCTCTTGGTATATGGTTCGTTGGGCACTATGCAGAAGTCGTACTGAAACGCAAAATGCTTAAAACAAAAAAAAAACGTTCTCAAATTCATATTCGGCCAAACTTTGGACAAGAATTATGCTCGACTAAAATCTATAAAACATCTTTTCAAAAACACGAAATGCAAAAAAGATCACGAATTAAGTCAATGATCCACATGTGCCTATATGTTTCATCAAAGTTCTAGAAAATGAAATCTGCAGCTCCAGAGTAGTATCCACAAATAATAATGTAAAAAATTGGAAGAATGCTAGTATAGAAGAATATTAAGAATTTTCATTGGATATTTTTATTTTTTGACCAAATTAAAATGTTCAAACTATATTGTTAATAAAAATTACCAACTTATATTACCTATTACATTTGAAGTGAATCTGCAGAAAATTTGACCAAATATCTTCATATCCTTGCTATGATTGGCTATCATTGCTCTTCATTGGAAAACTACTAACTTCAATTTCAATTACATCTTTTTGTAATATTGATCCCAAAATATGGACACTATATCATCAAATTCACAAAAGACATGAAGAAAAAACAGAAAAATCATTTCTGATACTGTACCTTTTCCCTTTCCCATGCTTTTGCAGTCGTTTTTGGTATCCTATTCTATCAATTACCATTTTGTTTCACTTTACTCGAGAAATGTGAAGAAGAAACAGTTTTTAATGAATAACAATTGGATCGATGAAAATATATGACGTATGCAAGTCCTTTATATTTTGGAAAATTATATTTTCCACCTTGCATAGCCACAAAGATCTCTAAGATGTCTTTACGTGGCTGTCTTGCAGCGTCATGAGGTGATGTAATTTGTGATAGTGATGGATGGAGAATACCAAGACACATACCTATGCAAATTAATTAGTTAATAAACCAAGTACGCACGTAGAATTCTTTAAATAAACTATGTTTGTAGTGATGATGTTTCAATAAAATTGTACGTGAAAAAATAATTCCCTAAGTAAATATTTTATTTAGAGATACGAACAAAGTAAAACTCTAAACCATAATGAAAAAAGTACTAGTTGTTAAAAATGGGTTATTTTATTCCTATATTGTTCGATTAACTGCGGGAGTTGTATGATGCAAAACCTTTTCAGCCATCTGTAAGTTAATGAGATTTCAACTTAACAGCAGTAAGAATGGTGTAGCAAGAGTATTAAAAATACGCGGTCGTTTCTTATGTATACTACACTATTTAATATATAGAATGTATTCATCGTTAGTTCAACATAACGTAATTTAATTTTGGAAAATTGTATTTCTATAGTAACTCCTATTCTAAACTCTTTTCCTTTGGTAAATCACGAAATAGAGCAAACTTCAACTCATCGTCTACATTGAGGCCTCATTTGTTTCATCCCAATATCCTGAAAGATGCCCAACTCGGGAAATGGAAGAGAGAGTAACACGACATCCATCCCAATACCAAGTGGTGGGGTCGACGTTGCTGGCATTATAGCAGAATCTCAACAATCAAGCTCAGGTAATGTGTTGAATAATGCAAGGGATGTGAGGAGATCTTATGAAATGGAAAGATTGGACACTGAATGTAGCTACACAGAAGAAATGAAAAGTCCGGACCCAAATTTTATAGCCACTGCCTCAGATGCTAATACAAGCGGTGTTTTGCGTTCAACCTTATCAAATGGTGCAAATGCACAAATTTTTTCTTCTGATGGTATAGAGGGTCTACATATTTCAGGTGAAGAAAATGATAAACATCCCACACTTAGATTTTCCATTCCGATTCCACAAGCCGGCCCGCGCCCGACTAGCAGCATCCATGGTAGTGTGTATAGTGCCCCTGGTACTTTTTCGATCAGCAGTAGAGGGTGCACATCAACGGCCCCGAGCACAGCCCCAAGTACGTGTTCACTGAATGAAAGTGAAAATAGCGTGAATGAGAAAGTTGCTGCCGGAAGTGTTGGTTCATCAACAGGGAACAAAGGGAGGAATCAAAACCAAAACACTTCAAATACGATGCAGTCAAAGAATTCAATTGCAGTGCAGAGAGATGTGACAAAAGTTTCTCCAACCACCACCTCTGCTCTAGTTGCATCTCTCACTTCAAATACACATCAATCAAGCCCTAACACTTTAAACGATGACAACATTGATCGCATAGATTCCGCGCTGCTCTCGGCTCTCTCAGATCCTCGAGAAAAGTATGGATTATTAAGATTAGAGCAAACGCTCGTTGATTTCATGAATGAACGATCAACTGGATACATTGAAGTAGGAGGACCAAATAATTCTGTTGTCTTTGGTGGACAGACTGGAGGTAGATTGGCGAGCGGGTCTAGTAATATTGGACCTTGTACCCAGTTAGGTTTATCTAATATCGGCGAAAACGAAGGTAGAATAGGGAAACAAACGAGTTTTCAAAGATTATGTTTGCACCGCCTGGCGGACCGTTTCAACATTGTAAGAGAAAGCGTATCGAATGCCTCTCCAGGACAAGCCTCTGCTTCCTTCTCTGTTGAAGAAATCCGCTTACCCAACCAAATATTGTCTACGGGAAACGGGTCAACAATCCCTGGTCTTATTCGTCTGGTCAAGGTTAAAAGTTCAAGAATACCGAAGAATCTGCTTATCGATCTAGATGTTTCAACGTACCAACGCACGTGTGCCGAAACTGTTTCGCCTAGAAACGGAGAACCGACATTCACAAGTAAAGAAAGATCGGATGTACGGGATCTTGCTGAAAACTTTGCAACAGCATCAATCGATAATAAATCAAACATTACGTTTGTAAAAAGACAAACTAATCAACCTAGGAAAAAAATGATGATAATGAAACGAAGTAATGGAAGCAATGGCAGTCTCAAGAGCAATAACTCAAATGATGCAAAAGCTGGAGGTAAGAAGAATAGAAACAATCTTAGAGGGAAGAAATTAAGTGATAAGGAAAAAGCATATGCTGAAGCAAGGGCAAGGATTTTCAATGAATCTTTCTCTGATAACGGGGAAATACTAGAAAAATCAAATGCGGAAGTAACTGGGTTTGAAGGAAATTCCAATACTGCGTTCAATCCCAAATTAATTTCAGCGTCTCCCTCTTCTTCAGCTGCCCCCTCAGAGATTGAAGAAGATTCTGATCCATTCGCGCGTATAGCGAATTTCCAGAGCAATGTTTCATATGAAACTAGTGAAATTGAATATGATAATTTCTCCCCTACAGCTTCTCATCAGTTAGCAACGTCATCAAAAAATATTTCCTCGAACAAAGTAACATGGAGGAATAGGAGACAGGAAGAAAATGACCCTGATTTTTGGCGTTTCAATAGAAATGGAGGCATGCATACACAGTACCCATACACAACATCTACATCAGGGCAATCTTATATAAACACCGGCGTCGCCAATGCACAAACAACTGGTTACTCACACAATGGAATGATGACACAGCAGCATCATAATCCTCAAGTGTTTTATCCCTCAGACACAAACTCACGTAATCCTTTTAAAGCAAATGCAAATACAAATGGAGGAAATTTTTCTCATGGGTTGTCTCATCAACCTGACCAGCAGTCGCAAAAGTATTTTAGTAACCATACCCAGGCCAGTGGATACTATGCTCAGCAACAAAGTCAACATCATCAACTGCGTCAAAACTACCAAACTATAAATCCTAACAAAGGAAACACTTTCGTATCATCTTCAAATTCTCATTCTGGAATTTATTCAGGCTCAGAGGGTGGGAGGCCCTCTTCGAGTAGTAATGTTGCGAGAAGGGATAGGAATATACTTTATAACATGGAAGAGTTTCCAGCATTAAGATGATTTGTCTCCGATCCTCGATTTTATGCTATCAGCTAATGAGATAGAGAATTTGCACAACTTCATCATGAAGTTATGTACAATATATAAATAAATAAATATCATTCTATGCCTGTGACATGTCAACAAATTTCTTTTGTTATATTATTTGTTACAAAAAGCAACAATGAAAGATTTCATGAGTGTGAGTATATTTACACACTATATTACAGAGTTTTTCAAACAAGGATTCCGTTGCTTTATACGGAACAGGAAGACAAAATTAAAAGTACTAGCTTCATGAGTCAACCTCCATTTCTCTAGCTTTTAAACTGTCTGCAAAGCTCAACTCCCAAAAACCATCTGGAGTAGGCGGGTCTTGAGAAAAGTTGCTTCTATGTCTGGAACATTGTTGGATGAGTTTGCTTCTGTCAAAGATATTGTTCTCCCCTTCTTTACCACACACTGCGTCAAGGAATGCTTTGCATTCAGGACAATCATGAGCACGCATGGAACGGCGGTCGGAGCGATTTCGGACGACCTCTTTATATTTATACGGTTTAGTACGCGTATGCGAGACTTTATGAGTATAGCTTTTATGAGGTTTAGTCTTAGGTGCTTTTTCTGGTACAGAAGTATTATCACCTTTTTCATTTTTATTGGTGTCTTTCGTAACTATATTCTTTGGTTTTGAATTTTGAGCCTGATTCTTACTTTTTTCAACAATTTCTTGACAAAGAATAGGACGTGAATTGTTTCTTTCTGGAAATGTACACTTTCCTTGCCTCACTGTTGTTAAGTTAACGATAAATTCCTCAGTATTTGCTGTATCAAATTGTGACTTAACAGATTGTTCACGTAGATCCATAAAGTTCTCTCTTTTTACTTCTGTCCCTTCTTGTCTATAGTTTTTTTTCACAGCATTTCTAGATGTTCGAGTATTGGACTCTGAGGTCCTCCTGAGCCTTTGATTATGTTCAAATCTTTTCTTGTCGTTAGTCAATTGTTTACGTCGCTTGTTTTGAATAGTCCTGTTCGCAGATTCTACAATTGAACGAATTCTATCATTCTTATCAGTTGTTTTTGTCTTTGTTCCATCCATTTCTTGCGCATTTCCTCTCCGATCATCATCAATACTGTAAAACTTTGGTGGAGGAGTTTGAAACCTTGAACTTTTTCGATCAAACCACTCACGAATTTGTTTTTCCCATTCTCGAACCCTTCTTCTTAATTGCTTTTCTTCGTTCTGCTTTTGCTCAAGATTATTTCTGAGCTCTATAATTTCTTTGTTCAAGGCTTGAGTATGAGTCTGGATAAGATCAAATAGATGTTGGTGCAAGATCTGATCTCTGTTGCTCGCAGTAGCCGGGTTTTCTTGTGAAAGCAATAAGTATTCCATTTTTTCCCTCCGAGCCATTTTTGGTTAGGAAAATAAGAATCACCATTTTATTTTACGTGTTCTTAAGCAGCCGTACTACATAGGAGTGGTTTTCAAATCAAGACTCGTCTCAACAAAACGAATGCGAGAGTACCAAAATGAGAAAGTTTCATGTTTATACCCTTCAATGATAATGATGTATTTTAGTTTTCTATTAGTTTTTTTGACCAACTCAAGTTCGATATTATTTCCAATGAAAGACTTTAGTTTTTATGTTTTGTTAAGACAAATCCATTCGATCCGAAAGAGGCGATATGGATGCTTTTGTTTTATGCATACCAAAGCTATTCGATTTGAAACGCAATCTTCATTGGTTTTATGATGGAACTTAACGAAGAGAAAACTGAGTTCTCTTCGGGGAAACATAAAGTGGGGGACGTTTTTGCCATTAAATGGAAATCTTTTCCATGCTGAAAAATATCATTTACTCGTTAGTGTTCTAACTCCTATTTTTCCTTTAAAAATACCTTATACAATATCTTGGTTGATCTTTCGCCCTTATTTGAAAAAAAGAACATGTATGGCCATCGTGATACAACCCACACTAACATATGGAGATAAACGTTCACCGATCCTACTTAATTTCCAACAAAATCCTAAGAATCCAGTTCGTTTTATGAAAGGTTGACCCGGTTCTTGCACCTTAATCAATGAAAATTTACATGAAAAAAGTGAGAATGATGAAACATTCCAACATGATCTCTGTAGAAATATGATTCAAGTCCTGATTCTTCAGCCTCGATTATTCCGCATGTATACCTATTATCTCTTCGTCTTTTGTGATCTATTGAATATAATCTCACCTTGTCACCATCAAATATTTGTGGCCGTATTTCTTTCAAGTAGGCACAAGTGCAAATGATCAAAAGGAGGACTGTAATGAGACTGGAGAAATCAAAGATGGCGCTCATGTTGATATTTTGTCCAGAATACTTCCAGTGAATTCAAATCGAACGATTTAGATTTTGTATAATACCTGCTGCAAATAAAGACTTATAAAGACTTAGAAGATTTAGAAGAAACAAATACATAAGGAATACAAAAAAATATTTAGCACCTTGTTTCTTTTATAATTAATAATGTGCTGTTTACGAAAGCCGACGGTAATTCCTAGTAATAAATATCCCAAAAAACAATTTGGCTTTGTTGAATGTTCACTTCATATTACTACACGTGTAAACTGGCTATAAAAGAAATCACCGAAGGAAATGTTTATTATGATTTTGATGACGCATCTAAAAAAAGTCACTTTTTGAAACTTTCAAAAGCCAGAGACGGAGACGTATCAAACACAGATTAGACTGGCGGCCTAAACATTGCAGGCGATATCTGATTCTCACAGATATTTAATCTAAAGGACAAAATGGACGGTCCCTCCTCAAGGATAAGGATGCTTAACGTTATTGGATCAGCCTGGCGCCAAAGTTTAATTTGTTTATGCGTGCTATTCAGTATTCATGAAGCATCCTCTTTTCTTTCAGTAGATACCAATCTTTTGCAATCATTATCTATGACTAAAAGCTATAATCAACCTGCATCAAGCGGAATTCAATTATCCTTTGCGAACAAACACGCTTTCAGATTTAATACAAGTCTTTCTAGCAGCCGAAACGGAAAATCGACGGTCACAGGCGGAGTTACATCAGAACTTATCTCTCAATTGGCTATAATAGCATTAAAGATTCGCCTAGAGGCACAGTCTGATGTGCAATGCAAAGTGAATGGAAGGACTCGTGATTTGATGATGCAAGGAAAAGTTGGCCCAGTCACAGTACGGGGTAAAGGATGGGAATCACCTTTGGGTTTAACTTGTCGTGTAATAGAAGCTTCTGTGGATGAATGTTCTTTAGATGTTGCAAAAATTGTACAAAATCGTAAATTGAATTTAATTGTTCCAGGTAAGCTGACTATGAGATACTTTTATTTTATATGATTGTCACTTCATATTCATCTTGTTATAATTTCACATCACACGTCTAATTTTAAAAACAGCCAAAGGAAATGCAATGATTGCATTAGACACGAGAGACTTTGGAAATTTTATTACACACCCTTTACTCAAACCGCCTGATTACCAAAGCAGCGATGGAAAATCACACCCAATCAAATTTATTAAGGATGGGGTAAGTATTGATTTTGAACAAGGCTTAGTTCATTTCAAGGGATCATGCATGGGAGACGATTTAGATCTGGAACTTTCACGTGGCGAAGTTTTTAAGAATGACAAAAGCAGACGATCTGCTTTAGTGAAGGTTACTATTCGAAATCCTGATGATAAAACTGTAGAAGAGGATGATTTGAAAAAACAAGAATCAGAAGTAGCGTCACAATTGTCGACAATAGTCAGTGATTATTTTACAGACCTTGTTTTCGAACTTGATGGAACATATTTGTCTTTTCGTGATATGATGGTGACGGATAAAGGAAAATCAACGAAGGTCATGCTTGCATTATCAATTTTAGTGCATAAATTTCCTTCACCTGGCGTTGCATTCTAACCAAAAATTTTATCAATTTCATAAAATGCACGCACACAATAAGATTTGCAATTCTTAAAATACTAAACAAAATTCTGTTTTCTTGTAATCATATTCATGTAGGACAGATCAAATATCCGTGTGATGTAATGAACTTATGCTAAATTTAAAGCAAATTTCTAGTCCTTATTTCATATAGATGGTTTATTGTGTTTGCGAAAGGCAACATAATGCAATAATTCATCATCGTCCTCATCGTCATTACCCTCATCGATTGGAATCTCCAGAGCGGTGCTGAATTGTTTATCAACACGTATTCTACCTTCACGGTGTGGATACTGAATCGAACCATGATTGGAATTAGTGGCGGAATACTCATTCGAAGCTTCCTGAATGTTGAGGTGTGCCGTTTTCGATGTTGAATCGTTTCGCATGTAAGACTTAAAAGCCCATTCATGAGATTTGACAGGTTTGTGATTGCTAATGTAACGAGGGGAGGGTGTTATTAATGTTGAAGTTGATGATGCGAAAGCTGAAGTTGTCGATTTTTTAGATATATTAGATGGAGTTTTGTATGGATTGTTTAGTGGTTTCTTGTTATCTTCTCTCGCATTGTTGTTACTATTTTTCCTTCTTCTAGATGCATCTATATAAATGGATTTAATAAACAGTTTGATGCGATGAAGGAGCAGCGGGAAGTTTTGACGAATAAAGTACTCACCGAGTGCATAAGCCTTTGCCATGCTGTTTGCTTCATCGGTTTGAGATTTCATCTTCGTGATAAATATGTTTTTCCTATTAGTTTTGAGAAAAGACAAGACAAAATACGTCTCAAAACACAAAAATAAGTAAACTCACTCTTTCAATCTTTTCTTCCAACTGAATAACATCTTGTTTAATCCTTTCCAATTGAGATTGTTGTAAAAATAGCTTTTCTCGGCGAGCTTTTGTACGCACCTCGGCCTTTTCAAGATCTAATAATGCATTTGATAGACCGAATTCAGCTTGCGTTTTATTTTTTAGCGATACTCTAGTGTTTTGCCTTGCTTGATTTATTTCTATATCGCTCGCTTTTAGTTTACGTCTTTCATTTAATTTATGAATTCTATAATTGCTGATTTCTTCTTGCGAAAACAAATCAAAGTCTTCGTAACTTAATGATTCATTTTCACTTTCGTCACTTGAATTGTTTATATCATTATCTATCATTTCATTTGACCAAGAGAAAAGAACAGAATTTGCATTCTTTCCGGATTGTAATTTCATTTTTTTATTCCAGATTTCTCGGAAGTGTTTACTTGATTGCAAAAATTTCAGCTTTCTTGTGTTGGTGTATTCTTCCGTAATCTTTGTTTGCCTTTCTAATGTTATTTTGTTTGTAGAAAAGTATTCATATTCTTTCTTCAGAGAATTCAAACGAGATTTGATCTGTGGGATTTCTTTCGCATTAAAGTCTCTCATTTCGTCTCTAGTTTTTTCTATCTTTTTTCGCATTTCCGGTCGTTTCACATCAACAAGATGCCGAATTTGAGTTTTGAAATCATCAATTTCGCTGGAAGTTCGCTGTGTTTGTGTTCGCGCTGATTCGATACCTGAATTAATGCTGGAATATTTATCAAGCAATGAAATTGCAGCATTAGAACCCCTCTCCTTCTTAGGTTCGTTCATTGTTTCTAGATTCGGGTATAATAATTGTGTGTTGACAAAGTTGTTTTTTATGAATGGGAAGGGTTTAACATTCTTAAAAATGCGAAATAAGGCGGGAAAGTAATACTAAACATGATGACATTTCATTTTCTACCATTCTGACATCAAATTGTCTCTTCATTTATTGGAGGTTGGTTTTGTACATAGGTACATATTGAGAAAACGATCTTTCAGACCAAAAGATATCACGATCACTAATTTTTACTTACATTACTGACGCAAGAAGTACGTGTAGAGAGTATTAGGAGATTATGAATACGAATATCGATTAAGTGTTACACAAAATGACAATACATACTATTCCTGTGCGTATACTTGAAACAAGGCAATCTTATTTTTTGCAGTCGTACAAATATCAATCATAGGGTTTACTATCAATAACTATTTTGAAAAGCAGGTAAAGAATGGTCAAACTTGGCAAAGTAACAACTTTTTTCGCAACCACCACTTTGATGGCTGTCAATGGGTTTACAAACCCAGGAACAATTGGAAATTCTGCTTTTTTACGAAGTGCATCCTACAAAGCCTCCAGTACCAGTGCAAATCACAGATGTTCATCGTCTCTTTTCATGAAAACCATTGCTGTTATCGGTGCAAGTGGTTTGACAGCATCTGAATGCGTTTACCAAGCGCTTCAAAATGGAGATAGTGTTGTTGGATTAACGAGGTAAGATTAAAAATAACAAATCATCATCTAAGAATGTGCTTGATTATTGTCACAAATAATCCAAAATATAGAAGATTCAATTCCTTTACGTATTGATTTCGTTCACTCGATGATTTTTTACTTTACAAAGAAACCCATCGAATCTTATCATTCCACAAGGATCTGGAGGTGCTAAAGCTGGCCAACCTTTAACAGACCCCAACCTCACACTTATCGGAGGTGATGTAACTAATCCTTCCGACGTCAGCAAACTATTTGATGCCGGGGAAATTGATGGAGTTATTGTTGCGCTTGGAGGAAAAACAAGCGAGGTTGGAGATACTATGCTTACTGCAGGTACCACCAATGTCATTAATGCAATGAAGGAAAAAGGTATCAGCCGTCTATCCGTGGTAACATCTATTGGAGCTGGTGATTCTGAAAATCAAGCACCATTCTTTTTCAAAATTTTAATGATGACTGCCATGAAAAAAATTTTCGTTGATAAAAATAATCAAGAGAAGGCTGTTATGGAATCAGGATTGGACTATTGTATTGTTCGACCTGGTGGACTGACTGTTGACCCACCTACTGGCGTTATCAATGTCATCGATGGAGAAGCCGGATCTATTGCACGAGCTGACGTTGCACAATTTTGCTTAGATTCTGTTATTGAGGATGATTTTCCTTACATCGGTAAGACGCCTTGCATTAGCTCAGTTGGGGGTACTGCTTGGGTGAAAGATAGATCCAAAGCAGCACGAGGAGAAATGTAAGTTAGTTTTAATAGGTGTTCATCTTGATATTCAATAAAGAAGATGAATTGCGAAAGATAATTCTCCATGAAAAGAATGAAACATGATGATATCAAATGCTGACACAGGCATAATTAATGAAGATGCAAGGAGTTATATATAAAAACCTTATTGATTATATCATTGAAGTAATACCATCTTGTTAATGTTTTCATTAACAACAATTATTCTCTTTTCTGCTCATTTTTATCATTCTTTCACACATGTTCTAATAAGAAATAGAGATTGTTGTTATTTCATTATTTTTGTGCAGCATTCTCTTGCAAAAGCGGTAAAAGATAACCGAAGGAACAGATCCTGCTGATCGACAGCAGTATTAGAATGAAAGGGCAATTGATTATTCAATTAAGTGATATAGGATTATAAACTAACTAACTAGATTATTCTTATAGAGTGAGATTGGTTATTACTCTATCTCTTATCCTATGTTGGAGATTCACAGCAGGTATTGGATTCAACGATACTTGTGGAAGAAGGTCAATTGCAGTGGTAAAGAGATGATTCAGTGGTAAAGATGTATTATTAGAATATATGTTAACAATAAAAGAGAAGGAGACTAAAATTCCAAATTATTCCAGTCTTGTTTATTATTCAGTTTGACCGTTGAGCCATACGTCATCATAAAACATTACTAAACACTCCCCTCGAGCCAAATATGCTCACAATTTGGTTCGGTAAAGTAGACTGAAATTTTGATTCTCCTCAAAAAAAATACTCATAAATTTAAAATATTCCACCTCAGTAAGGTGATTAAATGCGATGGTTCGACACCGGATAAAACGATGTCTAGTCCATCACTATGACTTGTCAATGTAGCTTTCAATCTAGATAATGTAGGAAGTAGCCTGTAAAGCGTGTTCTTTTCTCACCACTAGGCAAGGATTTAGTGCACATGTCAGAGGGATTAAGATGTGTATTCAGGTATGTGGTGCGCCACTCATTCTTAGCAACTCCCTCTCTAACAAAATGATAAGCAATACTTGACGATTTCTTCTTCAAAACAGAATGTGGTTTAGAAGAATTGGTCAGAACAGATTGATTATCTCCAAAGACATACGCCGGAGTCTCAACTGGTATTCCCATCATACGTAGTTTATATCGTAATCCACGAAGATATTCACAGCAGGTTTTCATTGCAATGAACTCAGAACCAAAGCTCGATGTTTCACAGCTCTCCTGCTTCTTTGAATATACAAAAATAGGAGCACTATTAAGAAATATAATGAATCCAGTTCTAGAACGGCGGGTGATTGAGTCACCGGCATGATCAGAGTCAACAAATGCTCTAATGGTAAAGCCAATACCTTTTGGTGCCGGTGCATTTGAAGGAATATCTTCTTTGCAGGGACCATACGGTGTTGCAGACCAATCTTCAATGGGAAATTGGGACTGATCAATATCGGGTTCTGTGGGATCAAACACCATCACACCATTATGTTTCCCTTTCAGGAATGAGAACATCCGGAATACTGTCTCTAAATGACCTTCTCGGGGAAGTGCCATCATCGAAGCCATTGCCGATACCTCCATTGCTAAATCACCTCGACCAAGTTCAACAATCCACCGTAATACTCCAATTAGGGATTGGTAATAAGATGCTTTCTTTGGAGTGAGCTCAGGTGTTATATCAGACTCTGGACGGTAATTTGTAGGCCAGGGAGATTTGGTCTTAAGTAGCGGACCAAGATCAGCACGTTTGCGATAATCCTCAACATTCTTGACTGCAGCTTGCACATATTGTGAGGAGCTAAAACTCCAACATTTGGCACCATTTTCAAGAGTAACTAGTGAAACTTTATTTCCTAGATACTGATCAGGAGGACCAATCGATTTCTCTTTCAAGGTAAATCGCTTGCCTAGCTCTTCACGAAGGAAGCGCTCAGGTTCCTCCATTACAGCTAGAATATCATCTGTGTATAGAAGCACATATTGATAATATTCAATTCCATTCGATTTCAAGGCAGGTCTAAGCCATACATCAGGATCAGCTTTGCAGGAAGAGAAACCCATTTCCTCCATAGCACTACGAACATGGCGCCAATAGTCTGCACCAGCTGACTTGCCACCATATAATGCCCGTACAATGATTGCATATTTACCAACATTCTCCAAACCGAATTCCGGACCACAGATAACATAGTGTTTCTCGGAAGAGGGTGTTTGGAGATATGCATTCTGTATATCACAGGCACAAACAGGTAAGTCATTAAGCGCCGCATATGTGAGTGCAATCCTAACACTTTCTCTAGATGCTACTCCAGCAAAGGTTGACCAATCAGGTTCAGGAGTCTTATGTCCATCTTTCACCCATCTTGCCTTTCTTTCCAGCGTCATCCGTACATCAAACACAAGGTGTCCAGAGGCTTTGTTGTAACCAACTGGAGGCTTTGCACCATCTTCAAGTATATCGAATGCAACTTTCAAGTTCTCCATCTCCTTGTTTATTGCATCAGTCCACAAGGTATTACCATTCTTTTGATCAAGTTTCCTGGCTTCATCCACGGAGGTAGGTAACTCAACACCATACTTGTGAGTGACTTTCCTTATCCTTGTGTTGATACCGGCTATGATGCGATCACGACGACGAAGAGTATATGGTACCCACCATTTAAATGCAGGCTCATCATCTATTCCTCTAGCTACCGCGAATTCAGCAGTCTCAAGAGGAAGAGCCTGTTTGAGTTTGTTGAGTGGCATCAATTCTTCTTCTCCATTCTTCCAAAGAATCAATAAAGACCATCCAGTTGTTGTCTGTCGAAGGCGTCGTTGTCCACTCTTGGTGCGTATATACATGTCAGCCTTCTCAATGGCCGACTCATCCTTCCTATAATCAACAATGGCATCAAGGATTTGGACTGCATGTCCATTTTCATCGACTTGTGAATACATGTTTTCAGCTATCACATTAGCCGCATACTCTTTAATCTCTCCATTCGGAAACTCAACGTCATATGTCATTGTGTTGAGGAAGGGATTGGGGTCATAAGAACCTATTGCATCTCCATTACCATTAGTAAGACCGTTTTAACCCCATATGGTATTTTGTAATCTTTTGTTTTACAAAAAAGTGTTGTTAAGTAAAATATTTTTTTTGTTAAGTAATTTTAAAGTTCGTAGTAAAACCAATTTTACAAATCCGGTAAATTTGGAGTAATCAAATCGAATCAATTTTTTGTTGCAATAACGAGATGATAAAATGAAGCAAACTGCAAA
>Ga0209092_10002901_pt1 | contig 15347 bp, 14 predicted proteins | sample FraStrMetagenome_FD_187446 | JGI IMG/M metagenome (GOLD analysis project Ga0209092, IMG submission 187446) | Marine eukaryotic phytoplankton communities from Arctic Ocean - Fram Strait ARC3M Metagenome (SPAdes) (version 2) | ecosystem: Environmental > Aquatic > Marine > Oceanic | place: Fram...
GGGGGGGGGGGGGGGGGGGGGGGGAGGGCTACAAATGTCATCACGCTCTGATCGCCAAAGGTATCCCAACTCATTTGTGCTCAAGCGATAACCTTTAATATAAGTTGAGCTATTGATCGAGATAAAGTCCAATAATTGATCCTATTCTATTTACCAGCTGACTATAGTTCAATCGCAGAGATGCATCAATTTGAATCATTTTGTTGCATTCGTGCTCTCTCGATAACTTGCGCCTGTAATCTCTGCATGTCCTCCAATGAACCCGTCCATGTGTTCGGTCTCAAAATTCCTTTTACATTATCTTCCACGCATGATCTAGAACCGATTGTATCATTAGACCCTATAGGCACGGCGTCAATCTGAATGAGCGTTTCACCAACGATAGCCTTCACCTTTTGTCGATATTCGTAGTCTTTGTCAATCGGATTGTATTCCAAGTATACGCAGCTTAACTTCTTAAGGCAGCTCAAGGAATTAATTTTCTCATAGCTACTTATTAAATTTCCGGACAACCATAAATCTTCAATGGATGTCAAATGAGCGATTGGGTCGCTCGATGTTAGGCGATTTCGAGAAACATCAAGCATGCATAAATTTGGAAAAGATATGTTCAAAGGGAACCCGAGCGCAAGCCCGTCGTCAGTAATTGCATTGTGAGATAAGTACAGCTCCTCCAAAGTTGATGCCTGATCCTCAATGTGTTCAACCTTTGTCAGACGGTTTGATTGAATATCCAACCTCCTAAGTTTCTTAAGGCATCGCAAACTATATGGCCCAATACTTTCAATTTTGTTTTTACCAAGCCATAGTTCTTCCAAATTTACCAACCCCGATAATTCGTCTTTGTCAATAATTCTTATTCTATTGGCACCTAGATCAATCTTTCGAAGTTTAATCAGATTTGATAGCCCTTTCATACTTTTGATCTTGTTATTTGCCAGATAAAGTTCCGTGAGATTGGGACAAAATGAAACAGGAGCCATTTCACGTATCACGTTATAGCTCATATCTAGAACTCGCAAATTTGGTCCAACATAATGTAAATCTTGAAGAGCTTGAATTTGATTGTCGTAAAGTTCAAGCAGCTCTAACTCGTTTTCCTTCAAATCCAGCCCTTCCATATCAATGATAAGGTGTGATCTGAGGACCAATGACTTTAGTTTTGGGCATGAATGTAATATAGAACCCATGACCGTAATCTTTTGACCAGCAGTCCCGACAATACACAAATCAGTTTCGTTTGACGAAAACTCCATAACATCGCCAGGCAGCCGTCTCGGCCTGGAAGAAATATCAGTTTGCCCCACTCTCGTCCAATCAAGGGGAAGATCTGCCAAAACTGCAGCTCTTTCGTCGCTGTTCGCATGAACTTCTTCTCCGGTCATTTTTAATAAGCTCGAGTTAAATTTGAAATAACAGAGTTTCTTTACAATTTTTTGTACCTCGATGCAGACTGCAAGAATGGTTCGAATTTTCATAGATTTTTTTCCAACTGTGTGTACAATGTATTTATTTTTTGTTAATTTCTACTCTTGTACCAGGTACAGGTACCAGGTATAATTTTTAGAGTTCGTACAAGACGATCTTCCACTGTCCACGGGTCATTCAATTGTAACGTAATGTGTTCCCTATCTACCGGCAGAGAGGTTTCCTTCAGACAATTGACTATCGCATGTCATCGACAACATTTCATTCATTTACAACTACTTATCGCAATATTTAAAATTGCATTCAGACAATTGACTATCGCATGTCATCGACAACATTTCATTCATTTACAACTACTTATCGCAATATTTAAAATTGCATTATCTAATGCCATGTAAACGTACTCACTCCGACTGCTGACTAGCCTTCTCAGTATCTGCAAAATATTAAAAACTTTACTTTTTTAATGAAAAATAATGTTATGAGTTAAATTGGCATTCTCTCCTCAGTGATTATTTTCGAGCACCTCTTTCCCTACCGCTTCCAAAGTCTAATGACTTGTAAATGAATTTTAGTGCCTCAGGAGTATTGCTGTCATCGCTTTCGTCGTCCTCGTTATCGCCAATAGTGTATGCATAACCATAACTAGCAGCAGTCACTGCAAAATTTGCCCACCAAATTATTAGTGCATTTTTCGTGGCAACTGGAGCTACGAGGGATATCAACGGTGTGCCAATAAATGCAAGATCAAGTGCTTTCTTCTCAGGACCACTTGGGCGACGAGAACGAAGAGAAGGTACAATAAATAACCACCACCACCAAAATCCTAATACCTGAATCGGTAGTTCCCTTTTATTTCATCGAAGTAGAATTAAATATTTGAAAGACGGGAAGAAAAACTGCGTGCAGAAACTTACATTTGATAGCTGTAAAACCATCCAAACCCACCAAAGAGAATCGTTGGATCAGTAGCCATAATAAATGAAACTCCCAATGACAAAAATGCTTGCACAAGAAACACATTTTTCAGCCAGCCTCTAAACACAGACCGTCTCTCTACAACAAGTTTCTTTTCTTTCTTCTCAATTGTTTGCCGAAGTGCATCTATTTCGTCACTGTTTCCGCCTCCATCACATTCCTGGGTAGTCAAGCCCCCCACATCAATTTCGCCAAGCCCTGTCAAAGTTGCAAGAGAACTCCGAAGGTTATACAGATCTCTTTCCAAGTTAACTACAGTTGCAGGGTTAAGTAGTCCGTCCAAAGGGACGCCCATATCCCTCATAATTTCATCATTAATCCTTTGTACGAACGGGTCATCTGACGTCAGCTCCTCATCGTTCGCTGGCGATGCCCAGCCAACACTCTGCAATGCATCTGAAGCTTCGGCCACAACCTCGTTGACAGAGGAAACTTCTTCGTTTGTCTCTTTACTAAGCTGTAGTCGAATATTCCCACCTGAAAGTTGTTTCTGTTGAAGTAATGAAGTTCCAAAATTCAGCCTTGTTGAAACAAACGCAGATGCATTTCCAGCACATAAAAATAAAACCGAAAACGCCAAACCCCTATTCATTTTACCCTCCTCTATTGTTTTCAACTCTCTTTTGTGTTATTACAAAGCAACGCTCTAGAGACAGACTGAAGATGCGCTGATGTGTTCAGTGAATGTGTAGACATGAGAAAAATGTTGTGATGTCAATTAGTATGGAAACCTTCTTACCTTGCGAACGTTCAATGACTCCGCAAGAGACAGATTTATCTTCAATCGCTGATCAAATGTAAAATGTCAACAAAGATTGAGAGGCAGGGGAAGGCAGAAAAAGAAAGTAGTGGGAGTTTTTGAGGCGGATACCTCGACGCTCCAATAAAGACTTGAAAAGCTTTCCAAACCATTGGCTCATTCCGGCACATACTCGAATTTCGTTTCAAACATTAGAATGAAGCCTGCTTTATCGTTACTTTCTTTTTTAGTTTTGGTTGAGGCTTGTAGAGCGTTCACTTTCTCACCGAAGCCATTTTTGTGCTCGTCGTCAACCAAATGTGGAGCAGCGATATCCCGAAAAGACGCGTTAATGACCGGATGCTCATCGTTATCATTCTTAGTTGCAGCAACTATTCGTCCTTCACCGTCTCAAGCGAAGGAGACAGTCGAAATAAGCACGGAAAATGTAAAGCTTTACTTCGACGATGTTCGGTATGAGCTTGAAGATCCTAATGGTGGAGTGAAACATGTAGAACAAGCTCTTGATAATCTCGATTGGACCGAAATAAAGGAATTCACGAAAGGATATGATTTGGAGCTTAGAAAAAAGAAAATGGGGTTTGCCAGAAAGATGATGACTGATAGTAAAATGAAAGACGAAGCTTTAGCTTTAAGGAATGCTGTTACTTTTGACCTTATCGCTGTTAACAAGGCTGCCCGTGTGCAAGACGAGTCGTCTTGCAGAGATGCACTCGAAATACTGAAGACCGATATTTCGAATTTCTTGACTTATGAGGACAAAATCGTTGTTCCTTAGACACAGTCTTCCTATCAACTTGTCTCAAGTGCTTACAGCTTGTCACCATTGATTGTCTAAGTGGTTCTTTGAATCAGCGGGTCAGAGTGAAGTGCGACTGCAATCTAAGTGATGAACTTTCGTTCAGTTTAAAGCATATAACCCTTTGATGCTCATATTAAGAGAGCAACACTACTATTCTATTTATGGTTTAATACAGTTGTTGCAGTCCCGAGCTAGGTGATCACAAATTCATTACAAAACATTTCTCCTTTCCATTGCCCTATATTCTAGCTCCAAAACACCTCAGTACCATCAGTTAACAGAATCCGTACTATATTGCAATTTACACGATTCTCCTTAGGTCGTTATGAGATCTATTTGATAATAAACGATATTTACAACGCCATGTCGTCGTACAAGGGTACATCGCCCATTGCACTGAGTTCATCCATATATGATCGGAGTTTCTTTGGCCATTCAACACCCTTAACAATTGTTATCGATCGGAGTCGCGCCCAAAGATCAATGTCGTCTAGACTCAAACCTCCTTCACTACAATAATGTTCACAGTAAATTTTGTCGTTCAATTCAACAAGTTTGGCATTCAACTCTTCGATTAAAGGTGCAGGGTCCTTCGCCATTGCCTCAGCGTATAACATTAATTTTTGGTCCATTGGCATACCCGGGTTTTCATCAGTACCATCTCCCTTCCATTCAGGCTTCTCAAATGGTGGAAGCTGGTGGTTCTTTATGAAAGCATGACGTCCATCAAGCTGTTGAAATTCCGGCAAAAGACCAGTTGCAACGTAACGAGGACGCTGCAAGGTTCGAAGTAAAGTCTGAACACTTTTTTGCCATTCCTTCAAATCTTTGCGTCCAGTGGATGGGAGAATTGCACCGGTTGGTCCGAAGCGATCATCGGAGTCGATGAGTGCAATAATATCGAGTGACTCGCCCATCACGAGATCATCCTCAGGAAGAGACTGTAAAACGTAAAAAGTATCGCAACAAAACAATCAGTGCACCAAGTAAAACAAAATATCTAAAAATTCCAATAATACGTACGAAAATAGGCGCCACCTTTTTCCCCACAAGTGCAGTAGGGGTTGGAATATCATCGTTGGCAAGAAAAAATATGTTATGCTTTACATTCTTCATACCAAGCGCCAAACGAGCACGAACACAGAACGGACAGTGGTCATACACATAAACAATCGGCAACTGATCACGGATAACGCGTGAAGGCTGTTCAAAGGCTTTTGTCACAGCTGCGGGTGGGGCTGATTCTGCTGTAGACGCTAAGGCAGTAGTAGCAGTGCTGATAGGAATGAAGCCCCTGTTCCCAGCTGATACGGTGAACGCATCGGCGTTAAGGTTAAATAAAAGTGAAGAGAGGAGGGCGGTTGCGAAACCGAGCTTCATGGTTAGTGAAGAAGGTGGACTTTAGAAAGGAGTGATGGAATGTATGGTTTGTAGCATAGAATATATTTTACACTCTATCTGGTAAGTCGTCGTTCGATGCATCAGAAGCACACAGCGTCGTTCCTCTGTGCTTGAGGTTCTGTTTTGTTTCACGCACTTCTTTACGCTACGTATCTCTGATCTTTGCTTGCATCAGCGTTCTATTTAGCTAACTTTACTAATTGACGTTATAGTCGAAAATAAATCGGAACATCAGAAAATATCATAGAAAAAATATAAGAGAGAGTTGAGAGTTGAGAATACATGTAGTCGTTCCTATTGGCAGTTGCCTCTCTCTCGTCTAGATCCAGCAGCCACAGCCGCGTCAAAAATCAATACCTAAATCAGCTTATTCATTCCTATCCTCTGAGAGTGCACTCTCTAACCACGATGAGGTTAGATGTCGTAGTTGGCAAAATATATCCTCCTCGCGGATTTTCACTTCCGCAACACGAAATTGTGACGGGAACAAACGTCAATGTAGGCTATGTCTCGAAGGAAGCCCCTACTTGGTTAGTGCCAGTATGCAATGTATAGAAAAAAGGGAGAAATAGTTCAAACACATGTCAGAAACACCAAAATCATTTACATTGTCTATTGATTAACTAAATAGATAAGGCCACCTAGTTCTTTTACAAATTAAGCTAAGAGGATGTCACCAACCCATGATGGGATGGATTAAATGGCTTCTGACTTCAAGTTGAACAAAGCATAAAGTCAGAAGAAATTGTTGTAGTCAGAAAAGTCACAATCGACTATCATACCGAACTCTCTGATACATTGTCGAATATAGTGATCACTGTTCCTTTTTTTGTTCCTAAAGTATTTCGTTCGTTTGTTTAAGAAAGATAAGGGAATCCATTTCCGGTGATGGATGCTCCTGCAACCATTCCTCCAATGGCAATCATGGCCAAACGTCCATTCTTTAACTCAGCGAGCTGCATCTTCTTGGCGGCTTCAGGATCAGTGGGGTATAATCCCATGGGGTCAAAGCTGTAATCACCGGGGGCACGATCATAGTTGTTCATGTTGGCAAGGGCAGGGAAAGTGCATGCCTCAACAAGACTAATCCAGATGAAAAGCTGGGCGAGGTTATCGGAGAGAGCATCATGGGCATCAATGACCTTGGGTACGGCCTCGAAGGAAAACATATCACCGGGAACACGTACGAATTCGGGAACCACGAATCCAACAGTGGCCAACATAGCAGCACGTCCGTGCTTCAATTCTGCCTCACGGAACCAAGGAACCCACTCAGGAGCACGCTGTATGAGCCATCATGTTTTTGAAATAAACGAAAAGTATTGGTGAGTGACAGTACGTAAATAAGCTCGAGCCTTCTCAAGTTACGAAAGAAATGGTATGCTGGGAAACCTTCCATCCACGACGTAAAACCATTACTTCTCTGTAAGCATCAAACCCTCCATCTATACAATTCCACAAACATAAAATTCTCACCTCTGCGAATCCACATGGATCGAAGTCAATGGAAGTTCCACCAGGAGCGAATGGCATCGGCTCAGGTCCTTCATTTCCAACGTAACCGTTCGCAAACGCGTTCAAGGCGCTATTGACATTGGCATTCTGAACCGGAGCGAAGGCAGCGGCGGTAGCAAAGAGAGTAGAGGCAAGAGCAAACTTCATTTTCGTGTATTGTTATATGTACTATCACAACCTTTCGTGCGACGACGATTTGCGAACTATTGTTTTACGAGGGAAGAGAGGGGCGAGTGTTGAGTTGATGGAAAGATGGATCTCGTACGAGAGCAAAGCTTGCATCACGCGAGAGGGGACGGAAGACGGAACCGCTGCCGTAGAGCATCTGTGTATGTAACGAAAAGATTTGCTCAACTTGCAGTCGTATGTATGTTCACGTATACTTATGGACTCCTCATGAGGGATAACTTGTAGCAGGCTAATACGTAGCGTTCTCTTGCAATTCAGTAATGAAAAACTTATCGTTTTGGGGGGTGTTTTGCTTGTTGAGAGGCTATGTATGTATGCTTTCTTTTCTCCCGTATTGAAGTCAATACAGTGCAATATAATACTACTGAAAGTATTTACTATCAATATTTTAATACACCATGAAGTCTGCCGTTGCTCTCCTCCTTTCCCTCGCTACTGTCAGCGCATTTGCTCCCGCTTCTGTGAGCAGACCTGTTTCTCAGATTCAGGCTACTATGGATGATATGGAAGGTAGCTATGATTTCCGTGGTGCCGAATTCAAGTTCGATCCGGTACGTGCGAACTGGTGATACTAATTCGTTTCTTTTGTTTTACTGCGGACTCTTTGTCGTTGGTAACGAGAATTTGGTAATGTTCGTTTTAAATAGGAAGGGCAGAGTTCTCGTTCATTGGCGCCTTTACTAATATATATTTATTTTTGATTTTGTCACGATTTTCGGGTTGGATTGTCTATAGCTTAAATTGTCTGAGACATACTCTCCTTTCCTTCCCTTCTTCCGTGAGGCTGAGATTCGTCATGGCCGTACTGCAATGCTTGCAGTTATGGGATTTATCGCTACTGACTTCGTTCGTCTTCCTGGTGAGATGTACTCTTTCGAGGCCATCCCCAAGACAATTGATGCTCACGATGCTCTCTTGAAGACTGGTCCTATGTACCAGCTTCTTCTTTGGATTGGTCTTTTCGACCTCCTCATTACTGCCCCTGCCATTCAGGCTCTTGGAGAGGGAGAACGTGAACCTGGTGACTTCGGATGGTACGCCTTCAAACCCACGGATGAGGCCACCTTCGAAAAGAAGAAGATGTCTGAACTTTTGAACGGTCGTCTTGCCATGTGCGCCGTTGGGGGTATTGCCACTCAGTCTATTATCACTGGACACGGATTCCCTTATATTTAAACCAATGAATGCAGACGTAAACTAATTCAACAATCCCAATAGCTACGGTTTCTGACTAAAGAAATCTAGCGCCTATGGCTAGCCCCATCAAAGGTGCGACTACCACCTACGTTCGATCATGGGTCGTATTGATCATAGTACATGATATAACATATAATGTAAACAAATTGAATGCAATGTTAAGTTTTATACAATTTACGCGGAATATGTGAAATGAAACGTTTTGCACCTATCTCCTTACAATATATTACAACGGTGCATGGTATCTACATTAACCATTAACAGTAATCGTATAAGGAAATGTGGGTCGATCGCTGTTTCCCAAATACAGATTTCGTCGAAACATCTCAACACTCTATGAAGTTATCAGATTCGACCAATCTTTACCACCACACTTGTTCACTGCTAGCAATTGCATCCCCCATGCCACGAGACCTTAGCTATCAATTACCTACAAGTGGTCCATCTTCATTAGCCGAAGAATAACCATAATTTTTAAATGATGTCGCAGCGCAAAATTTTTATCGCGAAAATTATCACAGCAACTCTAAAGCCACCGATGGAAGACACTCTCTACGCGAACCTTCAGCTCGTCCTGTTCACCAGACAAGCGCTTAATAATGGATTGTACAACTAGTTTTTCGCTAAATATTTTGCTAACAGTTTGGCCATCCGTAATCCGTTTTCCAATGATTTGGAATCGTGACCGGCTATCATCCGTTTCATTCTCAAGCGATGGTTTGTCACCCTCGAGAACATCAAAACATAAACCACCATCGACACTACCTTTCTCTTGTGTTTTTTTTCGCAAAAAGGTTACCTTGACTCCTCCATCAGATGGCAAGTAATTCAGCGGTTGCACAGGAAGGACAGCAGCAAAAGGAAAACTTCTAAGATATTTTTTTGTCGATTCAACAGCCTCATCAAGCGGACTTACACTGGAACAATCCACTTTGAGTATAACATCGTCTGCCAACAGTGCCTCACCAGACAACGCATCATCATCTTCTGACAATAAGCAAGCACTTGATCTCCTCAAATCGACAATTTTGTTTTTTCTAATGATGACAGAAGTAACGATTGAGCGTGTATTGAAAGCATGAACAACGAAGGATTGAACCACGATTGCATGATACAACACAGCGCAAACGGACAATAACCAAAAATTCATCTAGGTTCTAGCTGTATTCAAATTAACAAGAATTGTTGTCGAGTGTCGTTGTGATCTTGTATTTACGAGTACATTTAACTGGAATGGGAGAGGTTATCAAATGATACTCTATTGTAATTCTACAATTTCGTCATCGTCATCTCTTTTCTGTTTGGCGCCAGGCGTCACACGTAAATCATCCGAAAATGATCACTTTTTGCAAAAATATAAATATACATATGTATGTGGGTGATAGCTATTTTACAGACGAGCCGTTATGGTTCTGATAGTAAAATGACAAATGACACGCTCTGAATTGTTACTGACACAAGTTATCCCAACATCCCAACGAGTACTCGTACGTATGACAGGAAGAAATTATGAAATTTTGTAATCAGGAGAGGTACAGAAAAGACAACCCCATCACTACAACCTTGTGCTTATTTTACCCCTTCCAATATGAAATTACCAAGATGAAGTCTCTGATACTGTACCTTTTCGTCTTTATAACTGTAATGATGGAGGTGATCGCCTTCGCCTTCTTGCACTTCCCACGATCGTCCTCGTTACAATCATCTTTGGAAGATTCTCTTACTGTCAAAAATCAAACGATCCATACTAAGTGCCATTATTGTGATGAATCATTCACATCTCGTAATGCTTTATTTCGACACATCCGTCAATGCCCAGCAGCTCAATCGAATGGATCGACATTCTTTGATGTACAGAAAATGAAGAAGAAAAAGCAAAAGTGCACGCTTGCCATTCGATTCGCGTATTATTGCACAAACTTAGGCGAGACTGAGAACGAGAAAAGTTATAATTTCATTCGAGCATCAGAGGCTCAGCTGGCTGGTAAAGCAATTGAACATGCGTTTCTGCGGGTTATCAACGTCAAGGGCAAAGAAGAAGGGGAGGAAGATATCAACGTTTTGACTCGTACTCAGGCGAGTATTGCTGACCAGCGCCACTTATCTCTTTCACAAGAAGTCGGTTGTGGAGCAGTAAATGATATGATAACTCTAAGCATTTATGAGCCGAAAGGGTGGATGCAAGTTTCAACTTCTAACTTAAATCCGAACAAAGATCTGCTGGGTAACCTCGTAAATGAAATGAATTCATTTCTTGACGACGAAAGAAATATACTGAAATTAAACGTTCGGGTTTCTAGTATATCACAATTGCCAAGCTCTTTGTTTCATGCAGAAAGTAGCTGTACTCAGTATATATACCACTATATGATGCCCTTAAAATGGCTCAAAGGTGGCGAAGCCTTAGAACAATGGTGGTTACGCTCTGAGCATACACGGGATAAACAAAGAATTCGTAATAACTTCAACTCGAAGCCACCGAACAACTCTTTGAAAATATTAAGTGCTGTATTGAAAAGAGTTGAGAGCATCACATTACCAAATCGTCGAGTACGCAGAAGTATGTCGTCCAACATTCGATTCGATAGAAAGATTCATAAAATTAGAATCAGAAAATTAGGCACTGTTTCCAACAAGGAGCGGCGAGCTTGGCATAACTTTGCTGATCCTTTGCTTAAAGGAGATGCTTCACCTAGTCAAGAACCAGTTTGGCGGGTTGTTGACAAATGTCGAGTGTCTGATATTATTAGAGATGAGTATAGTGGCGAAGTCGTCGTGATATTGGAGTTTCGTGGCGATGGCTTTATGCCACAACAAGTTCGAAGAATTGTAGGAACTGCCATAGCGGTAACTAATAATTTTTTGCCTTCAGACATATTTGATGTTGCCACACAACCAGATATCTGTATGCCAACAATTTTGGCTCCGCCCAATAGACTCTATCTTCATGATTTGAGATTTCATCTAAAGGAAAACTCAAGTCTACACCTATTACAGAATGTGCGAAACGAATCGAATCGTGAACGAAAAGCAAAACATGTTGCTTGGTTACAAAATTCGATGCTCTATCTTCTAAATCATTATGAATGTAAACAGGAGGAGGAGGATTGGATTCAAGACCTCAAAATTCATGCGGAATCGGTAATTTGTAGTAATTTGAGGGAGAAAGAGATAACACAATGTTCTAATCCCAGTACTCCAGCTTTATATAAGGAAACTCTATACCTTCTGAGAAAAATTAGTGAATCAAAATGGCCCGAAACGTCAACATCGCGTTCGAAGGTTATTAGAAATATGGACACATCAGGCGACATTCAGAATGAAAATAAGTTTGGCTCGTTCACGATTGTTAATCCGACATTATTCCGACCAACACGCTCAGAAAGACTTCCTTTGGCAAATGAGTTATATCCTGATTTGGTGAAGAGTGTGTTCAAGCTTGAGCGCTCAATCTGCGATAGCGACTTGCTTACCTCAAATAGTAGAGGAAGACCGAAACGAAATCCCTCAACTCATTGTGCTGTAAATTTTAATGCACGTTTCACTCCTCATGTCGATAGCGGAATAGGACTTGGACAAAGCCTTTCTATGATAGTTGGCATTGGTGATTATAATGGAGGAGAACTTTTTGTGGAAGGGGTTTCTCATTCAGTACGATACACACCACTTGAATTTGACGGCTGGAAACAACGTCATTGGACTGGACCGTTCACTGGAGAAAGATTTTCTCTAGTCTGGTTTTCACCCGAGACAAATCAAACGTAGGTTAAAAATATGAACAATATGTAACCAGAAAAATGACGTGCGTCTTTGGAGCGAACTTATTAATTTATGTCCATTTGTCATTGAGACGGCCATAGTAAATCCATGTACCTAAATTGCAATAACTATAATTTGCATACTAGAAAAGGATCTCGATCGAAAAAAAACCATGAAACGATCTATCGTAACATCTATCATGTTCCTTTGAAACAAGCGTCATCTTTCGTGATCCAATTCTCTGCTAAGATGATTTTTATCAATCCAAGTACTTCCAACAAAAATATTTTCAACAGCGTCTTTTTCAACAGCGATATGCAATACCTTCGCAATGGCATGTAGCTTGCTTGAATTGTTTTTTAATAATTTAATTCTTTTGCGATCTTCTTCGCTATTTTCACACAAAATAACAAACCTTTTGCAAAGCGAAGGTGAGAAAAATAATTTCATATTCAGTAAATTGTAACTTACCTCGAAAGTCCATTTAATGCAACAGAAGCAGAAAATTTTAAAGTGCCTTCTTTCGTAAAATAGCAAGGTTTCTCAGGGAAATCAATAAAAATTAATCTCCTCCATTTTATTCCATGTAATCGACTCAAATTCACACATTTTTTTCGAATATCATTAACTGCAAACCAACTGTCATTCTCGAATTGTAACAAAACGTTTCCTAAAACATCGCCAATCGGATACGTGCGTTCTTTTGCTTTAATGCAATCTGCGGTTGTCAGCACGACATCGTAGCCTGCTACTCTTGATATCGAAATATCTTTACGATGACTAGGGGATAGATTGCCTTGGTTGAAGACCGAACATGATGATTTCTTTCTGAGAACATCCTGCCAATCCTCAAGATATACTTTGTGTGGTAGTACAATAAGAGTACCGCCAAGTAGGGGGGCATTACTCCTCGACGTTGTAACATCTAATTGATTTGATGTTTGACCACTCTGAGAATCCAGCAACGCAATAACGGACGCATGGACTTGGTTCATTGACAAACCAGAAACTACTCCGTGGCACGTTTCTTCAACTATTTCTACCTTTTCCTTTCCTCGATTATTTTCGTGCTTCTTTATCCAGGTAACTATTTTTCGTAAACGAGAAACTAAAAGAGGTGAATATGTACTTGATGATAATACCGACTTAAACATGTCCAACTGTCGCTCCCCTAATGTTGTATGAATGGGAATTGGAGGCATACGAAAGCAAGAGTTCCTGCGAAAGACAATGCTCGAATCGAAATATGAGTCGTCATTTTGCGGAGGCTCAACAGAATCGTAGGTGAAAACTCGTGTTGCTTTTGAAGGCTGTCGAATATCGAACGCTAGGCTCTTTCTTCTCGTTGAAGTTTTTTGGGTATCTTCAGAATGAGTGTAGGCATCATCTTCTTCCACGACGTAATAGCCTAATGTTTCTTCATGAATACCATGATTATTCAAATTTTCTTTGTGCCCCTTAACACTTTCTTCCTCTGACAAAATAGCATCCTCATAGCTCTGTAAACTAAAGCGCTGTTGGATTGGAGATTGACATGCATGAATCAATGTAATGCTGGCGTCATCATGAATATATTCATGATGATTGACTCGAAAAAATGATGACGTAGATTTCTCGTCATTAGTGCAAACGATACTATCACTGGAATGTCTCTTAGACGAATTAAACCTCGACTTTAAATCGCACGGGAGAAGAATTCGATCATTGCCCATTTCTCCTGAAACAGTGCATTCATCCGATCGTCTTGCAAGTTCAATGCTTGAATCATGCATATCCCAAACCCTCCCTTCACCTTCCGAAAATCCAGACACAGATAAATTATCATCATGGCATACGGCATCACTATCATCACTTTCTTCTTCATCAACATCATGAACCAAGCTATTTGACAAACGAGTAATGGAAGCATCATCATCACTGCTTCTACAAGACACATCATCTTGTTGAGCATATTGGTTAAACGAAACAGCTACAGAGCGAGAATTCTCCTGCGAAGTCAAACGAATACGGGAATAATCAGCCCCTTTCTTCCCCGACGAAGTTGCCATACGCTTCTGCAACCGACGTTCGTCGATATATGTCGTACTTTTACTAGGAGATGAATAATTACAGTCATGATTGGGCGATAACCCTAACTTTTTGAAAACTCTATTGACCAGCATTATTTCGTTCCCTACATCGTGGTGTTGAGCTCGTCGATATCGCACAAGTCGGGAGTGGAGAATGCCGTTCTCATCATTCTCACTGTCGTCGTCACCGCACCGGTGAAAAAGATAATCGTACTTGCTACGGAATATTTCTTCATTCGACGATTGCGTCATTTTTTAAGGCTGATTTGAAGTCCTTCTATTTCGTTACGTGAAAGAGACTGTTTTCGATGAATTAGTTGTTGGCAACTTGGCAACTGGTTTTTTTGGTCAACGGGTCGTCAGTCGTCAGTTGTCAACGATCAACGATTCGACATTTTTGGCTAAAATAGAACTCAAGTATTTCAATGTCATGCCTTTAGCCTTATATACAGGCCCACAATCTACAATGCGAGCCACGAAGTCAGCATGTCCCGATCTATCATAAATGTAATTTCAGTATGTAGGCGTAATTGTGTAATAATCATACTCGATGGCCGTGGCCCCTCTTGCTAATAGCACAGACATAATTACAAAAATAATCTAATTTTCCAGCTGATGTTATTTTTCGTTTGTTGATTATCTGCACATCTATCTGCGCATCTATCTGACATTCCTCGGTGTACATTGTAATTTTAATTCATACAAGGTCCGAATTCACAGAATGCAACATTGACTTTAATAGTTTATCTAGGAAACTCAGAAGTACTGTGTTAGGATACGAATAAATCAGGTCATTGTTTGTTGACAAGGTGATGTCAACATCCCAGGAGCGTGTGGGAAAAAGTATTTTGCGGGACAATCCCGGAATATCTACTCACCGAACTTCCTTCTCGATAAATCTAGCTGTACTTACGTCAAAATGCAATACGATGTGTATTCAAAATTATAAGCTTTACTTTCTATCTTGTGGTTCAGAGCTCTTCTGTGCTCAACCTGTCTACGTGCGTCATGCACTATCTATATTTCATGACGTGTCTACACGTGTCTACAACACTATTCAATCAGTCCCCGCAAACCAAATATGAAACATGTTTGATTTGCATTCCTAATCTATCCCGACCTGCTTTCCACGCAATGGCAGGAGGTATTCCCATCGTCGGGAAGAACCTACGTTTCAATCATAGGGGGTGATATCCTGACGTCCCCAACCAAATATCTCATGGCAAATTCCGTACTTCTGCGTCGTCGG
>Ga0209092_10002902_pt1 | contig 15344 bp, 14 predicted proteins | sample FraStrMetagenome_FD_187446 | JGI IMG/M metagenome (GOLD analysis project Ga0209092, IMG submission 187446) | Marine eukaryotic phytoplankton communities from Arctic Ocean - Fram Strait ARC3M Metagenome (SPAdes) (version 2) | ecosystem: Environmental > Aquatic > Marine > Oceanic | place: Fram...
GCGGGATACGAAGTTATTAGTTGCACCGGTATCAAGGAGACCGAGTACAGTGGTGGCCTTTTTAGACCCATTTGAATGAGATTCGAGAAGGACACGCACGTCAGCACCTTTAGGAGCAGGAACCTGAGCGACATTGGACAACTCGGTGGACTTGAGCTTGGCTGCAGCTTCTTTGACGTCTTCATCGACCACTTCATCAGTGAGAATGTGGAGCTCCTCCTCGATGGCATAATTGTCCTCTGAGTCGCTTCCATTGTTAGTATCATTTGAATTTTTTATTTTTATTACCATTATCGACTTCGACGTTGTTGTTTTCAATACGTTGCTGGTTGCGAGTCGAAAACGGTTCTTGTGACAGCACTCGTGGAAGAGAAGAGTTCTTGTGGATACTGGAGTATTAGTTGAAGGAATACATTCAGAGTGGGCTTCCCCTTCGTTCTTTCGTCCGAAAAAAGACGGCGGTGTTCGTTTTGTCTCCGACCTTCGTAAGTTGAACGCTTGCCTTGAACGTCATCCATATCCTCTGCCGCTTGTTGAAGAAGTTAAATAGAGGATGAATGGATTCACTTATGCCACCTGCCTTGATCTCAACCGTGGCTATTACCACTTTGTCCTTGATGAAAAGAGTAGGAAACTGTGTGGAATTATTCTGCCATGGGGGCGCTATGCTTACGCTCGTCTCCCTCAAGGCCTAATGCCATCAAGTGATATTTTTCAAGGTCGAATGATGGAACTGTTTGGCTCCTTCCCCGACGTCATCGTTTACATCGACAACATCCTGCTCTTTGCAAAAGGTTCATTCCACCATCACATCGAACGACTTGCTGCAGTCATGAAAGTGCTCCATAGGAACAATCTCCATGTCCATGTTGACGAAACTTTTCTTGCTAGTGCTAAAGTTGACAATCTTGGTTATACTCTTACTATGAAAGGCATCAAGCCTCAATTGAATAAGATCCTTCCCATTATTCGTTTTTCCAAGCCTCAGTTAAGCAACTTCGTGGTTTCCTTGGCCTCGTCAATTATTATAAGAAGCTTGTCTACCGTCGCTCCCATATCCTTGAACCTTTGACCCGGATCAGTTCCAGTAAGTCCAAATTTTTGAAAGGATGGGGCTCTGAATAGGATCAAGTCTTTGCTAAAATCAAGTCTCTCATGGCCCGTCAGGTCCTGCTTCATTTCCCTGATTTCTTCAAGCCTTTCGATGTGTTTACGGATGCGAGTGACTACCAGCTTGGCGGCGTCATCGTTCAGGACAACTTCCCTGTCGCCTTTTATAGCCGTAAGCTGAATTCTGCCCAGTGCAATTACACTACGATGGAAAAGGAATTATTATCCATCATCGAAACTGCTACCCACCATCGTGATATTTTATTTGGATTCAAGGTTAACTTCCATTCTGATCATAAAAACCTCAGTTTCGAAAATTTCAAGTCTGAAAGAGTCCGCCGCTGGCGTCTTCTTCTAGAAGAATTTGACTATACGTTCAAATACACGGCCGGTAAGGACAGCGTTGTCGCTGACATGGCCAGTCGCTACCCTATCATCAATGTCAATGAACAAGTTGTTCACGAGATGAACAATATTGACGAAGACGACGAATTTCCTCTTGATTCCAAGGTCATCTCCCATCATCAGACTAGAGACAATATGCTGATGCAGTCTATGATCGCCAACCCGAAACCTACCAGACCAAGTTCGTCAACAACACCAAGTTGCTCTTTTTCAAGAACAAAGTTGTCCTACCATCGTCACTTGTTCAATCTGATAATCTCAATCACCCTGGAATTCAGCGTACTTTTGAGGCGATTAATATGCATTTTACTTGTAAGGGACTTCGCCGAATTGTGGAAACCCATGTCTCATCATGTACTATCTGCGCCAAGCAGAAGCGTTCCAATAAACAGTATGGTCTTATTCCGCCCAGTGGAGCCGTCTACAAGCCCTGGGAATGTGTCCACATTGACCTATTTGGTCCCTGGTCTTTTGAATGCAGCGATGGAAAGCCACGACAGATTCAAGCCGTCTCCATCATCGACAGCGGTCTTCGTTGGATTGAACTTCATGAGTACAAGTCCTAGTTTTCCGCGGCTATCTCTCTTCTATTCGACAGGGAATGGTTGTGTCGTTATCCCCGTCCTAGAATGGTGGTTTTTGACAATAGTACTGAATTCACATCAGAGTTCCATGAGTTATTGCAAAGCTATGGAATCCAGGCCAAAGCTACCTCTGTCAAGAATCCACAATCAAATGCGATTGTCGAACGCATTCATCTCACTATCGGTGATTCTCTCCGCGCAATGGATCTCTCGAACCGTGCTTTCGATGATACCACCGTTCATCGTATCCTACAAGCTATAGCATGGGGTCTTCGTACTACTTATCATACGTCTCTCAGGACTTCTCCCGGCCAACTTGCATTTGGACAAGATGTGGTCGTTCCAGCGACCTATCTGGCCAACTGGCGTCATATTCATGAACGTCGCCAGAAAACGTGAAAATCGCAGCCGCATTGAGCATGATTATAAAGTTGGTGATTATGTTTATGTTCTATCTAAAGACATCCAGCGCAAGTTAGCTCCAACGATGCAAGTCCCATTTCGTATCATTATTATCCATACCAACGCAACCGTCACCATCCAGCGTTCTCGCCGAGTGAATGAACGCATTAATATTCGTCGCCTTTTCCCAGCTCATGTCAACTGAAGCTGGATTGCTCCTTTCTTTTCTTGCCATGGAGGAAACGAGTGTCGTGACCAATTTTTATACAAATTGTGACCTTAGTGGCAAATGAGAGTTTTTTAGCCCGATCGGTCACAGGGTTTTTCTCTCCACAAAACCAGTCACCAGAAGCCTTGTCATTCTGGGCTTCTGGATCTCTCTCTTTTCATTTCATTTCATTCAATATATAGTCATTTCAATAAGCTTATAAAATCATTCAGGGAGTAATTTTTATCTATTTTATTTTACTTCGTGCACACGACAGGACTTGTTAAAGTCATGATACACACCCTTTGAAGCAATATTTGCCCGAACAATGTTGACTTCAGTAGTGACTTTCATGCGTTTTCCTTGTTCCACATCGAGAGTATCATTGTTGCTGATCTCAATGAAAGTAAATTATCCGGAGTACTCATCAAAAAGCTTGGGTTGCTAATTGGCCCGATCCCGATGCTCTGGTTGAAGGATGACCTTGATCCTGTGTTCGAGATGAGGGACTTGATATTGATCCCCTTGTTGGAACGTGTTCACTTAAAGTCAAGGAACGGCTATCACATCGAATCTTGAGGGCAAATTTTGTCTTGTCTATGACTGTTGTCGAGGCGGTGGTGGGAAGAAATAAAGGAGCGCGGGTTAGATTAAGAACAAAATCAACATAGAATCTTCCGTTTTGCTCGTCCTAGGCAAAACAAAATATCTGTCTTCAATGACAACTGCACCTCCATCGGCAGACAGGTCAACAGAAACTCCCTTTTTTTCGTTTATGGTTGTCAGCTCCTCTCCAAAGCTTTCATAGTTCCTTCAGTATTTCAAAGAACTTCACACAATCACCACCGAATGATCCAACATAATGAAGGCTTGCCAAACTTATCATTTTCATTACATCCTGAGAGGTTAAAATTATGTTTCCACACATCTTTTGTTGTTGCATAGTTCCCCTGTTCGTGATATCCTTATCAAGCTCACCTTGCGCCTACGGCAACTGTCAATACATCTTCTGTGTGTCAATGTTTAACATTTTAGTTAATTCTTTTATCACTTGGCGACTTCGCCAAGTGGTATAAGATGTGATTGATGAAGACCTTATTGTTGATAAGTTTTGTTATCACTTGAGCGAACATCTCGAGCGAACATCTCGAGATTCGAGATAAAAGATGTGATTGATGAAGATCTTATTGTTGATAACTTTTGTTATCACTTGAGCGAACATCTCGAGGCTCGCTCGGGATTCTCGCTCGGGATGTTCGCTCTAGTGATATAATACAACCTCTTATTACCTTAAACATAAATTCACAATGAGTAAATCTCAACTTCGCGATTCTAATTTCAATCCATAATTCGACAAAGTTAGAGATAGCTATATTCAAGAAATTAGAATCATCAATAGATTGTATTCTAGAATCAACTCTAAATATGTATCTATCACACAGAATTCGAAACATTCTCGTAAAAGCTACTACAACAAACACCAAATGACAAACACTCTTTAGTATCTAGAGTATCTACTCTTTATCATGACCATGACCTGCTCCTACGACGTCGGCTGCACTTTGGCATTCAGCTTACCCTTTCATCCTCCCCTCCATTCCTCGATGCAAGTTAAGAATGCCATTAACCAACTGCATTTTACGTACCTATCCTCGGCCTTGCTGGCATTCGATCATGTCAATAAGAAAAATGGAAGCATAGTGCCGTATCTTGCCAGTTCAGAATTTCAGGATTGTGACCTGACCATATCGCGAGTGATTGTATCGAACGAGTATAACAGCTCCGAAGTTACCGAAACGGTGTTGCCTTCGTTCTTATTGGGTGACAATCATACGAGTAGCTGTAATATTACAGATAGTAATTATGTCAAGGTTAACGATGAAATGAAATGTAACAAAAATCCACTGGCTTGCATCGGTTCCATTGTGAATGATCAGCCACCACCAGCAGTTGGGGCTTGCACGGATGATAACTCGACTGTGAAAGTGTGTCCATATATCTCTCTCAGTGATAGACATTCTAATTTTCCAAAATTGCCAACTTCGAGTGATTTGGCGAAATATGCGGAAAGTGTAAATATGATTCCATATGTTTCGTCGTATCGCAAAAGTATTCAACCTTTATTGAGTTATTTGATCGATGTTGTGCATCGAGACTATATTTTTTTATTGTATTCTGCGGATGATGAAGGTGTTAAATTGTTTCGGGATCAATTCCTGGCTGAAAACGAGAAACCGACCTTGGGACGACCATTGCTAACTATAGAATCCTATGCGTTTGGTTCGACGGAAGAAAGTATTAGGATGGCACTGAAGTCTGCTGCAGTGACAAAGTTCACAACATTAATTGTTATACCGTCGCTCGAATACGACTTTGAAGTGTTCAGCAAAGAAGTGAATAATGTGAGCATGGACGATATTGTATATTTGTGGATTGTCGTAGATCGCACGATGGGATCATTTTGTCAATCAACTGTACCAATAATGTAAGTATTGAAGGGCATGGATATGGATTTACCGCATCTTATTTCTAACAAACCTCTTTTTGAATATTCTTAAGGGAACAAGTGGTTCGGTCTGTTGACGAACATAATTTTTGGTTAAATGGCATTGCTGTGTACACACCTAAAGTTCAAGTGATTGAGAATTTTCGACGTATATATTTGAGTATGGATGACTACATGGTAGATCTAACACGCGAAGCAAGTCCCGCTGGTGATGTGTCACATCCTGGCTACTACCATGCCACTTATGACTTGTATCCAAGTCTTGAGGATTCTACATGTACTTCATACAGCTTAGCTCCTCAGGGTATAATATTTGACTCTGTTGTTTCTGCTGCAAAAGGGTACTGCCGAGCGAAGCGTCAGAGACGCGGCGATCATGTAAATATTTGCAACATAAGTTTGAATATCATTGAGCAAGAATTGGTCAGCGAAGCCTCGACAAATGACACACGCGTTGTGAATTTGTCAACCGGTCATTATATTTGGAACATACAGAGAAAGGATGACAATGAAAATAATTTATTTAGGTACATTCAGTCTTACGAGATGTTAAACAGTGTGTGGGTTCAATTCCAGCCTTTCATCTATTCAAATGGTTCATTATTTCCGCCAGAAGACCTTCGACTTGTGGCCGTAGTTTCGTACAGTCTTTCGCCTCAGATAAAATTATTGGTGAATATTTTATCAGGCTTAGGTGTATTGTTTTGTGCTATATGCTCATGGGTGGTACAGAAAAATCGCAACCATCATATATTTCAGTCGTTCGGATCAGTATTTTTTCATATGCAGTGCATTGGGTCGTCACTTGTACTTTTGGGTTGTTCGATATCTAATATTGATGACACGTATGGGTTTGAACAATCATTTTTGGATATGAGCTGTAATTTGAGGATTGTTTTGCGTATGTGTGGCTTTCTTTTGTTGCTCGTAATGTATATTCTGAAGGTAATTTATATATATTGCACGTGTGTCTTATGCAGGTCACGGAATGCTCAAGAAGATCTTTCAATTTTTGTTAGCTAAACGCAGTCAAAGCAGGACTTTTGTCAAATTGCTGTGTCCCTTTTCACACAAGGGATATACTCATCATGGCATCTTTTTTCTTTGAGTTCACAGCACTTGGTAGTGCGCTTTTGTACTTCGCACCGTTATCATACAAGCGCTATGAAGCAGACTTTGATGAGTACGGCTTTGCTACTGTAAGCTATGGGAGTTGCGGGGATTTGAAAGAAACTTCTGGGACTCTTGAAAGAACATGGATGGCCGGTACTCTGATAAATATCATGACTTTGCTTTGTATAACGTTATTCATTTACCGGCAAATAAAGGAGTTTGCGAGGACTACAGCCGAGTTGTCGTCATTTCAGCAGCAGTTGTTGAATGAAGCTGATCAAATTTTTCGTGTTGTTGTAATTCAACTTTCGGTTGGTTCGTCTATTGCATTGTACTTTTTGACTTTAAAATATCCTCAAAATCAGTACCGCAGTTTGGTTCGAACTCAGTTATTACCTATGATAGGCGTGTCTTGTAATCTGTGGCTAATTTCCATACCAATAAATTCATATTTGCGGCGTCAACAATGTATCGATCGTGGTGATAGTAATGAAAACATTTCGATTCCTTCGATTCTGGATTTACCAATGCTTGGACCTGTGTTTGCATGCTAGTATTTGATCGGTGAACATTCATTTATTTTAAAGATATGATGTGAGTGCGGGGATTTGAAAGAATTTTCTGGGACGTTTAAAAGAACATGTATCGCCGGTACTCTGATAAATATCATGACTTTGCTTTGTATAACGTTTTTCATTTACCGGCAAGTAAAGGAGTTTGCGAGGACTACAACCGAGTTGACGTCATTTCAGCAGCAGTTGTTGAATGAAGCTGATCAAATTTTGCGTGTTGTTGTAATTCAACTTTCGGTTGGTTCGTCTGTTGCATTGTACTTTTTGACTTTAAAATATCCTCAAAATCAGTACCGCAAGGTATTACCTATGATAGGCGTGTCTTGTAATCTGTGGCTAATTTCCATACCAATAAATTCATAGTTACGGCGTCGACAATGTATCGATCGTGGTGATGGTAATGAAAGTTTTTTCGATTCCTTCGATTCTGGATTTACCAATGCTTGGACCTGTGTTTGCATGCTAGTATTTGACCGGTGGGCATTAATTTTTTTGATGATAACATGTGAGGAACAAAAACTGACAAATTATTTGCGTATGTGAGACAATTTGTTGTTTAGAATGGATTTTATAGTAGATGTATATATATATATATATATATATATACATAAATAGTTTTTCGTAGAATTTATCCTTTTTATCAATTTGCAAATGATATCCTTGAATTTGGAGCTTTATTGCGAAGTACTAGAAGCCAACGTCATGAAACAATTATCTGATGAGATATTTGTTAAAACAGAGAGTGAAATATAAGTTACAATGATCACCTAGATTGATTCTACACAGACTTCTATAAATATACTTTTTATTCATTTCCACTTTCCTTATTACTTTTTATTAGGTAGACCTCCGTCTTGAAAATCTCACCAATTTTCAACTATCGAGAACTTTACTATCAAGCAACTCGCATTTAAATCGATAATTCCCTCAAAGTTTAGTATTTTTTGGGTATGCGACATAGAGTAGATGGTTGCAAAGTATCTTTTTCATTACCATTTGTATCCAATATAAGGTCATATGTTAGTATTTTTGCCAGTCTCTCGCTCCTGTTGTTACCTCTCACGGTAAAAAAGAGCTTGTTCGAACTTTGCGGTACTTTGTTACTATTCCTCTCTTCTGTTTGTGGTGCATCCTCGAATTTGTGGAGGTAAGAATCAATGACGAAGTATAAAGAGCAAAAGTGATGCGCTATAAGCGAGCATGGCATTTATCTATTGATCTATTTTCTCCATTTATGACGACAAAGCTTCAAGATTCGATTATTGTCCATTTTACTGTCGTTGATTATGACAACTATTTACATTTTATGAACTTTCACCATTATTGTTTATACGAATTTACTCAAAAAAGAATCATCTTAGCTGCGGTAGAGATGAATGAAGGAGAGTCTGCACAGGAATTACGCAGCTATACATTTTTAGCAAATAGGAAAGATATAACCAAGTGTACCTAATCAAGAAATACAAACTTTGATGAACAGGTCTATGAGAAGTAATGTTTTTCAACAAAAAGATGAACGAAGGAAATCCTATTTGAAAGCGCGACCCTTTTAGAAAGCAAGATAAGTTCATTTCATGTATTTTAATCTATAGTTATGAATTATCTTGAAAATTTAGGAGGTAGCTGTAAATTGATTAAATTTTCGTTTCTGTAGGACCCCTGATCCAGCCTTCTTTGTGTTCGAAATATGGCGATAGTCCTTTGTCAAAGATAAAATGGATTGATCGTATCTCTCAGAAGCACCAGGAACCGCACCCTGCTTTTCAGTTAAATGACAACGGAATCCCATTGGCATGTTGAACTTAACATGAACTCCTTTTCTCGCGAGACATCGTGCGCAGTCGTTGAATGGACATCTATTGCCAAAACCAAGCTCACCATGGGCACCGCGCGTTCTACCGCATCGGGAACAAATCTTCCGAAACGATAGTTCCTTTGGCAAAGTTGAATTCTTGAGCATGTTTCCGGTTATCAAAACATGTACAGGTCTTTGAACTGGTACTTCAATACACTGTCCGGACCTCTCAACTGGACTCGGGTTTCGACTTTCGTGCGGAGGACTTGGCCATTTTGCTATTTTCTTCTCGTCTTCATTATGACCACCCGAATCTTCCATCTCACGTTCAAGGGTATCAAAAGATTTTGATAACGTTACACAACTGCCTATTGATATGGCATTTGTTGACTGCGATCCCAATGATATTGTGTTGACCAAAGGAATCTTCGGTAATGCAGGCTTTGAGCCTAACAATGCCATTAAAGCTGCAGCAGCTGTAGTCTCACTTTCTTCTACAGAATTCATGTTCTTTATCTTCTTGGGAGATGATGGTGCCGACCGTATTGACTTAAATTCGGACTTTAACGGTGATTCACTAGCGTCGCGCTGTTTCATAACCATGGAAGCCTGTGGCATCACTATGTTGACAGGACGAATAACATGGTCTGGACGCTTGCTAGATGATTTCGGGGGTAGCTTTCTATTATCACCGGACTCATCTCCCTCAGGTAAGTTGCAACAATTTACACATAAACAGTTTTCCTTGCTACAATACAAACCTTTGCTGTAACACTCACAATACTTTTTCAAACAATACGACTTAACACAGCGACATCCAACCGTGGAAGTTCCCTTGCTGGGATTCGATATTGATGAAGTACTTATCTGAGCCTTTGGCTCAAATGCTGCAGGGTTACGTTCAAGAATAGCGCGTATGGCTGCTTTTCGCTCTTTGTTGTCCACATCGGAATTATGGCAATCACGGCAGCTGCACAAGTCGCTGCACAAAGCTTGTGCACTGAAACATTGACAATAAAGCTTCAGACATTTAGATTTTTTACATGTGCACCCAATAGAACTTCTCAAATGTATTGAAGACGCAGATTGATTCGGAGTAGGCCCGGTTACATCCGGACGTTTGTAAGGTTCTGGTCCTATGATGCACTACAGACGGAAGAGGCGGTTGAGAATAATGGCTTGCCCTCGCGGAAGGGGGTGGTGGATGACTGTAGTAGTGATGATGCAGCGGAGGAGGGACATGATATCCGCCATTGTAATGCATCTGTTGCTGTATATTGAAAATGTCAAGTTGAAAAATTGCCCTTTTCCATCGAAAATTGAATCATGTAGAAATATAAATTTACTCACGTAATAGAATTGAGGGACCGGAGGATAGCCACTCGGGTGCTGATGACCACGATCATAGTAACGCGGTGGACCAGGCGGATTGTTCCTGTGTTTGGAATCGGGAGGTGCGTTTGATCTTTGATCGCTCATTGCTTCGTCGCATTGACTGAAATAAAGTTTCGTATTATGTTTTTCAGAATTTAAGAGAAAAATGGATTGGTTGTATTTATAATGATCGTTATGCCGATGTGACAATGAACATAATTAATGATATTGTCACTTTAACGCAAATGTTTGAATTTTAAATTTGTCGTTTAAACAAATATAAAAAAAGTCTTTCAGCGAAGTATAAGTGAAAATTATTTCGTTATGCTTTTTCTATACAAATTCGGCGCCCTCGAGCATGCTTCTTGTTAAGCACACATGTAGAATTTACTAACACGCCATGGTGCAATGCTGCTATAAGAAAAATACGTAAATGTTCATGTAAATAGACTTTACCGAGAACTAATTTTTTAAGTTTAAAACTGAGCTTGGAATTAGAGTTCCAATATATATGTCAAAAGTAAGAATTGCTATATAATCAAAATCTGCGTAGATGACGATATCTTTTGCAATAAATACATACTTACCGAATATTTGAAGCTCGAAGTTTCATTAGTTTGATCGAAAGATACAAAAATTTCATACGTACATATGTACTACGAGAGCTACTCCGAGCGCAGTACGTGTCACGTTATTAATAAATGTTAATTCACTTCGGTCACGGTCACATGGTACATATAGTAGTTTTATTATTAACATGAAAAATTTATTCAACGCATTCGAATTCCCATCATTTCAATCTTGAAATTAAAGTTTTAAAGATAAGTTCACACTCCTAGTGCCTCTCAGTTGGACCGAAAAAGAAATAATTACTCACTCCGAGTGCAATGAGAACCATATTTTTAATGATTTCTTCACTTTTTCATACACTTCTCTTGGGAAACAAAAAGGATGTTTCCTCTAGTTCGCGAAATAATATCCATATAATTTAATTTAATCCAGGTTGGAATACAAACAAACAAAATAAGCAAATTAAATATTGCTGGTGCTTTGAAGGAGCTACACTTTATATTTCACTCAAGCTTCATACATTTAGGCTATCAACTGTGATAAAGATTTTCTAAATGATTTAAGCCGGTTGCGCACTAATTGAGGAACACTTCTAAATGTCGTAACGATACAATTAATGTAGGCGTAACTAGATGAGTGACGGAGACACTATACGGCAGTCAAAATAGAATAATTATGATATGAATGAATTTCTGTGAAAACGCATTATCATAGTAACCGACATCTAAGTTAAAATACTGGGTACTACCGTTAGCTTCTGTTTGACAAAATAGCTAGTCCTTGCCCGTTTCTTGACTTTTATGAATGCATTTAGCTTGGGTTGCCTAACATCATCTTCCTCTTCTTCCAAATCCGCCTCCCATTCAATCGGTACCCCGTGTTCTTTTATGGCATCTTTTGCAGGACCCCAACTAAAACGAACAAAGTCTGGATAACAAAACACACTATTGAAAATATTCAACACGTGAACAAAAATTGTATCATAAATATTTCTTCACCTACAAAACCAAATATACTTACGGGTCAACCAAGTTCTTTTCCATCCACACCTTACATTTAGGATCACTCGGATATCCCGAACCATAATCATTAACTTCTGGCACGTAATATTTTCCTTCACTAAAAATCCAATTACCAGTCAACTCATCGCGCATTACCTTCGCCACAATCGAAGCAGCAGAGCAACTCGCATATTTATCATCCGCTTTCTTTTCAACCACAAACTCAATACCCTTACCATTAAACTTGGATTCCAATTTTCGTTTGTACGAATCTGGATTTCCTACTGTATCCACATACACCTTACAAACCTTCACCCCATTTTCCAACGCAGCAGTAATAAGCTCCATGGCAGCATCATGACTCATAGCATTAAGATTGTACGGGGAGGGATTCCGAAGCATATTAGCAGAAATTTCACTCGCATGTAAGACCCTCAGAATAAATCCCAACTTCTCCACCTGAATCATTTTATCAAAAAGAGATTTGCGATGCTCTTTGGCCATCTGTTTGGAATCCTTAAATCCATGCCTCTCCAGCTCTTCGTCATATTCCAGAGACCAGTAAGCGGCAGCATACGTCATAGGTCCTAATACCGGTCCACGTCCGGCCTCATCGATGCCTAATACGACACCATGACGTTCATCGAGGCAGGAGGGGTGTACATTTGAAATTATCATGGAGTTTTGGTTTTGGTTTTGGATATGGCGTTGGTGTAACGTGTTCAATGCCTCGATGGATTCTTTGCGGGTAGCATATGCTTGGTAGGTGGTGGATTTTGAGTGAGTCTTGGATGTCGATGTTGACATGGTCATTAATGATTGGAGGAGTGTAGGGTATTGTTATTTATGATATCTAGTTAGTTATTTGGATTTATTTTGTCAATGGTCGTGTATTAAAAAAGTTTCTGGAGATTGTAATTTGAAATTATGAGCGCAATAAAGTAGGACGTAGAGGTGCACCGGCAGGGTAGTTTTTAAATATTTTTAGCTTTTTCTAAAATATTTTTACACATTTAAGTCCCATTTTTCTTAAAGATTTGGTTTGTATGGGAGATTACTTTCGCTTTGAGTGTGATAGACATTACTACCTTGCGCTCCATTTTTTTAATTCATGGTTTTTGTGCTGACGAAACGACGTACGTTCTCTTTCAAAAGTAACGTTATCTGATTCCGAACAAACGAAATAGAAAGAATTGGTAGAAATAAAGTCCTCTGCTATCTAACTCATGAATCGCTTCCATGATTGTCTTTAATTTTGAATCAAGTTATCGAAATGTCTTCTCTTCCCACCTCGCCTCCATAAAGTGACAAGACTTTTTTAATTTCTAACCTTTGGAACCATATACCTCACAAAACGAACTCAACTTTATGTTGTTGTTTCAATTCTGACGACAAAGCTCAATTGTTGCAGGGAATTTCTTTTTAGATTATATCGTTAAGTTTTTACGAGAATGTAGTTAGTGTATATGTAGCGAGGAAAAACTTATTACAACAAGTGTAATAAAAGTAAATTGTTTAATTAAAGGAACAATTTACTTTTGCCCCTCCGCAATCATTTGCATTAGAAAAATCGCGTGCATTTAATGTTATGGTGTTATGATCAAATTCGCTAAAAATATCCCTGAAACAAAATTTATACTACTTAACCATATCGGTAAGTTTACAAATATGACGCCTTTGCTTTAACATGCTTCACCTTTTTCGGGTAACTGAAAATAAGAAAAACGCTCCTGTAGTCAAAGCGACCGAAACAATAGATACCGTCAAAATAGATTTCAAAGACGTTTCGACCTCCTTCGTACTTGCCACAGATGTTCCACTTTCATCGTCACCAATCCAACCGAATGATCGTGTCACAGCCTTCTTCCAGCCACCGAAATACTTTTTCCGGTCCGTATTTGACATGGAGCTTTTCCAAGTTTTGTGCACTGACCACATCTCCCGAATCTCTTCCAGGTTAGTCCAAACACCAACTGCCAACCCTGCTGCAAAAGCCGCTCCCATCGCAGTAGTCTCCGGACATTCCGGTAAAACCACTGGGGCATTAAGCATATCTGCTTGAAATTGCATTAGAAGGGAATTTGCTGTTCCTCCCCCATCCACTTTCAAGCTGGATAATGGAATCTTCGAATCTTTAAACATTGCATCAAAGAGCTCCTTTGCTTGGTAAGCTATGGCCTCTAACGCAGCACGGCAAAAATGGTTCTTTGTGTGGGAAGCTGTCATTCCAACGATTACTCCTCGTGCGTCGCTTCTCCAATAGGGAGCAAATAGACCAGCAAAAGCTGGAACGAAGTACATCCCATCGTTTGTTTCTACCAATTTAGCATAATTTTCACTTTCAGAGGCATCATTAATAATTCCCAATTGATCGCGAAGCCATTGAATAGTACTACCGCAAAATGCTACTGATCCTTCCAGGGCATAGACAGTCTCTTTTGATGAAATTTTGTAAGCTACGGTCGAAAGCAAACCGTGATTCGATGGCACAACTTTCGTTCCGCAATTCATCATCATAAATAAACCCGTACCATACGTACACTTTGCCTCCCCAACGTGAAATCCAGCTTGTCCAAACAGTGCAGCTTGCTGATCACCTAGAATTGAGGCAACGGGTATATCAATCACACCTTCATGCACACCAGAGTTCACACCACAGTGACCATATACGTAACTGCTCGGCAAAATTTCGGGCAAAGCCGTATCCACCGGGAACAATGGAAACGACAACACTTCATAAACCAAATCCGCACTCCACTCACAACTCTCAATATCCATAAATAAAGTACGCGATGCATTGGTAACATCCGTCAAGTATCGACCACCCACATTTCCGGCAGGAAATTTACTTTCAAATTGCACACCTTCCCTTTTCACATCATCATCTACCGACGACGAAGAAGGCATCCCCGTAAGCTGCCACACAAGCCAGGTATCCACCGTACCAAACCTCACAAACTTCCGCTCCTCATCATTCAACAAATCATCCTGCAAAGCCTTCACATTTTCAATCAACCAACGAATCTTCGTCCCCGAAAAGTACGTCGCCAACGGAAGACCGGTAGCACCCCTTAAACAATCCTTATTTCCACCATGACTCCGAATTAAACCTTTTACTAAATCTTCTGTCCTTGCATCATCCCATACAATCGCATTGTAATACGGAACACCCGTCCTAGAATTCCAAGCAATCGTCGTTTCTCTTTGATTGGTAATTCCAATCGCTTCTAATTTAATTACTTCTGGAATTTCATCCATGACGGCCGCGATGCAAGCTTTAACGGCATGCCAGATTTCCAAGGGATCATGTTCGTGCCAACCGGGCAGGTTCGGTAAATAAATTTGAGTGTGTTCGATTTGAGCTGAGGCTACCGGTGTTCCAGTTTGTGAGAATATCATGAATCGGCTGCTCGATGTGCCCTGATCGATGGATCCGACGAGTTTGTGTTTGTGTTTTTGAGATGTGAGGAGTGCTTCGGTGTTGATTTTGACTTTCATGGTGGTTATTTGGTGTTGGGATTTATTTTTGTTTTGAAATGTCAAGTTGTGAATATCATATATAAATTGTGATATCCTTTTTCCTTTTATGGTATCTTTTTTCTCTTTTCTGGTGTGTTTTTCTATATGATATGTGTGTCGTTTTCAGATGTTCGGATCCAAGTTAATTCTGTATGTGTGTGTGCGTGCGTGCGTGTGTTTTTGTA
>Ga0209092_10002904_pt1 | contig 15344 bp, 12 predicted proteins | sample FraStrMetagenome_FD_187446 | JGI IMG/M metagenome (GOLD analysis project Ga0209092, IMG submission 187446) | Marine eukaryotic phytoplankton communities from Arctic Ocean - Fram Strait ARC3M Metagenome (SPAdes) (version 2) | ecosystem: Environmental > Aquatic > Marine > Oceanic | place: Fram...
TATACGTTTAATCAATGAATGAATGAATGGTTGACGTGTTCTAAAAGCATCGTTTAACTAAAATAATATGCGTATTGCTATTCTCCCAAAAATTGAAGATTCCAAAATTTTGGGGAATCCAATAGAAATTAAAAAAAAGATCCATTTTTATGCATCCACGTGGAATACAAAATAGACTAGATGGTCTTCGATGGGGTCAAAAAAACGGATTTATATCCGGACCTACACAGCAGTTACTCAATCTATAGACATGAAAGCTCTTGCCAATCGAGATAAAGGTGAGGTCGTCCAATATCCTTATATACAGCGTGATGCATATCGATATAGAATACTTTGCCAAATCAACGGATGGGAAATTATAATCATAGATATCATTGGTCATTCAGAGTCCTTATTTTTGCGAAGAGGATAGTAAAGCACATAGATACATACATCAAAGGTACAAATGCATTCTGTATTTATTCATGTGTTTTAGTAAATCGTACTTAAAAGTGAATATTTCCCGTTATTTATTAATCCTAAATGATGGAAACGAACTTAGATCAGGTATGGAATTAAAGATTTTGATAGGTAGAACTAATGTGTGATTCTCTATACTTTTCTATATTAAGGTCTATAAAGGAATATAGGGGAATTAGAATATCTATATTTTAATTAATCCAATTTATTTAAAGAATCAACGCACAAGGAACTTCATCTAAGTTTATCATTGTGGTATATTCCACATACTATATTTCTTCTTCACTAAAAAGCGAACACGTTGTGAAACTGATAATGTCATTTTTATCCTTACATTTCGAAAAAAAAATTCACCTAATTCAGTCAATAGCTCCGTGCTAACACCAAAGTCGACTGTTGCTGAACTCTCCTATATCGCTCTCTTCAGGAAAAATGGGGGAACAAAATGGATCATCGCAATTGAATGGGTCAAGTCATGGAAGCACGCCTTTTCCGGACAGTGTTAACCTGAAAGAGGTTCTCAGCTCAATAAATCAACCTCAATCACTAGATCAAAATTTGAAAAATTTGAATGCTAGCAGGATTGGAGGTATAAGTGGTCTAGTATCCTTGTTGAAATCAGACACAGATGGGGGAATCGATTCTGCATCTGCTGATGAAAGGAGGAAAGCTCTTGGAAGTAATAAACTACCATTTTCTCCTCGTAAATCATTTTGGCAATTATTTATTGACACCTTTGATGACAATACTCTGCAAATCTTGATTGCCGCAGCGGTTGTGAGTTTGGCTGTAGGATTATACGATGATCCAGCTACTGGATATGTCGAGGGAGTCGCTATTTTGGTGGCTGTATTGTTGGTATCTTTTGTTACTGCAATTAATGATGATCAAAAGGAACGTCAATTCCGCGAACTCTCCGCTGTAAATGATGACGTTGAAGTCGTAGTACTCCGATCCGGTAAACCAATTCAGATTCCTGTAGATCAAATTGTGATTGGAGATTTGGTTTGTTTGCAAGCTGGAGACAAAATTCCCTGTGATGGAGTTCTAGTAAGCTGTGATGGATGCGAATGCAACGAGTCTACTTTGACTGGGGAACCGCTTGATGTTGAAAAGAATCTCACTGACGATCCTTTCGTTTTAAGTGGATGTACAATGGAAGCCGGAAGTGCTCAATTTATTGCCACTGCCGTCGGAGAGAACTCGCAATGGGGCATTATTAAAGCACACTTGGAAAAGGAACAGGAGCAAACACCTCTACAGGAAAAACTTGATGATATGGCTGAATTGATTGGTAATGTAGGCACAGCTGCCGCTGTAGCTACATTCCTAGCCATGATGGCTATCAAAATCTTTGTGAAACCTGCTTACCTAGATGAAGTGTCTGTTTTTTCTCATGCTCTCGATGCCTTCATCATTTGTGTCACTATTGTCGTAGTTGCTGTTCCTGAGGGTCTTCCTCTTGCTGTTACTATTGCTCTAGCATTTAGTACAAAGAAGATGCTTGCTGATCAAAACCTGATCAGGCACCTTTCTGCTTGCGAAACAATGGGAAATGCGACCAATATCTGCTCAGATAAGACAGGAACTCTAACAGAAAATAGAATGACTGTAGTCAAAGGTGTTTTTGCTGATCAATCCTTTACTGGGCCTGACCAAAAGCCATCCATGTCTGAGAAAGCCAAGCAGATCATCCTTCAATGTATAGCCACATGTTCTACTGCTAGAGTGGTACTTCGCAAAGATGAAGCTCGTCCCATTGTTATTGGAAACAAAACTGAAGCAGCCCTTATCACGTTAGCAATGTCCAAATGGGGAGATAATGATGGGGTTGAAAAAAGACGTTCTGCCGCACGCTTTGGAAAAGAAGGTGGAGCACGTCTTTTCCCCTTCTCCAGTGCAAGAAAGAAGATGTCAGTGCTTGTGAAGGAATCTTCAACTTGGATGCTTTATCATAAGGGAGCGGCTGAAACTCTTTTGGGGTCATGTACAACTTATATGGATGAAAAAGGAGTTGAAAAGACCCTTACCGCAGAAGTTAGAGCAAAGTATGAAGGTCTCATCTCAGCTTACGCGGCAGATGCCCTTCGTTGTATTGCCTTAACACATAGGAGTAGCATTGACAAAACTCTTAAGGCAGCTAAGATTGAAGTTGAAAAATGTTCCGTACAAGACTGTGAAAAGTATCTTGAGAACAATTTGTGCGTAGACGCTCTTGTGGGAATAGCTGATCCATTGAGAAAAGAGGTAGTAGGAGCTGTTGCTACGTGCCAAAAGGCTGGCATTATTGTCAGAATGGTTACAGGAGATAATATTGATACAGCAAACGCAATTGCTAAGCAAGCCGGAATCTTGACAGAGGACGCGCTTTCTATGACAGGAGAAAAGTTCAGGAAACTCACTCCAAAACAACTTGATGAAATTCTACCCCGCTTGAGGGTTTTGGCTCGATCAAGTCCAGAGGATAAGCACATTCTCGTTCAACGTCTGAATGGTGGCCTTATGCCTGAAAATGAAGAAGAATGGCTGAATGTCCATCCAGACAAGGATTTTGCTACCCAAAAGGATTTGTTACTTCCTGGTTACAAAGATGAGGTAAGTGCTTATTTCTTTACTTTAGTTACAAATAAAGTTGCATCTGTTTAGCTTACCAATGTTTTGCCATTTTACACCCATTAGTGGGATACAAGTCGAGGCGGCGTAGGTGAGGTTGTAGGAGTTACAGGGGATGGAACTAATGATGGGCCAGCTCTAAAAGCTGCTGACGTCGGGCTTTCTATGGGAATCAGTGGAACTGATGTTGCAAAAAATGCATCTGATATTATTATTATGGACGACAAGTTTTCTTCTATCGTAAAGTGAGTAAAAAATTCGTGATTTATCGTTATTAAAGTATAATATATCTTTTCCTCAAGTTGATTTCTGAAATCTTTTCAGGGCCGTACTTTGGGGGCGTTCAGTATTTGACAACATTCGTAAATTCCTTCAATTTCAGTTGACTGTAAATGTAGTTGCGCTCACTATCACATTCTTGTCTGCAGTGGCAGGTTACAAACCTCCCCTGAACGCAGTTATGATGCTTTGGGTGAACTTAATTATGGATACAATGGGAGCTCTCGCCCTTGGAACAGAACCCCCAGCTGACAAGTTACTTGATCGTCGCCCGTATCGCCGTGATGCTAGTCTAATTAACAGGCCTATGTGGAGAAATATTCTCATTCAAGCAGTTTACCAACTCGGTCTCCTTATATTCCTTTTGAAGAGAGGTCCTGATATTTTTGGTTGTGAAGATGGATCTCGTCACCATTTTACAATTATGTTCAACGCGTTTGTTTTTTGTCAAGTTTTCAACGAATTCAATGCTCGAGAAATTGGTGATCAATTTCAGCCCTTTGCGTCTTTGGACAAGAGTCCAGCCTTCCTTGCAGTAATCATTTTTACAATTTTCGCACAATGGCTCATTGTTGAATTTGGTGGAGATTTCACACAAACACAGGAGCTCTCAGAAAAAGAATGGCAAGTGACCGCACTTCTTGGTGCTTTGTCAATCCCAGTTGGATATATCATGCGCCAGGTCCCTATTTCTGAGGATCCAGACTCTTTCGCGGGTGAAGCTCCTAAAGGTGCACAGACTAAAAAGGAAGAAACAAAATCTTTTTCTGTGCTTACTCTTGCATTAATCCCAATTGGTCTTGGAGCGGTATATCAAATCTTAGCTTCCTCATAAGTCGTACCACTTCTACAGGTTGGGTTCGTGGAAGTATTATATGCTTCGAACATATAATTTTTTCGGTAACACATGGATTAGGAGAAAACATTATTTCAAGTTGATGTAGAAACCCTCATCTTTGTTGTCTTTGATGAAATTTCTTTTGTCGTTTGGCTTTTAATGTAGAAAGTATTCATAATTAAAAAAACACTTTAAAAAAGTTACGTTAATGGAACTAGTTGTACGATGATGTTTTTCACCTCATTTTTCACAGATATTTCAACCGAAGTATTCGTTACAAATTGAACCAAAGCAAGAATCAAACCTTCATGTTGTGCCAAATGACTTCGATTCATCTCATCTTGCGACAGCAAGACTAATATACTAGCTGCAAGGTTCGATATGTTCCTTCGATGTTGCCCCTCTTTATAAAGATTTACAAAATCGACCAACATAGATAAAACTCTGCTGCTAGACATAATCGTATTTCTCAGCTCTTTTGATTGACAGCTTACTATGTTGAAGATCATCTTGAAGACTAACAGGGCTATTTCTGGGTCTGATACCAAGTCGCTCGTTAAAACTTGAAGAATCTCGGTATCTAATACCATTAATGCACTTATAGTTGGACTCGAAGAAACTTTCAGGAGTGAATGGAATATTATTTCTAGACATTTCTGGTTGTGATTATTATTAATCAACAAATTAATCATGATTCGCACGAGCTTCACAATACTTGAGCATGATTGCTCATCGAGATATGGAAGAAGTGAAGAAATGATTTCGACAGCATCTACACGAATATTTGTACTGTATTCTGAGCAAGCTAAAGATGACAATGTATTGAGGAGATTGCTATAATCTATCAAAAAGAGAACATTATCACCTCGACTTATTCTTTTCAGGACTTTCAATGCTCTCTCTTGAATATTCGAGTCGTTGTCATTCATAAGTCTAATTATGGCGCCTATGATAGCCCCTTCAGAATGACTTATGAGCCAATAATTATTTTCTACTGGAATGGCTAGACTTCCTAGAGTTATCACAGCATTCAATTTTATTCTTTCGCTATTGTATTCTGTTTGATGAATGATGACATTCAAAAGAACCCCTTGTTGCGCCATTGGTATTTTCGTATCCTGTGCTAACGCCAGGTTTCGGAGAGTTTCTGATATTAATTCTCGTATTGAATTAGATGTGCTTAAAAATGAGAGTTCCGCAATATATGGGATAAACAAAGGTTCTTGTACAAGTTGAATACGATGCTCTTCAGCGAAATACGAAATGTTTTTGAAAGTTGATATTGTTTCAAACTTCACTTGCTGCTCTGCCTGCTTTTGTAACCCAACCAAAAGTGCGGTAACCACGACACGAGTTGAGGCCATATAGTTTGACGCAGAGTCAATCTCTGAAAGCAAGTTCATTATTTTTATGATTTTTAAGACACTCCCATTGTTTTCTGCGTCTTTTTCACATATTTCAATTGACTTGATTAGCAGAGGTATCAATTCCATGCCGATCCGATCAAAAGATGCTCTGCGGACGCCCAATGTACAGCGATACACCAATTCAAGAGAAGAAAAAATTGAATAAAGTATCCCATGTTCTTTGTTTTTTATGTTCAATGCATAACCAAGCTGCAAGCAAAGTGAATTTGCTGCACCTTCTGTAACTTCATTGTCGTGGTTTTCTGTGTTATTATGATTGAAAAATTCTTTAGCAGATTTTATCGCTTCTTCGCGCTGGTCGAAAGTGAGAGCATGATTCAAGCCTAAAGGGAAACGTAAAAGGGATTCAAGGTTGGTTTCGAAGGCTTATTTGAAAAAATCAAATGTTTCAAAGCATGAGTATTAAATGGATGTGCTCACCACCGACGATTTCTTTGATGGTCACCATTTATTTTAATGGATTGAAATTACTCGCCAATTATAATTGTGAAATTATGAAGCATTACTTCCGACTAATTCATTAAAGGTATCTTTAAACCCATGGACTATCTTACAAAACAATAATATGAGTCGAAATTAGCATTTCTTGGCATAACTAATAAATTATTGAAAAATCTCAACTTGAATATAAATAACAGTCGTGGGGTATTTAATACGAGAATAGATAGGCATGAGCTAATTAGTTGCATTTTGTGGCTCTAGAATGGTAAATTAAAAAGCATAACTTTTTGGTTTTACTTCAAACAAGGATTATTCTTCAAACTATTTGTATTTGTGTAAAGCTAACAATATGGTTATAATGTCTGTTAGTCCCAGTTATTGATACTTAAAACAAGTAAGAAAAATGTATTTTGAATTTAATTTTTTTATAGTCTTAAAAGCTAAATCGATTATTGCCCTATTTTCAAATATTTTTAGCACGAATAAATTCCGTTGAGAAAGCGTTCTTACTGTACTTCATTTAAATGATTGAAGAAAAACAAGTTCAAACCTAAATTAGCTCCATTATTTATTAGTTAAAATAACGATGAAAAAATGGATTGTTCTAATTAAAGAGTGCTTTTTGTTTCTTGTTGAAGTGCAAGTGCGACCAAACATTAAAATTGATTAACTAGTAATTCTGTTGTCACTCGCTTTTTGGATAAAATAGCGAATAACCTGACGAAGGAAAGAGGTCCCTACAAACCGAGTTTTGAAGGTTTCATTTGGTCATATGCAGCAGTCAAACAAAAACTCCATTTTAATATGAAGTGGGTACGTCATATGCAAATAATTACAGCAGAATGATGATTAGGCAAAAGATCTGCAACAATTGATTACGTGATGAGGAACTCGCCACGCACACATATTTGTTAAATTCAAAGAAACCATTTTAAGTATGAAATATTCGTGCGTCACAATGTTGATTCCAAAGACAATCAACCCATCCTCATGATTTCATTAGAAAATCATTATTTCAGTGAAAAACGTTAATTTCTCATATTGATTGCATTTTTCTCTGTCTGAACTTTGATTGTAAGTTTTGAAAATGAAAAGCTGCGTCGCAATATCTTTGAATCTATAATCGTAATGTATCACAGATAGCATCAATATCTCTCGAGCTAATGTGATGGATGTGGTTTCTTAGAGATGCTGAGACTCTAGAATATATTTATGATATTCTGGTATTTGTTTCAATCTAATCAATTTCGCTGTCCCCATTTTGTCCCCAATTTTCAGAGGAAAAAATGAAGGCTTCAAAAACACTTTTGTCATCCTTATACTTGATTTTTATTACATTATCAATTGCTTCTCAACCTTGTCTAGCAAAGCAGGATTGCAAAGAAGGCCAATGCGAAGGTTATGAAGATCCTAGTTGTCCATCACGTCCACACATTGTTCGATGTGCAGCTGCTTACCTCGACACGAATAAGAATAATCAGCTTGAGAAAGAAGAGTTAGAATCCGCAATCTCTTCTTTGCCCTGGTATGCTAGGGGTATTTTGAAAATTATTGGCAGTGTTGGAACAATAATGGAAAAATGTGATGCTGATGGAGATGGTGCTATTAGTATCGACCATGACATGGATGCTACCAAAGAAACGTGTCTTGCTTCATGCTTTAAGAGAAAGGCGTTTAAGGCCGCTTTCTTTTCCGATTGTGAGCTTTAAGTGTAATGTTTATTTCTGACCTGATGGTTGATATCAATTTATCTCTTTAGTATTTTATATTAGTACCACATAAAACATAAAAGAATTATTTCACCACATGTCACATTGTTCTCGCTTGGATACAAACAGGAAAAATGATACAAATGCACTAAGATAACCAATTATTGTTCATAATTCGCTACAAAATGCTTCCTCTGGATTCGTATGGTCAATCTGATCATGAAATGGTGCAAAAGCCGATAAGGCAATAGATTTAGAACTTGAGTTCGCATATTGGCCTGTGAATGGACATGGGTTAACTGATAATTCGGGATATTCTTTTTCAATAATAGCTATTATCTTTTCTCCAACAAATTTATTCCCATATTCGCTCAAATGTAGTCCATCATTTAGATATTTTTGCCAATTATTGGGTGAATCATCTTGCATCTCTTTCCACAAGTGTATAAATGGTAAATTCAATTCTTCCGCAACTCTTTGTGCTGCGTTGGCATATTTTCCACTTAGCTCGATCGTGCGTTCCAATTTTCCTGTAGCTTTTTCTTTATAACGCTGAATTTGATATTCTAGTCTTGCTTCATGATCAACAGGAGGGGCACCGATCAATATCATCTTTGCTTTGGGACAAGATTCTTTGGCTATGGAATAAATTTTTTTCAAGTTCTTTTCAAATCGTTCCACGGGGACATGATGTCTTGGATTCAGAATAGGATCACTAGAATCATTTGCACCAAAAAAAATGGTTATTAATATTGTCGACTCTCCGCCAGGAAAGACATGTTCTTTTCCCTCTGAAGTAGAAATGTACTGTAAAATCCAATCAGTATTATACCCGCTAAACCCACGATTGAGAACATCAGCTCTCCTTTGGTAAGTATCTGTTAGTTTCGAACCAAACCCATACAACTGTGGACTGAAGGAGAGTTGAGTGATTGAATCTCCAACCAGAATGATTTTTGGAAAGACTTTCATTTTTCAGAATTTTTATCTTTTTTTACCTTATTTTATGTTAAAGCCGATCTTTCAAGAAACGTTGGTGGGAAGAAGACAATCAATTGAGAGATACTTTTTTCACGATCTTAACATACGTATGAGCGTTTTATTCCTGCATAAAAGCACTCAACTTCTATTGGACCTCACGACGACCATCGTAAGGTTGGAACCGCATATGATGCGAATGCATCTATGTAGTTTAGATTCTTTACACATGTACGTAGCCAAGAGATAGATACTCATTTTCAAGAGTCATACTTCGAAATGTAGACACAAAAAAGGTCATAAGTAACTCGAATCTAACATGTGGGAATATCTATTTGGCATGTTTCTTAAGCAAAACAATTGGCCATTTTTGAGTGTCACTTAAAAAGATAAGCTTCAAACTCATTCACTTAAAGGAACAAAACAAACATATATTGAGACAACGGTAACTTGAAACTAAAATTTAGCTAAGTTAGCCGAAACCTGTCCGGAAATTGCATTTTGTTGAATTTTGTTGTTTTCAGTATTGCATAGGCTAAATAAATAGACAAGTATTTCATTACTCAGCACTATCATTTAATTGCATTGGTTATCAACAAACTTTAATTTAAAAACCAGCTGCATCGATCCTCAGTTGCAAGCAGTAATAGAAGAAGTTTCCGTCAACAAAAAAGACGAAGCACCAAGAGAAAAGATGACAGATGAAAAGAAGGTCACAGACAATGATGCAGGTTTAGCTGAAGACAAAGCACGTAAGGCCGAAGAAGAGGTTGCAAGAATTGAAGAGGAAGGTGCTCGGATTGCAGAGCAAGCTCGCATTGCTGAAGAAGCTCGCATTGCTGAAGAGAAAAGAGCCGAGACGGAAGCAGAAGCACGTAGAAATGAAGAGTTAACAATGGAACAAGCAAGAGCTCGCATAGCAGAGCAAGCGAGGAAATCCCTTGAGGAAGAGGAAAGTAATGCGAAAACAGAAGAAACAACTCCTGCCCAAGATCAGGCTGAACCTGGAGCTGAACCTAGCGCTAAAAAGAAGAAAAAGAAGAGAAAAAAGAAGAAGAAAAAGAAGAAACCTATTGACGAAACAGAAATAAATGTAGAAGATGGAAATACTGAAAATGCAGAAGCCGATGAAGATGAGGCTGAAAAAGTTGAAGAGCAAGAAAGCAAAGAACTAGAAGACCAAGAAACAGTTGGAGTTGATAATGTAGCTGACAGTATTACTGAAGAAGAAAAAGGAAAGGCTGAAGCAGAAGCTGCACGTGTTGCTGAGGAAGAGAAAGCTAAGACAGAAGCTGAAGCTGCTAGAATTGCCGAAGAAGAAAAAGCAAAGGCCCAGGCAGAAGCTGAAGCTGCTAGAATTGCCGAAGAAGAAAAAGTAAAGACTGAAGCAGAAGCCGAAGCTGCTAGGATTGCCGAAGAAGAAAAAGCGAAGGCTGAAGCAGAAGCTGAAGCTGCTAGGGTTGCTGAAGAAGAAAAAGCGAAGGCTGAAGCAGAAGCTGAAGCTGCAGCTGACGAAGAAAAAGCAAAGGTGGAAGCTGAAGCTGCTAGAATTGCTGAAGAAGAAAAAGCGAAGGCTGAAGCAGAAGCTGAAGCTGCAGCTGAAGAAGAAAAAGCAAAGGCGGAGGCTGAAGAAGAAAAAGCGAAGGCCGAAGCAGAAGCTGTACGTATCGCCGAGGAAGAAAAATCAAAGGCAGAAGCTGAAGCTGAAGCTACGAGAATTGCCGAAGAAGAAAAGGCAAAGGCTGAGGAAGAAGCAGAAGCTGCTAGAATAGCCGTGGAAGAAAAAGCGAAGGCTGAAGCAGAAGCAGAAGTTATACGTATTGCCGAGGAAGAAAAAGCAAAGGCCGAGGCAGAAGCTACACGTGTTGCTGAGGAAGAGAAAGCTAAGGCGGATGCAGAAGCTGAAGCTGTGCGTATTGCTGAGGAAGAGAAAGCTAAGGCGGAGGCGGAGGCAGAAGCTGAAGCTACTAGAATTGCCGAGGAAGAAAAAGCTAAGGCAGACGTAGAAGCTGAAACTGTAGCTGAGGAAAAGAAAGATAAGACCGAAGCTGATGCGGTAGTTGCAAGTGTTGCCGAAGAAGAAAAAGCTAAGGCAGAAGTAAAAACAGAAGATGAAGTAGTAACTGCAAATGTTGAAGAGAAATCAGTAAAGTATTCTGCTATAAGCAGTGAGGAAAAGAAAAAGCTTGATGTAGAAAGGCTTCTCGAACGCTCTCAGGCATACCTTATAAGAGGGCGACCATTAGACGCTAAAGGAGGCCCCATTGCAAGACTTGATTTTTCTAATCCAATGGCGCTTTCAGAAAAAGATAAGCAAAGCGGTCCACCAAAGGAAGATTTATTATCAGAATGTAACAAAATATCTACTTTTTATGCTATTGAAGATTTAAAAACAGAAAGAGATGGCGTTGATTGGAATAAACGTGAAATGTACCTTTCGCTAGATGATTTTCAATCAAATTTTGATATGACTCATGAAGAGTTCTATGCAATGCCAACATGGAAACGAGCAAATGCAAAGAAAAAGGTTGGATTATTTTGATCATTCATATTCGTCAACATAGCTTATGATATAAATAAATATGAATCTTCTTATACCTTTTTGAGGTAAATGTTTTTGAATTATTTTTATTGTTGGAATTTTGTCTCTTCACTTTTTGCTCCATTATGATATGCATTTGAGCTTAGATTTATTCCATTTGAAAGAACTTAGACATTTTACTGTGCCCAACCAATATGAGTATTCTTTTATAATATATAGGACTTTTCGTTACCTACAATGTGTAAGCTCATTCCGATTGCGCATGAGGTTATACTGGGTATAAAATAGAAATGTTGTGATTTTCTTGGAAGTTTTCCAGTTTCGTTTCAGAAGAAATGATCACACTTGATGCTCGTTCCCACCAGAACTTTTGTATTCTTTTTTGGAGCTCATCAAAATCATCTATAGTTGTGTTGATAATATCTTCTCTCCATTTCTGTCTCGCTTTTGCACTTTCACGTTTTAACCATCTTGATAAAGACAACAATCCTTGAGCTCGAGCGGATAATATTGCACCATCTAAATTACCGATTGTTCCTATAATTTGTAGTTCAAGAATATTTGACTTTGAATCCTGTAACTCAATCGAAGCTCTTCTCTCGAGAAACGAACTGATTTCATCGTATAGCTCTAATGTTTCTTTCAAGTTCGGGTCACGATAACTGATAAAGGATAAAACCCCATCCCGCATCGCAAAGGAGGAAAATGCCCCATACGCTCCACCTTTCATCCTAACATTTTCCCAAAGATATCCATTTTCAAGATAATGTAATATTGTTGAAATGGAGCCATGGGCTATTTCTCCTGCTTCAAAAATGCGGGCACCTTTACCAACGTATGATACTTGAGTAGGAATCACAAATCCGACATCTTTCATATTCGACGCGTAGAGATCAGACTTTGCTTTTGATATCCATGGGTGCACATCATTCTTAAGATCTACCTCGACACGAGAAGAGCTTTTGCCAAAGCCTTTACTTTCAATATTTTTTATGTATGGATCTGCGATTTTCATCACTTTTCTATCACCTGTATAATTTATTAGCAATCCACTCCCTCCCAAGAACATTGTATCTTTCATAATTTTTTGAATATTTTCCAATCGAACAAGAATAGAGGGCCAGTCGCTCTCCATATCTACAAGTAACTTTCGAGAAGATTCAAGAAATGTTGCACCTTTCAATTTCTCATTCAAATATCCTGTTACAGTGAAGTGAGACTGAATACGAGTGTTTGAATAAACATGACCACTTGATTGTATACTTGTTGCTGACTGTGCAATCGATCTTTTGAGTATTTGTAGAGCTTTTGGATTGTCATCAAATTGGGTGTCAGATATAATTGTCCTAAAAATTGTAAACAATTGGTCGATTTTGGATATAGTAGTTTTTCCCCTCAAAAAGAAGTATGTCACAATATTATCTTCACTCTGAACCGTGATTTCATCTTGCTGTTCGTCTGAATTGACAGACATTACATAAATCATTGAATCAAGACCTCCTGTATCTTTTCCAATCAGTTGCGACAATTCACGATTCGACATAGAAATAGTATCCAGTTCAAACAACATATCCTCAAATAGTCGAAGAAGTACAATATCTTCATATGGTACGGATGAAATGTCTATACCTATGTCAACATAAAGAATTTGAGAGGTAGAAGTTGCTAGTTCATGTTTTACAAATTGTATTCCGTTTGACCCTGTAGTGACGGCGATTGGGTATTCAATTGATGTTGTACCTTGAATATCTTTCATTGAAAGTGTTGGAATCGTCTTTATAATTTCTGGTGGGTCGTCTGTATTTTGCCATGTTGTTAATGCATTCATTGAATGTTTGATATCGGAAACATCATTTTCATCAAGCCCCATTTGGATGGTATGGAGTCGAAGTTGTTCCTCCTGTCATAAAAAAAGGTATCCATCGTTTCAGTAAACTATACAAACTAACAATAAAAACAGGAAGTATGATACTCTTTCAAATTACCTTCTGTATATTTTCTTCCATCGAGTTGGAGGGAAATAATTCAATTGTGACTCGGTGGTTATTTTGAAGTAGACAACTTTGGATTGGAAGCAAAAACACTTCGGATTCCTTTTCTTGTATAAGTATTTTAAGCTTCGATAAATCATCTTCAAATCTGAAAGAGTCCAAAGGATTTGCATCATAATTCCATTTGTACGTTGAGGCAATTAGGAAGGAAACACCTCTGGAAGAAGCATCTTGCTCCCGGAGCTGACTCATTTGAAATAATAGATCCGAACGATGAGTAACATACCAACGAATATACTAAGAAATGGAAACATATATAAAAATAGTCGTTTGGGTTGACCCACCTGAAATTCAATAGTATTGATGGCAGCAGCTATATCTTCCGCTGAGAAGCCCTGCTCCACAACTTCTTGCAAGATTTCCAAAATGAGCATCTCAATCACAGGTATATCTTGAGTCGTTGCCACTTGCTGTAATCCAATCGAAAATGTATTCTGAAGTAATCCAACTTGAAACCCTGTTCCATCCGCAAGATCATTCCCTAATCCACTTTCCATCAGTGTTTTTCGAAGAATCGCCGTAGGTGTTCCGATAAGAAGATGTTCCAAGACTGTCCATGTGAGTTCCTCGAATGGTGATAGCAATTCCTTATCATTGAGAAGCCACGTCGTCAACATCATGTGCGAAGGACTTTCACTATCGGAAGGATAAGGATATCGTTCTGTTTTGGCGGTGGTGATTGATTTTGGTTGAAAGGATATTTGAGAGAGGGTTGCAATATCTTGTTTCTTGTCAAATCCTTTCAAGTAGTCATTTAAAAGCTGCCAAAACTCTTCTTCTTCTTCACTTTGCAAACCTGATACATATACTTTGGCATTTGAAGGATGATAAAATGTGTTATGATAGTTGACCATTTCCTCGTAATTCAAATCCGGAATATGAGCAGGATCACCACCTGCAGTAAATCTATATACAGTATCTGGGAAAATGGCTTCATTGGTATGTTGTTGCAATATATGATCAGGAGAGTAAAATGCTCCCTTCATTTCATTCAGGACAATTCCACTATATTCTAAAACTGTTCGTTGTTCTTCCTCCTCCGTGTTTGTCAAATCATAATGCCATCCCTCCTGTTGAAGAATCGTTCCATTATCCATCACACATAATGGAAAGAAGACAGCATCTAAATACACATTGACTAAATTATAAAAATCCTGTTGATTCCTTGACGCTACAGCATAGACCGTCCTATCTGGGAAGGTCATGGCATTCAAATAGGTATGGAGACTACTTTTTTTCAAATGCAAAAAGGGATCTTTGACAGGAAATTTTTGGGATCCACAAAGGACGGAATGTTCTAGTATATGAGGAAGTCCATTTTGGGAGGAGGGTGGTGTTCGGAAGGAAATTCCAAACACTCGCTCTTCTGAAATGTAGGTTGCTTCATGATCCTCCTTTGTATCTTTGTGTTTCTTTGAATATGTCCGTTCCTCCGTATTATTTTTCCAAAGAATTGATAAGACTTCCATACCTGTCCTTTCATGTTTGTATAGGACAGTGTCAGCATCATATTCGGAAAGAAATTCTCGTGTTAGGATATCAAATTCCTTGTGTTGATCCATCTTCCCCAACATGTCGAGTTTGTCATGATGTTCCGTTTCCAATTCGTTTGGTCGAACGACGTTCCTAACACCATCATCTTCATTATCATGATAATCCTCCTCGTTCTTCTTTCTCAATGTTGTCATATCAGTTCGTGGATCGATGGTGGACATCCAAACATTCGACAATATGGAAAAACAAACAAATATTAAGCTAACAATTCCATACATGATCATTCGTGCCTTACCACAATAGGGAGCACTGGAGGAGGAGGATAATCCTCGAGATTGTCGTCTTTGAGCTTTGGAAATCATTGTTCTCCTTGGATAGTGTGAGTGTTTTTCTTCGTTGTCAGGTGGGTTCTCGAATTGAATGGTCGAGAACCAAAAATAGGGATATGGAAATGTTGTAGGTTGGAGAGTTTTGTTTTCGCAACAAGTTCAAATGATTTGGATAGGATGATTT
>Ga0209092_10002905_pt1 | contig 15341 bp, 10 predicted proteins | sample FraStrMetagenome_FD_187446 | JGI IMG/M metagenome (GOLD analysis project Ga0209092, IMG submission 187446) | Marine eukaryotic phytoplankton communities from Arctic Ocean - Fram Strait ARC3M Metagenome (SPAdes) (version 2) | ecosystem: Environmental > Aquatic > Marine > Oceanic | place: Fram...
CTTAAATTAGTGTCACTCACACTAATTCCGGATACACACTAATTCCGGACTCACACTAATTACCACAATCAGTGTACCAACCTACACGAATAAATTTTGTACCTATAGCATAAAAAAAAAAAAATAAATAAAAAAAAAATGTTATCACACGTTAAATATAACATACTACCACCACCACCACCACCACCCTATAGCATAAAATACTCAAAAAGAAATGGAAACCGATTCAGCCTTAAGCCACAAACTTCTCTTTAGCCAAAATAAATGATTTGACAAACTAAATACTGACGAGTTTATGATGGCAGCATCTAACTTTTGGATTTCAAACAAGCATGAACATGGAAATGCTCATATCACCTTGAATGAAATTTAATATCTCAACAAATTCCACAGAAACAGTTGAGAGAAAGTGTTTTTGGACTGAATTTATTTAGTATTTATTTTTACAAATTTTCGTTTGTTTTGTATGAACTTGTCTTCCATAAATCATTAATATTAAAAACTACTGTTGTTTTTTTCTTTTTTTTTGAGTGGCGGTTATGTCTTCGTCTAATTCCATCTTTTTCTTCTTATACCCTAACAAGATGACGCGGAGTAAATTCAAATTAGCACCAAATACAAGTATCGACGCAATCCAAACAATAAAATGCACACTATATCCTTTCATTTCCAAACAAAATGCAGAAGCTAACCATATGCAGATAGCCGCCCCCAAAAATCCAAAAGCAATTTTCATTTCCCGAAATTTCCATTGAATTCTACTTGCACATAATGGTAATAGGCATAAATACCAAGTAAAATATTGACCCGTGATGACTTTGTTGAACATAACGAATACGTATGTTTGGAGGAACAATGCTAATGATAGATCATACGGTGCTATTCCCATACTGCATTGGAATAATAAAACAAATTGTGGAAGAAACAAAACCCGACTAATGAAGGATAGAATTGTTACATTGCCATCGCTTGCAGAAATAGATTGGAGTATAACCTCTTGTTTATATCTCGCAAGATAAATTCCATACCAATACATTGAATAATTATGTCGATGATCCAACCGTGAAAAATGATATAAAAGACCTTCTGTAAGCGCTTCTCTCCCATATTGTTGGACGCCTAAATAGGTAAGGCCTATGAAGATAAACATAGAGTATGATAAAAATAAAATAGGGGCAGGTTGGAGGATTCGTCGGACCCAAACATATAGAAATGTGATGATTTTGAGAAATACATTTTCATTTTTTGGCTGTTTTTGTATGACTTTTGTATTCTTTGGAAATGGATTTTTGTGTTTCTGATCTCTGAATTTGTTTATTCCATTTTTCTTTTTCCAGTACAGCATATGAGATTGATCAATGTACTGTCCATGACAAGATTCTCGGCTAAAATATGCCATGAAGGAAGGAGTATAAATAATCGGATATAACTTAGAATGGATTGCGATGCCATGTATGATTCCACATATTCCAGCACGAAGAATGATATCAGTTTGATTCCGTCTACGAAAAGGAAGAAAAGAATGAACCCATTGAGCATTAGTTGTGGCTATATGGACGGTTAATAACACAGGAAAGAGTACCATAAAAGATTCAGCTGAACCTCTTGTACATATGTTGATAGGCAGTGGATTATACAACCACCATAATGCATCTATCCATTCAGCATACGCCTGATTGGAAACATTGTTGTCACTTTGTTTCAGTTGCTTCTTCCGGTCTTCTCTACGCATTAACAATAATATTTGGCCACAGAAAGCATCTGCTACACAAAATAAAGTTCTACCGAACCATCTCATACTCCTTGTTTTGCTAGCACCCCAGGCCAATATGGTAGCTAAAAAAGGAGTGTATCGATACGTATGTCTTTCGAAGGGACTTTTGTCATTTTGAACTAGAACAGCTGCATCAGTGTATACACTATAATCAATGTCCGTATATTTCACTCCCCCAAGTAGCAATCCATCATCTAGCAGGAGAGGGAAGAGAATCATGATGAGGAGACGGATACTTAATCCAACAATGAAGGGGTGTTTGACAAATATGTTATTACATTTTTGAGATCCAATCATTGTATTGGTTTATTTTATTGTCGTGCAACATTGAAACGAAAAAATTTCCACGTTTATTATGTTCGAGACTTCTGCTGTTACTTAACCTTGCGCTATTAAAATTATCAGCTATTCTACGTATTAAAAATGCTAATGACGCCATTGAGAAGCATCTTTCACATCCTTCACTAAATTAAGACAGCTGCGAAATGAAAGTTGACACTTTATTCCTCCTTCCACTGCTTCAAAAAATAAATCCTTCCATCTTTCATTATGACGAAGTTGATCAGATTACACAAGCGAATGCAGAAGGAAGGCGTATTTTAGTAACTTACAAAAACGACAATATGGATGCACAAACATCAAACCAAGAAGAGTTGTTTGTGAAACAAATTGTTGCCACACACTATCTTCACAAATCCTGGGCAGATCTACGTCGTACTCTTTCCTATGCTCGTACTGAGGTTCGATTTTATAAAGACTTTGCTCCTCAATTTAAAGAAATATTTACACCTAAATGTCTTCATGCTGAGATTACACTTGCAGATGTTATGAAAGAAGATGAATCTGTGACAGATGTAAATCATGATCCACCGGATCAATGGCCATCTGATGATCAAGATCAAGAACAGAAAAGGTCTTGCCTTCAAAATATAGCTGGCTATTTGGTTTTGCAATCAATTTCTTCTTCTGACTATGTGCAAGAATCACCCTTAACACTTGATCAGGCAACAACATGTTTAGAAGCAGTTGCACAACTTCACGGCTCATGTTGGGAAAATGCTGATCTTTTGAAACAGGCCTCAAATCAGTTATCGGAAAGAGGTGGATCATATCATTTATCTATTCGAAATCCGAAGGAGTATCATGGATTGGTTGCTTCATGGAATCATTTTGTTTCAAATTTTCAACATCTTGACGAAGAATTGTTTCAAAGGGAGGAGATACAAAACGTTGGAAAACGGATACATAATTTGACTAAATATGTTTCTGATCAACTATCACCAACTTATACAGACTCCTATGCTACTATCGTCCACGGTGATTACAAAGCCATGAATGTTTTTTTGCCGATCCATCAAAATGACAAAAAAGCTTTGATGATAGATTTTGCATCAGCTGGCTTAGGTTTTGGAATGAGCGATGTCGCATTTCATATTCCCCATGCCGTTCATCCTAATGATTTAGCCAATGGCGGAGAAGATTTGCTGGTAGAAGCCTATTTCAATGCTTTGACAAAGGCGCGAAAAAAATCAGGGAATCTATCGTCTTACCCAAGAGACGTAGCACTTCGTCATTATCGATTAGCCAGTATTGATTATTTTCGATTCATACTTGGTCGTTTCTGGAAAAGTGCTACTGTGGACACTTTCGAGAAGAGAAAAAATAGTCAAAATACAGTTCTTGTGAATAGGAATGCAGATGCTGCATTTGCGTTCATCCGACGCGTAGAAGGTTACTTGTCCGAATTTGAACAAGAACTAGAAGATAGTAAAATGAAATGTAAATCCAGCTAAAATCTTTCTTAAACACGCTAATGATTTGATGAAATTCCTCTTTCAATCTTGCTTGAGAATCATATCAAATCATGATACAAAAATAATTTCTTTTTAATGCTTAAACATCATGCTATGCTTAGGTAAAATTCATGCATTCAAAACTAAGAAACAAAACGAACGTGCAACAAGATCAACATGAACAATTTTAATCTAAAGCTGTGTATTTCGCAATATTAGCAGGGGAAAGCCGTCTTCTACGATAAAATAAAACATAGGCGGTTTCTGAAACGACATTTCTTGGGGGTATTGGTTCTACTAGATCATCATCAAATTGTAACCATAACGGTTCACAAGAATCTGCAACTCCGCGTGCTTGCTCCATTGCTATTTTGCTTTGAACAGCAGTATTGTCTTTATCTTTGTTTCGACCCAAGCGCCACCCAGTTTGCACTGTTTCTCCTTCCATTTCCTGTAAATATACAATGAAATATACGAAACGGTTAACATAGCATATTGTGAGTGAGGAAGAAATAGAGGAAATCAAAATAACATATCGAGAGAAATGGATACTCACATAGGTATTAATTCCTACACCAGAAAATGTATGTGCAACAGATTCAACACCATCGCTCGAGCATTGTGTTGCCTTACACGCAGCAACATAATGACCACCAGTCATGCCTCCATAATGATTGATAACACCTACCAAGTCATAAATAGTTGACTCATCTTCTGCTTCCGCCAATGGAGATTTTGCATCACACCAATTCTTCATATTCAGTCCGGTAAGAGGAAAATTAACTTTTGTACTTATCTTTTCTCTCCATCGTGCGTTGCAATTGAATCTCTTGATGTGAAATGTTAACAAGTCTGGTAGATGCCACAAAGTCATCTTTTGCCTTCCCTCACGAGTCTTTTTACACTTTGGACAGGTCCATCCTTCCGCATGCAATTCTTTACAAAATTCATCGAGACACGCATCTAGCTTCATTCCACCATCAGGAGTAGTTCCACGTTTCTTGCTTTGCCCAGAATCATTGTTTCCATTAGCTGTTTTTTTTTCATTGAGTCCGTTTTCGTTCAAAAGGGATCGACTTTCTTTATGAATTTCAATCTTAGGTTGTGTATATAAAATAGGATATTCTTGGTAAGAGAATGATGGGTAAGATCCTGACTGGCTCATTTTGCGATATCCAATTATTCTACTAAATAGCTCAGATACATCTTTCCAATCTAGAATAATTGAACTCTGAGAAGTCATAAAATTTCCAATTGTACGGACAAGCGAAAATGGGAAGAGGACTTCATCTGTTATTTTCCTTGTGCCCTTTTGTGCACTTCCTACATCAAACTCACAGACTCTTATTTCAAATGGAAGTTTAGGGAGAAGTGAAGCTAGTTTTTTTCTTAAAGAAGAACCCGGAGTCGAAGAGCGTCGTTTGCGCTTTTTTTCGCTGTCTTTAGAGCGAGATTCTCTTTCAGAAATGATTCCTGCAGAAGTTAAGACGTGACGCCGGTCACTTTCTATGAGCACTCGTATGATATCATTCACAACTACCGATGCTTCATAAACAATTCTATCGTATACATCTTCTTTTGATAATTCATTTCCTTCGTCGGTATCAATTCTACCTAAAGCGTTCAAAAGACTCTTATGCACTTTCATTTTATTCTGAAGAAATCTTGATGCCTGCGCTATGATATGTGCTCCAGTTCTAGCCGTGCTCCATTCACTATGACATTCTATCATGAAAGGATGCCCAAACAAATTTATTTCGTTAATTTTTTCTTCGATTGGGACATTTGTGCGCCTGTGATAAACCATGAACTCAATTGGATTTATCTTTGGGACTGCATTACTATACAGCGGACGCACTTTATCCCGAAAATGCCGTATATTATAGTGTTCATCCCATTTAGGAGAAAAGTTATCAAAATGAATTTTTACTTCACTAGTTGATCTCATAGAATCACCATTTTCCTTCTTATCTATAGAGTCACTTTCAATTATCTCAACTAAGCTTCCAGAAAACCAACGTTTCCGCTGATCGATTGCGTCTACACGTAATCCAATTGAAAAATCGGAAGCATTTCTTGGCCAAAGGCGACGTGACATAGCTTTAGCAAGCGCTACAGGGTCGCTATCAAATTCAAAACATTCTTTTTCATCACCATAAGACTTAGATTGTTTTTCAAGCAGGCGCTGTTTTTCTGCGCTTGAATCACGTGTTTTTGGTGGTACTGATCTTCCACTTTCGTCACTGTCTTCATCTGAAGTTGTTGATACTTCAGTGTCGAGTTGAGGACGAGGATTTAGTGTCGACTCAAAGGCGAGTATTTCAGTAGGAGTATCTGGAGAATTCGATGATGCCTTGAGTTTGGCTGCGAGTTGAAAACAAGGTCCGGGTTTATCCGGCAGTGGAATTACTTTGAAATATGAATTAAGAGCTGTAGACTTCTCCGCAGAATTTGAAGAATTTTTTGCGTTTGGAGTAATTTCAGATCTACTGTACAATTTTAATTTGTTGACTGGAATTCCTGTTAAGTTTTGTAAACTTAACTTTAAATCCGCTATATCTGCTAATCGCGACATAGACAAAGCGTATTTCTCAAAAATGGAATGATTCGATGGTGGTGAGTTTGAAATATTTTTCGTTTCTCTTGATTCGCCCGAGCCTTTTCTTTTAGCTAATGTAAAGGGACAATTTGTGTATGAAGCCCTTCGAATTAAAGTGAAATGAAAAACAACATCATTGGCAGTAGGAAAAGGGATTGAAAGAATTCCAAAAGGATCGAAATTCAAACTGGAATGATCACATATTGGGCAAGTTACTCGAGACATCACTTGTCCCATAGCAGTGTTTGTAATCACTGATTTATTTCGTCTTAGGTACCTAAAGTAAAATAAAAAAATATTAATTTGAATTCCAAAACAGAAACAAAAACACTCCTGAACGTACCTCCACCATGCCTCACGGCCTACTCTAGGTACTGGAGTATTATTTACCCATTCATCTTCCATAGGTGGAACAGCTGGCTTCTTCCGAACTTTATTGCTATCTTCATGCAGCGAATCAAGAATGGCTAGAAGAAGTTCCTTAATCAAAAATTGTGCGACAAAGCATTTGATCAATTATAATTCCAATACAAATAACAGATTTTATGAAAAATTCATGTTACGTACCTGTGCATCCTGTTGATCATTACCTGCAAACTGGCTATTGGATCGTCCAAGTTGTTGCTTGAATTTTGATGGAGCCTTTGCACTATATTTGCCACTCCACAAACTCCGCAACAGGTCAGCATATTCTTCTAATACTCTTCCTCCTGTACCTAATACGTTCTCTTTGTTTAAATCAGCTTTATAAGAATTGCTCAACAAATAAGCACGCATCAATGGCAAATATCCCATACATTGTAATGCTGCATTTGCATAGCAAGTATTTCCTAGATTTGCCAAACCACAAGCACCATATCCAGGATATTGGCATATTGTTGCAGACGAATTTCCATTGGCATCGGCAGATTCTATAGCCGTTGAATTAGAGGATCCATTTGCATTTATTTTGCGACTTGAACCCAAAGTAGAAGTACTTGTGCTTGAGTTTCCCTTTGAATCCGTAGTATTTTTTGTATTTGCTGTTTCGTTTGCGGATGAATTGCTTTCTAAGTTTTTGAAGCTAGTAAGAGTACAGCGGCCTTTCACAGCTAAGCGATCTGATGAAACATTGATCCATTCATCGTAGGCGCTTGAGTTTTTAAACTCGACTCGTACTCGGAAAACCTCCCCTGGGATCAGACTACTTTTGATGTCTTCTTCGCTAGTATCATCATCTTCTGTATCTTCATCTGTTTTCTCGCCTGCTTTTTCATTCCTTCCCTTCCATAATTCTACCTTTGAAATTACTGCTTGATACCAACGTCCTGTCGAATCCATTGCATCAATAGCTGTACCAATTAAAGCCGGCCTTGGATTCAGTAACTTTCCATTAGAATCGAGGCCACGTAAAAACTGTCGAAAAGAAGCATCTTCGTCAGCTAGACGATGCTCTCTGCCAGCTTTCGCAGCTGCTTCTCTTGGCCAAACGCTTGATAAACAAAATGGTTACTTCAATACTGTAAAATTTAATCTGCTTGAAAGTAATAATCAAAAAGCCAACTTACAAAGTATCACTTTTTGAGATCAGTGCAAATTCCATCATGATATGAGAACCATTTGATAAACCAAAACTTTCAACTGTTGAATTGTCAGCATATTCGATCCAGTCTTCTATATTGTGATCGAAAATATGTGATCCATGTTGCCGTTTAACTGTGAACGGAGCATAACGATTTTTACACAATAAACTCCAAGGGCCGTACCTAAAAAGAAAAGAAGGGTAAGAAATAATGCGATATACAAAAAATAAACTTGGAAAGGAAAAGCATACCTGCTTGAAGCTGCGGTATTCCCATTGGTTGAATTTTTCAGGTCGATCTTTTTCCATAATCGGGCTTTTCCTTTACCGTTTGAATTGACAATACGCGCTTGATACACTCTAAGTCTTACGAGCAATTCGGAAAACAGCCGCCATAGTGGCTGTGATGGAGTTGCCATGACTCGGATAGACGTGGGACCATTATCACCCCGTCTGTAAGGCTGATATGGATCGCATACCTGTTGTTTCGAGGAATGAAAGTAAGGGAAAATGCAAATTGCGGAACATAAGAAGCGTAAAAGCAAATATTATAATGTAACTCACGTGGCATTCAAATACAATGGGATAAGCCTCAACTCCCATAAGTCTAGGAACAGGCCAAACTTGTTGATAGCCATTGTAAATAACATCTGAATTGCCGCTCACATCCATTCTGATTTCAAAACTTTCGTCATCATCATCAATTTTTAGAACATATTTTTCCTCTGATTCTTCGAGTTCAGGAGCTTCTGAATCTGATGGAGATGCAACCATTCGTGGTAAAGGAGGGCCACCACCATATATTTCATAGATAATGTCCCAAACTCCAGGAGGGATGATCACGTAATCAACATTCTTAACAAGATTTGGTTTGAGCGCATGGAATGATCCCATTGCACCTGGGGATGAAGCAGATTGTCTATCGACAAGATTTTCATTCGCTATTGATTTTGGTCGAATAGGGGACGCCTGTGGATTTGAAGGAACTTCTTGCATATCCTCATCACTGATTTTTTTCTTCTCCCATGATACATACTTCGTCCAGGAATCCCACCATCCTTTATCAACGATATACATGACACCATGTCCTAATCCGCCTTTACCATCAACACCACCTAAGCCTCCCCAAACACTTGTTGTGCTTTTTTGTAGTCCAATACTTTCGAATCCTCCATCCATGTTACTCTCATTTCCTATTCCATTGAAAATTTTTGAAAACAATGACTTTTTTGTTTCTTTTGGACTTTGAGTGTTGTCAACATATCTATCTTCACTGAAACTTCTATTTATAACACCTTCAGGAACCCAAAAATTCTTTTCATACCTTTGCCATCGTAACCATCGTTCCGCAACAAGATTCTTTTCAATGAAAAAAGAGGGTAAAACACCAGTGCCAAATATACGATGTAAAATGAAATCCAAGACATAATTGTCAATCGCTTTATCAGCCCAATCTGTGAATTCACTTAGTGACCAAAATTGTGGAGATGAGGAAAAGATGGATGGTAAAGAGTTCCAGAATTTATGTGCATGTGGGAAAGGTTCTATTAAGGTCCCCTTTCGCAATGAGTCAAGAATCGTCTCAAGATTGTTTCTCTTAGAGAAATCATATGTGTTTTGTCCTTTAAATTGAACTGTGTGTGTGTTATTGCTTTGAAATGTGTTTTGATAATGGGAATTAGAAGAGTTTTTATTGTAGGATAGGCCGTTTGTGCTGAATTCATAGAGTAAGACTGCAATGGTATCACATGCTTGTACGTTTAATATTTTGGAGTTTTTTCTAGTATTGTGATGATAAAATATGGAGGAAAGTGAAAGAATGATATCAGAGGAATCTTCAAGGATCCATGTTGGAAAAGTGTGTTTGGATAATGTTGATTTAAGTTGCTTAGGTGGCAAAAGGATGTGAAAAAGAAGGAGAATTTTCTGTGATCTAGTTCCACCTGTTATGATTTGTTGAATTAAATAAAAATAGGGTAATGGTATAAGTAAAACATGAATATAACACTGGAATCAAAAATAAAGATGCTTGAGCTTACGTAACGCCATCGCCACAAGCATACATAAGCTAGAGAAAGCGATGCCATTGATTGTTTCTCCAGCACCCTCTAAGACCGGTTGTTCAATCCTTGGTGTTCTATCTAATATAACACCCGTGTCATCAACTTCCAACCCCCCTTTTTTAATTTCAATAGAGGCTGCACTTGCTGCATGTCCCCATCTGCTTTCGGAAATAGCAGTCAACAATATATATGCTGATCCTAAAGGATCCACTAGTTGCAAAGACTGTTCAACACCATTGTCGCTACTTGGTCGTAACCATGATGGACTAAGCTTTCGGTCTGACGAATTAATATTGAATCCCTCCTTTGGTCGCTGTAGTAATTTTTGTATATTCTCGTCTTCTTTATCCATTCTATGTTGACCCTGTACTACATTTTTAGTATCTGCTTCTTTTATCTTGGCTTCTTTATAGTGCAGCCAAGGCCTATCTGATTCCCATCCCCTAATTAAAATACCATCCCCGCCTGCAAAAACACTGCGAAAGATTGTTTCATCTAAAAGTCTATCCTTTGATAGAATAAGCTTACTCTTTTCCTTTGCAGTGTTGGATACAGGAATAATGGACGATACAGATGAATGTGGATCAGATGATTTCTCAGCAGAAGGAGATTTTAATTCACGCATAATCTTTCTGAGCCGTCGTTGAACACGAAAAATTTGCGCAGGTTCAAGTAAATGTATGATGGACGAGATGCGTTCGTCAATAGCAGTTGTAACATCAATGGGAGGAACTAGTTTATGAAGATGCCGCTGACAAATAGTTTTCCATTCTGGAGGAATTGGTGGATGATTATATTTAGATTGAGGTTTTCGTGGAGATTTTCGGATTCTGTCGTTAGAAGAGGATATAGACTTTCTTGAACTTGATTTTTTAATTTGAGGAAACATTGCTGAAGATTTTGAGTTTTGAGAGCGCATGGATGTAGAATGATGGTTCTTCAATCTTCTTGCTGATAACTGGGAAGATCTCTGCATGCTTCTATGGGATCTGCTATCTTTCGGTGGAGCTCTGTTCATGTTTCTTTGACTTTGTGATGTTGTTTTCATATCTCGCCTAGATTTTTTCCTTTTAGGCGTAGATGTTTTCCGCGTATGAGAATTATCATGTGAATAATCAACACCATCGCTGTTATTTTTCACCGCTCTACTGGGACGCATATTTTTAGATGGGAGTAAAGAATCGGTGGCATTGTTTTCTATCTGACTACCTTTGGATCTGTTTCGTCTCGATGCATTTGGAGTCGGAGGGTCTATCAGCATGGTACTGGTGTCCTGTACCGCTTTGTCATTTTTTGATTGACACTGACCCATACTGACACGGGTTTTTCTTTACTCTGTAATTTTCTCCACCCGCTGCTAAATGCTATATGAATGTTCTTATTTATTGATCTGCATTGACTTTTTCAAACTTATTATCTTGCCCTTGACAGAGAAAAAAAGACTTTTGCGTAGATATCTTTCGATGTTATTTGCATAGGATGTGCTACGGTACGGTGATCAGCAGCTGCTTACCTTAAACTTGACAAATCAAATGTTTATTTTTTTGATAAAAATAGAGATAGATATACATAATTAAAAATAGTCCGCATCAATCGAATCTTCAAGAAATTAAAATTAATTAATCAAAAAAGTGTCACGAGGTACTCAAATTTACCTATGTAAAATTCATGATTTAAAGGCACTTCCAATCTTACTTAATAATGTGTAATTGTTACAAACAAATTTTCTTTCTATATTCAAATCTAAATCTGTTGCCATATACAAATAATAATCTATGTGCATCACTGAATGTTTTGTAATAAACAAAGCTTTCTTGTAGAATAATTACAAAATTAAAGTCCACTAATCTACAATGGAACTTATATTTAAACCGAAGCACATGTTTTTGCATCATATGTTCATAAAGCAAGATTGATATTTTGTTAATTAAAATATATATTAAAGACGTGTTAGCCGTTGCTACTTTTGTCGAGCAGGCTTCGTTAGGTGACCTTTTCCCATTTTCTTTTTTGATGAAACGAAATGCGGTCAGCAGGCAATTTGAATGAATGAGAGAAAGATCCGATCAAATACAAAGATGGCAAATTGCTCGAAATCTTACAAAGAATTGGAAAGAAGAAAAGGTCAAAGCGGCTCTTTCAGTTATGATTCTAGGGACGAAAAACAAATTAAATCAAGATCAAGAACCTCCTCAATTGGAGTCAGTAGGACCTTGAGTGAAAGACGATGGTCTGAACATAGCCAGAGTAGGGTATCCGAAAATACGGATACGTTCGACATTGACTTGAAAGAACTTCAACAAGAGATGGAAAGACAGTTGAAGGTGAGATAACTTAGATAGTATTGCAACCGTTTTGCATACTTAATCTAACTTCTTATTGTTTATATTCAGAGCGAAAATCTACCAAAGGCGTTGACTGTTTCGCAGGAAATTTTAGAAAAGGTGATTTCTCGATTTGATAAAAGGCATGTCCGTGTTAGTACAGCATGGCATAATCTGGGTCACGTACAATTAAAAGCCAAAAAGCACGTTTTGGCACTAAAATCGATGTTGAGTGCATTAGAAATTAGAGAAGCTACTCTAGGCCTCTATCATCCATTGATCATTGTAAGTTTGAGTTTTCAAAACCGTCGAATAAGTTTTTACCAGCTACTTACCAGATACTTCTTCAATTCTCATTTTCTTTTGAAATATTTCGATGGAAAGGAATCATTGATAGAGATTGGTATTATTCAACTCTTTCAAAGACAGTTTCAAGAGTCGCTTGATACATTTCTGAAAGCGATAGATATAAATAATCCTAAAGATACGTCCAAAATCCCTTTGTTTGCAGAAAAGTATAATCTAATTCAAGCAAAGCTATACAACAATATAGGATGTGTATATTTGGAATGTGGTTCCCACCCCTCGGCCCTCACAATGTTTGAGAAAGCATTGTATCATTATGAGAAGTTGTATTCGAAGACTAGTTTTGATTTCTTCAATTATTTTAAGGACATTCGAGGACTAAGTGCCGCATCAACTTTTCACAACATCGCCTATATACACATGGTGAAAGGAAATTTTAAGTTAGCCATAAGTGCTCTTGAGAGTGCGTTAGAGGTGAGAAAAAGAGAGTAGATTGATCCGATTGGACACTTCTTCATATGTGCTTAGCTAAACCCTTCCTTATAAAATGACGCAAACTTTGTTTACGTTATTTTGATATAGATTCAAAAACGAATCCTGAGTTTGACAGATCAACGATTAGTCGAGACCCTGGTAAATTTAGGTTATTGCAATGTACAATTAAAGAAGTACAATGCTGCATTGGAAGTAAGTATGAGTTAAATGATGTGATTTTTTTTCCTTTTTAATACTCAATCCGAAGTGTTTTTTTTTTTGAGATCAGAATTATGAAGACATTTTAGAAATTCATACTATAGCATTAGACCGTAATCATATTGAGAGAGGAGCTAACATGAAAAATATGGTGATAGTCCACCTGCACCTAAAACAATACGAAGAAGCATATAACAAAGCTTTGCGCGTTGTTGATATAGAAGAAAGACATTTGAGCTGTAAAGACATCAACTTGGTACAAACACGAAATTTACTCAATACACTTGAAAAATGTCTCGAAAACTTGACAATGTGGAATTCTTTCATGATAGAAATGAAAAATTTGAGCTGTAACATGTTTCCAAACATACAAAGTCAAGGAAACATAAATGTACCATTTGACTTTGAAATTATTATGCCTGAATTCAAAAGTCAAGTGGCAGGACATCAAGTACGTATCATCTAATGCGTACGACTCTAAAGTGTAAGTTGGTAAACGAACAATAGAATTTATCATGACTTTAGTATTCATTCAAATAAGCAGAGCTTTTTCTGTATCTTGTAAGCGCGGATGATTACAAATGAGTTTTCGATATGACAAACGTCAATACCGAAAATGTGATAAAAAGTTCTAAGAATTACTAGAATAGAATAATCGTTACTATACAACAGGTTGTGAAAATAAAAATGTGCATATTTGGGAGCGCTTTATAGTTAACAGTATACCACAATACGGTGCAAAAAATCACAACATTTTTTAGAGAATAATGAAATAATTCCGACGAATTTAAATTCTTTCAATTTAAGACTTAAAACTAATAGCACCCATATCTTTATGATTATCTTTTGTGATAAATTGACTGCTGTGTAATCAATATTTCAGAGACCTTATTCTGAATCTAAATATTTGTATGAGCAATTTTTGATGTTGAAACAGACATGAAGAAATGAGTATCTCCTCTTTACCAAATTTTTCATATCATTTGCCTATTGAAAGTATTATTCTTTACTTTCAAAGATCTGGTAGGTAAGGAATATTTGTATGTTGCTTTCCTGTTCTAGTTGGTGTAATGAAATCTTGTACTTGCCATCTATTTTCTCTTGAGTATCTGGGTCTCTTACGAAGAATCTCCAAAAAATTTATCCTATTTGCACTTATCGCACTTTTTGGTGTTTCCCAGATGTAATTATTACTGAGCTTTAACTCTCCCTCTTCCTCTGCAACAACAATTCGGTGCTTCGAATCTATGCAGTGTGACGACAACACTTGCAGATCACATTTTTTCTGAAGATTTTGACCTTTCAAATTTGATTTTGGACAACCTAAAACAAATGAGTCTTCATTATCTAGAATGGCATAATTTGAATCAAATTTTAAGCCTTGCACCTTTGATCTTTCCTTCATGTTGAATTGCTCAAAAGAATCAGAACTTTTCTGCTGACACGATAAATTCGGAGTTGATAGATCAGGTAGATAAAGTATGTTAGAAGCTGGTCTTGATGTAGTAGAATTTTCTCTTTCTTTATTGCTCAAAGATGAAAAGTACTTTAATGCGATTGAATTCTCAACATTCATTCCTTCAAGACTTCTCCTATTACAAGGCGCCATTATCGAGTAAATATTGCTTTCCTATTGAAAGTTAGATGATGGAGCCTGTTGAATCTTATTACAATAAAGGAAAACGTAACAGTAAAGAAGAAAACAATTCTAATTTATGGTAGAATTATGTTGTTGACGTCGTCTCTATCGAAAATTACGTGTTCATATGCCTATCTTAATTTTCTTATGTTAAACACGAATATAATAAATCGTAAAAGTGCGCCTTACAATATAAATAGGAGGTATGTGTGTGTATGGTATTATTTTAAGTGCTTCAGATAGCTGCGAATTCAGACGTTCCTAAATACAATATAGATAGGTATCTATTTTTGGATCCAGAAAATCAATCTTTAGGAAAACTACAAAAATGACAAAAAATGACAAAAGAAGAAAAGAATCCGAAGTAATGAACACTCTTGCATTTCCTATTTGTGAGTAAATTGTGCGTTACTAATATTTAATTAGGGAAGGTGTATGTACGTATGTACGTTTGTTTGTTTGTTTGTTTCAGCGATATATTTTGTTAACGAGGGTCCAACCAGCCAATTACACAGCGGTAGTACAAGAGTTTCCCCCAGTAAGACTAGGCGATAGGGCCCCTCTAGGAGGCTAGGGTGACTTGTAACTC
>Ga0209092_10002908_pt1 | contig 15336 bp, 15 predicted proteins | sample FraStrMetagenome_FD_187446 | JGI IMG/M metagenome (GOLD analysis project Ga0209092, IMG submission 187446) | Marine eukaryotic phytoplankton communities from Arctic Ocean - Fram Strait ARC3M Metagenome (SPAdes) (version 2) | ecosystem: Environmental > Aquatic > Marine > Oceanic | place: Fram...
TGTATGGCAACGGACGTAACAAAGCGCGTATCTATGCCGGAAAGATCGACGAGAATATAGTACAGCACCTCGCTCGGTGTGTGATCGCAGACAACGCGTTAACTGTACAACAGGTTACAGGTTTAAACCCTGCGCTGATGGTGCACGACGAACTTGTATATGTTGTGCCAAACGAGGAAGCGCAGAGCGTACTAGACACAGTGCAAAACGTAATGAGAACACCACCGGACTGGTGGCCAGAACTGGTCACTTGGAGTGAGGGAGACATAGCCGACACATACGGCGATGCAAAATAATGTATTCACATGGTTGCACATGAACGCAATTGATGCTACATACATGTATACACATTTACCTAGGGAGGGTTAAATGACACAAATAAGTATCTTCACTTGGAGCTACATCAATAACAGGGTTTGTGGTAAGCAAGTTAGGAAAACAATAAAAGCTCGGGCGTGTACCGGACTTAGCCCCCTAACTGTTACTAACATCCACAACCGTCCTGTTTCATCTTGGTGTAACACTACGTTAGCTCCACCTCCGCGCAAATATGACACCGCTATCAATTTTGGATATAATAATTGGCAGATCGCCAATCCGTCATAACATGGAGCTATAATGAATACCGCAAGTGATAATTTAGAAAGCGTAACTGCTGCTTTATTACGAAACCCAGACAAATCAGCCGAATGGCTTAACTTAGCAGACAAATACGCAAAGGCTTACTTAGAAGACCCAAAAATATTTTTACTGCCAACCGCACATGAGTTTTTACGACCAATAATAGTTAGATACTCAAACGATTTAGAAGGACTTACAGAATATATAGAAACAATTCGAGACTCGTTTGACCGAAAAAGCGCGCAGTGGTTAGCAATACAACGCGTGTACCGACGTATTAACGGCAGGCACGTTCAACAACTACGACGCAACCGATCTAATCGTGCAGTCGAAAAAGCAACCGAGTTATTCGGTTCGATTGAATACCAACTGAGACTACAATGGGTCGCTAACTTAGAAAACGATTGGGCGAAACGACGCTTAGTATTTTTAGACGCACACCGCGATAAATATAAAAATGGGCGTATACCAGAAGATGAAAGAGTAGAACTGTTAGCCGAATTTTGGAATGACATTGATACTGAAATTTATGAAGGGAGATTAAAGAAGTGGAATTAAAACAAGCATGGAGTTACTCTGCGCTGACGTCCTACGAGACTTGCCCACGACGCTTTCAACTCACCAGAGTTACGAAGCAAGTTGTGGAACCTCAAACGACGGCTACGCTGTGGGGTAACAAAGTGCATAAAGCGCTTGAAGACTTTGCTAATGGCAAGAAACCCCTGCCCGAAGACATGCAGGAGTATGGTAAGTACGTGCGTAAGATACAATCGTACGAAGGTAAGCGCATTGTCGAAGAGCGTGTTGCTCTCGACAGTAAGCTACGTCCCACCACTTGGATGGCCAAAGATGTGTGGGTACGTGGTATAATTGACATAGGCGTTATCGGTTCAGAGCGCGCTTATGTACTCGATTGGAAGACCGGCAAGCATAGGCCAGATTCCGACCAGTTAAAACTTTTTGCTGCATTAACTTTTGCTTTATACCCATGGATTGAGTCTGTTGTTACAGGTTTTATCTGGTTGAAGGCGGGAAAGTTTGACAAAGAGGTGTTTACGCGTGCACAGTTACCAGAGATATGGAATGATTTTTCGCCACGATTAGAAAGATTAGCTGTATCTCACGATAAAGATAAGTGGCTACCGAACCCCTCGGGATTATGCAAAAATTGGTGCCCAGTTGGCACGAACTTGTGTGAGTTCTGTGGAAAATAGAAATAAGACATAGAAAGTCACGGACTATAGGGTGTGACAGGTAATAGGAAATACGGTGCATGATAATAAGCAACCGAAGAAAGACTTAACAGAACTAACAAATGAGGAAATATATGAGTATGGCACAATGTTGGAAGCAGTCACACCACTTGAAAACGAGTTGTTACGTAGGTTAGAATACTACATACAAACTTATGGTGATTACCTTGGGAGCTATAACCAAGAGGATATTTTATGACACCCGAAGGCAAAGTTAAAAAGAAGGTCAAAGAGTACCTACAATCTATTGGCGCATGGTACTATATGCCAGTGTCAAATGGTATGGGTCGCTCTGGTTGTCCTGATATTCTTGTATGCCACAAAGGATTATTTATGGCGTTCGAAACAAAATCTCCAGGGAAAATCAAAAATGTAACACCTAACCAAGAACGTGAAATTAATGCGATCATACGTGCTAACGGGTTAGCACATGTCGTCGACGACGTAGAACAAGTAAAGGAGTATATACGTGCCAAAATCAAGCAAACAGGAATTGAAGACGAAGAAAGCGTACAACGCACGACCTGATGTAATGAAGCGTCGCGTCGCTCAAAATAAAGCCAGGAGACAGGCGATAGCGGCCGGCAAAGCAACAGTTGGGGATGGTACAAACGTTGATCATATCAAACCTTTGAAGGCCGGTGGTAGCACGAAGAAATCAAACACTCGTGTTATATCAGAAAGTAAAAACAAAGGGTGGCGCGGTCGACAACCGGGCATGTACACGAAAAAGAAATGACGAGAGACTACAACGTCGGCAAGTCCGACTACTCTAAACGACGTATTCAGCCGTGGGATATATGGCTCGAGTATAATTTAAATCCTTGGGATGCAGACATCGTTAAGCGCATTTTACGGGACAAAGGCGAACGCCGCCTCGATTATGAAAAAATTAAACACATCTGCGACGAGCGCATCAGACAGATAGATGAAGGAGATAACAATGTTAGTTTGGCCACAGAAGAACGCACTCATACTAAATCTGCGTGACCCGTCTAGCATCCTAAATGTTATTCCTTCTGCAAAGCAGTTTGCCGTTAAAGGTAAGCCGTTCGTTGCGGTACCGCATAAAACAACAGAAACAAAAATGCTACGCAACTTAGGGTACGACGCCCCTGCCCCAATACGAGATAATTATAACTGGCCGGGGCGGTTCACACCGTTCTTCGCTCAGAAAGAAGCCGCCGCTTTTTTATCCATGAACAAACGTGCGTTCAACCTCAGTGAACTCGGTACTGGAAAGTCGTTGGCGTCACTCTGGGCTTACGATTACTTGCGTAGCATCGGTCAACTGAATAAAGCGTTGGTGGTTTCTCCACTCTCAACGCTTGAGCGGACATGGGCTGACGAGATATTTCAGCACTTCCCACATCTGACATGCTCGGTGCTGTATGGGTCTCGCGACAAACGCATCAAGATGTTAGATTTAGACGCGGACGTCTACATAATAAACCACGATGGCGTTAAGATTATCGAGCCTCACCTCAAAGACCGCACCGATATTGACCTCGTTATCCTCGACGAGATCGCGCAAGCAGCCCGCAACGCCGGAACGGATCGGTGGAAAACAATCAACCGAGTAGTCAACCGCCACAAAGAACCGCGTGCTTGTTGGGGAATGTCCGGCACGCCGACGCCTAACGGGCCGACCGACGCGTGGGCGCAGTGCAGACTGATCGTCCCAGAAAATGTGCCGCCCTATTTTAATCGCTTTAAAGGGACAGTGATGAAACAGTTGTCCCAGTTCCAATGGATAAACAAACCCGAAGCCACTGAAATAGTTCACAAGGTAATGCAGCCGTCGGTTCGATTCACCAGAGACGAGTGCGTCGACTTACCACCACTCTTATATGAAACACGGCAAGTACCCCTGACGAAAGAACAGAATAAAGCATACAAAGAAATGGTATCGCGTCTGCGCGCCGAAGCCGAAGAGGGAGAGATCACCGCCGTCAACGAAGCAGTTAAGATGGGCAAGCTCGTGCAGATTGCTTGCGGTGTGGTCTACGCTAACGACGGCACCGAAGTTACAATACCCTCGAGCCCGCGCATAGAAGAAACGCGAAACATTATTAACCAAGCTGAAGGTAAAGTAATAGTGTTCGTACCTTATGTATCCTCCGTTAACCGCGTGGCAGAAGAACTGAAGAAAGACTTCACCGTTGAAGTTATCCACGGGGGTGTGAAGAAATCAGAGCGAGATAGAATATTCGGAGCCTTCCAAAAAGGCAAAGAACTAAAAGTATTAGTGGCACAACCGGCCGCTATGAGCCACGGTCTAACACTGACTGCGGCGTCGACCATCGTGTGGTACTCATGCGTGACGTCGAACGAAACCTTCGAACAAGCTAACGGTCGTATCAATAGACCCGGGCAGAAAATGAACAACTTTATCATTATGTTGGAGGGTACACCCGTCGAGAAACGTATCTACACTCGGCTCAAAAATAAGCAAAAGATGCAGGGCGCATTGCTCGATGAAGTTAAAGCAACGCGCGCTAAGTTAATAGCTTGACATGCGTACACGTAAGCACTAATCTGTTTACCTGTATACACATATGATTGGAAATCGTACAGATGAATTTATTAAAACCAGACGAAGTTTCTAAGAAACTCGGCATCACTAAAGCGGCGCTACCTGCCCTGCGCCGTCGAGAAGATAGCTTCCCCCAACCGATAAGGGTCTCGCAGAAAGTGCTTAGGTGGGACGAAGCTGACATCGACGAATGGCTAACTGATAAAAAGGAGAATGAACATGGCAAAGATAACAGAACTTGATGATGTTTCGTTATTAAAAATATTTATAGGACTGCGTGACCGCAGAGCGCAGCGAAAAGCTGCATACAACGCCGACGACATCGGCGATAAAGAAAAACAAAACAAGATCGAAGTAGAGTTTCTACAGAGATTTCAGACGCGCGGTATAGATAACGTCTCGGCGAGAGAAGTTGGAACTGCTTACCGGTCAACACGTTCATCTGCCACGGTGGCAGATTGGGATACGTTGCTAGACCATGTGAAAGACAACGACGCTTGGGAAATGCTTGAGCGGCGTGTGAACAAAACTGCTGTGGAGCAATTCAAAGCAGTAAACGACGACTTACCACCAGGGATCAACTGGTCGGAAACTCAAGTGGTTAATTTTAGGCGCAAATAAATGTTAACAATGGATGATCTACCAGTCGAAGCCGTGGTGTTACCACAGGTTTACAAAGCTCGACACTATCAGTCACTCGAGGGCGAACAGCTATGCTCGTCAGACGACGGTGTATTTCCTTCCAATAACGCGACTGAACCACAAGCTAAGAAATGTTCTGTGTGCTTCCAAAATACATGGGGATCACGGATTACACCGTTTGGCAAACGGGGAAAGGCTTGCGCAGAAAGCGTAAAACTAACCCTTCGCAAACCAAACTCTGATTACGCAGAAACGTTTCGCGTTCCTGCCGCGAGCGTACGGACGTATCGCGAGTATGAAGACCACGTCACGAGCAGAGGCGAACAACTAATACGCGTCATAACTAAAATTGACGTTACTAATATAGATCAGCGGGCAACGCTGACATTTAAAGTCACACGCTTTTTGAGCGACGACGAACTCACTACTATTCAACAGCCGAAACGAACAGATAGTCCGTTTGTTTCAAGAGATGGCTACACTTATTAATCAAACCCCGAGAGGAATACCCTATGGCTACATCAAACTCAGTTCACATTTTAAACAATGTAGAAGCACTATACCCACGGCTTAACACAACGTATAAGTACGACACGAAAGCCAACGACGGCAAAGGACAGTCAGTTCCGTGCGAGCCGTTAGACGAAGGCGCGAAGTACGAGTTAAACTATCGTATGGATAAAGACCAAGCAGTCGGTCTCTACAAAGACATGAAAGCTGCTTACAACGCACGCAAGGCCGCTAACTGGCCAGAAATGCCATCGGCGAAAGAAGTTTTTGAGGTGCAAGAAGATGGCACTTTTGTTGCAAAGTCTAGCTTAAAAGGCTCGTACAACAACGAGCTTACTCGTAAGCCACGCCAGTTCGATGCGCGTAACCAATTACTTCCTGATGATTTTCAGTTGACTACAGGTTCCACAATTAACTCGCAGTTGGCGTTGATCCCCTACTCATCAAACAACGGCAACGGCGTATCGCTAAGACTTCGCGCAGTGCAAGTTGTGAAGTTCAAAGAGGTCGAACAGTCGAGCCCCTTTGGCGAAGTAGATGGTTTCAGTGGATCAGAAGGTGGTGGCTTTGGTGACGACTTTGATGAAACACCGGCACCGAAAGTAGAAGCAGTTGCTCCTGCACCTGCGGCACCGAAACCCGAGAAGACACAGCCGGCGAAGGTTGATGACTTCGACACGATCGACGACGCCTTAAACAATCTTGACTTTGACGACTAATACAATCTCAGATTTCGCGGTGGGCGGGTCGTTGCTCGCTCACCAATCTGTTAACATGTATACACGCAAGGCTATAAAATGGATACAGGACAATTCCTCGAACGGGTATTACCCACCGAGGGTAAAAAAGTGCTTACACTTGTTATGCCAACCGAAAACGGTGGCAGTTGGTTTAAGTACAAGAGTTTCGATACAGCGCAACAAGCTGCCGAAGCCGCGATCGCGTTCGACGCGCAGGGCGAGACTGTTTACTTTGCAGTTAACTCATTTGGGGATTGGTACCACGACGAGTTGAAAGACAAGAAACGCATCCGTACACAATCAAATGTACACATGTGCAGGAGCCTGATTGACGACTTTGACGTCGATAGCACCGACGATAAGAAATACGCAACGCGCCAAGAAGCGTTGGGCGACATAATAAAATTAGCACAAACACTAAGACTTACCCCGACTATCACATCGTCAGGTGGTGGGTATCACGCGTACTTTCACTTAGATAGTGACGTGGATAAGACAACTTGGGAAGAACTTTCCGCACTCAAACGCGATGTCTCCACACACATGAACATGAAAGCCGATCGAGCCGTTGATATGGATAGCTCTCGGATTTTGAGACCCATAGGTACACATAACCGCAAGACAGATACACCCGTGCCTGTTGTTCTTGTTAAAGAGGGAAAGACTTATTCAGTAGATAAAGTACGAGAAACCTTACAAAACTACATTCGAGACAACGAAGTACAGCCCGCCCCCACGAACAGAAAAATTGGAGAACCAAGCCCGTTTAGTGTGCTGTCAGGAGATTTTCCGACATCTGACGCCGATCTCGTTGCGAAAAATTGTGCCGCCGTGCGTGAGTTCAAAGAAAGTGGCGGTAATATAAGTGAGCCACATTGGCACCGCGCCATTGGTATCGTTAAGTTTTGTAAGGACGGCGAAGCCGCAATCCACAAGTGGTCAGAAGGTCATTCAGATTATAGCGAAGCTGAGACACAAGAGAAGATCGACGAGTGGACAGTTGGTCCAACATCATGCGTCGAGATGGACAAACACATCGGTTGTCGAGAAGCCTGTCCGTTTGCAGACAAGTGCAAATTCCCATTATCCCTAGGCTACAGGGACGACGCCGAGAGCACGGAAGAAGAAACCGTTGCTCCTACTGGTGGAAACGCAAACAACCCGACGGTTATTGAAGGCCAGAGTATACCTTACTGGCCGAACAATGGGTATCGTTGGAACGGCGCGGCGCTCTCCAGGTCGATCACAGACGACGACGGAGTTGTTCATTGGAGACCGTTTTGTCGTTCGTTCATATATCCGGTCAATCGCATCCAAGATTCTGAAGGCACATGGGTTGTACACTGGCGAGCGAAAGAAAAGAACGGCAAGTGGCGCGAGTTCTTTATGCCCACAATGGAGTTGGCCTCCACTGATCTGATGGCGAAGACCTTCGCCGCTAATGAAATATTTTTAATGAGAACCAAAAATGCTAGGAGCGATATGGCCGAATTTGCAGAAGGACTGATCGAAACACTTCAAGCGTGGCGCATAGAGACGAAGACGCATAACCAATTTGGTTGGTTGCCCGACAGGTCAGGGTTTGTCATGGGCACGAAAGTGATAACGGAAGACGGAGAACATGAGGTTCTTTGTGATAGTGACATACCTCGCGATATTGCAGTCGACTTTGGCACCGGTGGAACGCTCGACGAATGGATTTCAAACATAGACAAGTTGTATAACAGACCCGGAGCTGAACCGTTTCAGTTTGGTTTATGTCACTCTATGGGCTCAACCCTTGTTGAGTTGATGGGTTCATCTAACTGGCATGGATTGCCACTCGCATTTACTGGTCATGGTGGAACAGGTAAGTCGACCGCCGCCAAGATTGCGTGCGGGTTCTACGGCAACCCAGAGTATATGGAGCGTCAAACTGGCGAACAAGGTTCCACACTGAACGCGGCTATTAAACGTATCGCTATCATGGGGTCGGTACCTATGTTACTCGACGAGTTCTCTGGTAGATCGCCCGACGAGCTTACTCGAACAGGCTACGCGCTTGCGAACGGTAGAGACAAAGAACGGCTCGGGACTAATGGTAAATTCAGCACCGTTGGCGGTCAATGGTTTAAGAATAGCTTCATCACGTCAAACGATAGTATACTGGAAAGTATCTCTAAGCTGCCCGCCGGTTACAGAGTTGAGGCTACACAGCTACGTTTCTTTGAAGTGTCTCTCCCTGCGGACTATCGAAGTCGTGTATTCCCAGACATCACACAGTCGTTCATTGAGCATCACATGGATAACGTGTACGGCGAACCTTTTCGTCCTTACATTCGTTTCATTATTAAGAACCAAGACTGGGTACGACGCCAGATGGTGTCTGCGCGGAGCAAGTTTAACCCGTCTAGCGAGGACGATAACAAGGAACGCTTCTACAGAGACACTATAGTAACGGCTGTTGTAGCCGGTAAGATTGCAGAAAAACTTGGGCTTATATCGTTTGATCTAAAAGGCATGAAGGCTTGGGCTACAGGTCAAGTCTTACGTATGAGAGAAAGCCGAAAAGAATCCAACACGGATATTTCGGAACACGTCGCGACGTTCATAAGTACGTTACCAGGACGACTCATCATCACCAAACACTTTGGCGACGCACGCTCAAAACACAAAGAAAACCCTATGGAAATTCTACGGGCTCCGGCAATCGGCCGCGTATGTACAGAAGACAAGAAAGTCTACGTTACAGCTAAAGCTGTCTCCGACTGGTGCAAAGAAGCAGGTGTTCCACCGGCGGCGATGAAAGAAGAAATGGATAAATCAGGCTACTTGGTGGCTCAACCTGACGGAAATTTTTACCCACGCATCTATTTAGGGTCTGGAAGCACCGTACCGAGCGGGCAAGCTAGGTGCTACGAAATTAAATACAATAAACTGTTCGACGGTAAAGCGCTTGCGCTTGTGGAAACCGAAGACGGTGTAGTTACAGAAAGCCCACGAAATGAGTAATATACCACAAGCACGAAAAATGATCCGGCACCGCCTCAAAGGAATGATCAAAGAGTCAAAAATGCGAGTGCGTTTTGGAAACAAACAACAGCTAGAAGAAATACTACACCTGTTTGATTTGATTGAGCGCGAAGTTGAACAAGGCAAGCCATGGGAAGAGAAAGCAAAATGAACGCACTACAAAAAGAACTAAAAGAAGTTATAGAACCACTGATTAGTGAGCTTGCGGCGTTGAAGACAGCTTTCCAGCAGCACATCGACGCGACGCCAACCAAGATGCTTAACGTGCACGAAGCCGCGGAGTTGTTGGGGTGTGCAGAAGAAACGGTACGACGCAAAGTAAAGTCCGGCAAACTAAAGTGTAAACGCGTTGGCAACCAAATACGCATCGACCCTGCTGATCTAGTCTAGCAACTTGGCTATCTCTGCTCCGGTTTCGTTATAGTAGATCATCAGCTTTTTTATATCTGTATGTCCTGTATTTCGTGCCAATGCCAAAACTGGCATCTTTTTCGCCAACCGAGTGATCGCTTCGTGGCGTGTATCGTGGAAGTTCAAGTTCTCAATCAAAGTCTTGTTAACCAAGATTGTAAAGTTAGCGGTTATTTGAGAACTCTTTAACCCAAAACATCCCCCCTTTTTGCTTTTAGATAAGCACTCAAGCAGCTCAACTGCACGGCTCGATAACGCAACAGTCCGACTTTTTCCGTTTTTGGTTTTAGGCAAGAACGCAGTCCGATCTTCTGTATTTACGTTATCCCATGTTAGGTTACATATTTCCCCTGCCCGCATTGCTGTCTCAATAGCAAATAGAAACGCTACAAAAACTTTCTCTTTAATCAGCTTTGGAGTTCCCCCATCAAAACCAGACACGATACTTAACTGTTCGATCTCGCTGTTCAGTATAAGCCGATCTCTATCAGGGTTGTCTTTCGGTCTACGTACACCAACAAAAGGATTTACTGTGATATATTCATACTCGTCACGCGCCATTGAAAAGATGTGAGAGAATAAGTTCCACTCGCGATTAACTGTGGAGCCGGACACAGTCTCAAGACGTTTGTTTCTCCACGCTCGAATATGCGCTTTTGTTACATCCCCCACAAGTAAGTCGGCCATTGGCGTTCTTAGCATCTTAGTTATTTGTTTTTGCTCCCAGTCATAACCACCCTTCTTACGGCTAAACTCAAGCTCGTACTGCTTCATCAATTCGCCGACAGTAATTTGCGAAACTTGTGGAGTTTTAACGGTTTTAGCCGTCTTTATCTTGTATTCTTCCACCGCTGCCCAGTCTTTTGCTTCGGTTTTTGTGGAGAAACTCTCTGCGGCTCGCTTGCCACGTAAGAAGATTTGAGCTTGCCAACGCCCAGATTTTAGTTTTTTAAACGACGCCAAATCACGATCTCCCTCTCCCAAATCACGACCAATCGTACTTTCGTCGTGATTGAATGTCAAATAGTGTCGTATTGCTGATTTTTACTGGCTACAAAGTTTCTATATAAATAAGGGGTTTTGTCGTTGTTTGTATGGCTATAAACGCTTTTAGACGACTAAGTGTGGTACCCAAAGCCGGAAAGCGTACTTCAATAATATCAATGACTTACGTGAGACGATCGTGATTTCGTCGTGATTGAATAAAAAAACCCCCAACTTTGCAGTGCGAAACCTAACCAGTCAGGGGTTCAGTATATCCACTCACAGGAGAAAAGCAAACGTGGATATTAGGGAGTTAGTTGCCAGTGAGCCTCCTGCGATCTTGGCGTTCTTTTTTCTTCCTAGACCTTGAAACCCGAACTAAGTTCGATACTGGTTGAGCTTTTAGTATACCCGGGGCGTTGTTAAAGAACGGGCGTACTTTAGCTTTTTGTTTTTGTAGGTCTCGCCACTCAGCGCGAAGCTCTGCTTTTTTCTCTTGGTCTCGGTTCTTGTTTGCTTTCACATAAGCGTTTCTAAGCTTTGTACTTTCGTCGTTAAAGTATTTTTGCAACTCAAACTGCTGACCCCTTGTCCATTTAAGTTTTGCAATATCGCTTGGGGGCAACCCGACCGCGTTAAGCAATAATTCAGACACATCAATATCACGTGGATCGAACACAACGTTTCCGTTTGATAGTGTGAAGCCCTCTGTTCCCAATCTGTAACTTTCCAACGTGGATCGAACGTTTTTAGGCATGAGGTACTCAAAGCCTTTTATTGTGTCACCTTTCTTAAAGTATTTACCAGCGCGCCCGAAGTTACCTAGCGTGTTTGCAGTCGGACCAAGTCCTGCTTCCAAAACATAGTTTTTCACACCATCTTCAGTGGCTTCAAACTCAGAGTAAGGGAACAACTTAAATATATCACTCTGCTTTAACTTCTGTGACATATCAACGCCGAGGAACGCAGGGACACCACGAGAAAGTAAGGTAGCTAGTCCTTCGTCGTCAGGTAGAACTTTTTCTCTGATGTAGCGTTCAAGATCAAACTCTACTTCTTCCTCTTCGTCAGATTTTAGAGCCATGTTCACTAGCCAACCGATACCACCAAGGAATGGTACCCCTACAGTACCTGAAATCATGGCAGTGTGCGCCGCAGATACAGCTAACATTCGTCGTCCAACAGCCCGCTCTTCTGGCGTTACTTTATTTTTTGCAAACTTGTTAATTGTAAAAGCTTGTACAAACGCATCTTTCCACAGCCAAGCCATCATCACTTGGTATTTACGGTACTGCAATGTTAACTTTGGTAGAGCTTTAAATGCCATTGCACTGTCAAGCCTTGAGAAGTTACCTTGCGTATCTTCCACAACGGCGGTGGCGTAGTCAGAAGCTGACATGTTCATCTTCGTTAGTTTACTTCTGTTTTTGTTTGCCATGTCATACGCGGCGATAGCTGACGCAACTCGGTTATAAGCCTCTACGTATCGTGCCGTTTGGTATAACCGGTCTGATATATTCTTAAACGCTTGTGTTCCATAGTCGACCGATGCGTAACCTGTGTCGAACCTAGATGTGAAATTTAAGTCTTGCTCAATACCCTGATCTAACAACTGGCGTAATTGTAGATTTTTTAACATAGGCTGTAAGTATTTTGGTGCCGCTTCAACGTCTAACTGTACTTCATTACCTAAGTCTAATCCTACTTTTTTACCGATAGGTTCAGCTAACCCCATAGAAGCAGCAGTGATTACCTGTTTGGTTAAGCTTCCCTTAATAATCTTTTTAGCTATTTTGTAGGCTTTTACTTGCGAAGCTACCGCAGCCGGATAATCTGCAAAATCCGCTGTCATTTTTTGGATAGATATTAATGGCTGAAACGCATTTGTTACGTGGTAGCCAATATTACTGGTAAGAGATGTAACAGTGTTGTACGAAGCTATTCTATCTGAAATCGCCGTAAGAACATTGTCTGTTGGGTTAACGTACATCTGATAATGTTTAACAAAAAGGTTAGACGCCTTTTGCAAGTTTGTTCTGTCTTTGGCAGCTTCTGCCTGAGTATTAGCAATTTCTTGGTTGACCTCTTTCCCATGCTTCATCTGAGCCACTAATCTAGCTTGAGCGTGAGCGTGACTAAAGAAAGAATGTATCATATTTTCGTCAAAGCCTGCACGATTCTTACGTCTTACTCCAGAAAGCCGTGCGTTATTTTCATCTAATGAGTCTATGTAGAGTTTCTCAACAACGTCCTGTACAGCCTTTTGCGTCGCCGGGTCTAACCCAGCTTTACTGTCGGCGCCGATAGCGGCCATAACTTTTGTTAGTATTTGTGGATCAACTCGCTGACCTTGGTTTAATGTTGGTGCTTTTTCAGATGCCACAGCGGAAGCGTAAGCGTCTTCATTCGCCCTTGCAAACTTCTTAGCCGCACCCATAGAACCCATGAACTTGAGAACGTAGTTGTCCTTCTGAGACTTTAAATCTTCCACCGCTTGTTTAAGCTTCGTATCTTGCGGATTAGCAGACAATGCTTTCTCAGCGTCGAGTAATGCTTGCGACTTTAATTCTGCCACAAATCCCCCAAAACGTTTTAGCGGTGCATATGGACCATCTAGTTTTGAGTTGTACATAAAGTCTTTGCTAATACCTAAGTCTTTAGCAATCTTAGCCATTTCAACTCTAACGTCTTCCCCATGTTTAAATATAGACTTTACCAGGTTCTGCTCATCTTCGGTTAAGCGCCCAAACGCACTTTCTAGTACAGTGTCCACCTTAACAGTCTTCCCAACAAACTTAGGATCGTAGCCCCACTTTTGATAAAACGTAGACTTGCCAATAAAATCATTAACTACGTTAAGTCGATCTTGTGTTAATTCTTTAGCCTGTTTTCTAATCGGCTCTAGGTTAAGCATAAATTCATTAACAGACTTTTCGTAAGCAAGCACCGCATCATAAGCCTTACCCATAGAAGGTAGGGTTTTAGCATTTTCTCGTACAATACGACTTAGTGGTTTAAGTACACCAAACCCACTTTTAAAGACCTGCGAGCTATCGTCTAAGAGTTGAAGCCCAGACTCTTGTAAGTTTTCTTTAGCCCACGAACGCTTTGCGGCTAGATTGTCCTCCCCAGAGATACCCAATTTTTCATTCGGTACAATAGATGTTGTGGTTATAGGATTATCTATATTTTCTTGCGTCTCTGAATGGACGAGCTCGATGTAAGCCGCACCGTACGCCAAGTCTATTATGTCTTGCGCACTAAGTGTCTTTGTATCAAAGCCCAGTTTATCTAACGCCGCTGTCATTAAATCCCGAAGGCGTTTCACAAATTTACCTAAAGTGCTGTTTGTGCTAGGGTCAATTCCCGCCACGGTGGCCTCTTCTAAGAAGTAAGCGATCGTCTCAGCCACGTAAGTTGGGTTATCAAACGTCCCCGTAAGCGCTTGAGCATAAGTTGTCCGTGCTAGGGTGCGCCCCGCTATTTGGCTTTCTAGTGAATCATCTTTTAACTCTGCCCATTCAACTATTTGATTACTGATTGCTTCGCGGCTACCGGCATCAATAATTGTGTCCATTCCAACATGGCCACCCACTTCGTGCATAAACACGGCCATTTCACGACCCGGAGTTATTCGGTCAAGTATGAAGTGTGCGTGGGGTATTCCGTTTTCGTCTAGTACAACATAGCCGTAAGGGTTCTTTTCCTTTACGGTAGCCACGTTCATAAATGGTACGGAGCCTTCCTCAATGGCTGACACCGCGTCGCTAGATGTGTCGAACACATGCACGCGTAGGTTACTTGTTTCGCCTGTTAAATTTTTGGTTAGTTTGTCAAACTTCGCTCTTGCTGTATTATTGCTTTCACTAGCGGGAACGCCAAGTTTTGCGTCGTCAGCGTTCTTTGCTATTCTCTCAACATTAGCTTGGAAACCACTGTATTCTTTGTCTTTTAGTATTTGTACAAGTCCGGGATTCTGCTTGTCCCAGTTCTTACCGAGCTTTTTTACAGCAAACTCTTTAGCCTCTGCTTCTAGGTCTCTGCCTTGGAGGGGGTCTGTTTCTGTGCTCTCGCCAGTATTCTCAGTTCCGACTTGCCCAGTGTTATTCCCGCTTTTTGCGCTCGTATTATCCCCGGCACTCTGTCCGCTGTCGTTGGCGGTTTTCTTTGTGGTTTCTTGGGTGGTTGCTGCATTAGCGTTCTCCAAAGTTGGACCATCGTTGTCTTGGTCATATTTATTTTCTAAGTCACGTAGGTCTTGAGTAAGTTCTTCTTGGCTTATTTGGCCTTCGTTAAACTCTTCAACGGAAGAAATCCAATCCATCAAGTCAGCTTTCGCCAACTGATTTACTTGCACGCCGCCAGTAGATACGCCATCTCGCCATAGTTCTAACGCTTTTGTCCCGTGGAGCCTAACCATTTCTTTTTGAGCGCGCCCACGTTCTTTGTTGGCTAACTCTTGCCTTTTGTTCTCAAAGTCATCTGGCTCGTTGGAACGCTCTTCCATAAATTTAGCGTCTTCCGCAGACATACCTTCTCGGGCACCCTGATTGACAGATGCTTGCGTTCCCATCCCACCCTGCTCACCAATTTCTTTTAGGTCTAAGACGTTAGTACCGTCGTTGAT
>Ga0209092_10002909_pt1 | contig 15331 bp, 11 predicted proteins | sample FraStrMetagenome_FD_187446 | JGI IMG/M metagenome (GOLD analysis project Ga0209092, IMG submission 187446) | Marine eukaryotic phytoplankton communities from Arctic Ocean - Fram Strait ARC3M Metagenome (SPAdes) (version 2) | ecosystem: Environmental > Aquatic > Marine > Oceanic | place: Fram...
CCATTCAGAATATGGGAACTCATGGTTCAATAACAGGGAAAACGATGACGCGTATTATATGTTTCGATCATATAACAACTGCTACTACTCCTCTTCCGAACCTGTAACTGATGAAGAGGATGAGTTATAACTACAAAGAAATTTATACCTGGTACAAGAGTAGAAGTTAATAAAATAAAAGCATACAGTTTAAAAAGAAATGTACCGGTGTATGGTATGCAGTCATCTTCAAAAAGAGTTCTTGTTGAAATTTTTGTCATGGGGAAAAACGGAAAAAAACGCACACGCACCCTACAAAGTACGAGGTCACGCAGTATGCGTCGAATTCCAGTCCAGATTCCAGATGAGTTTGGTTGAAGTACACCAATAGGCAATAGGAACCGCACATTGCAAACCAGTAGAGACTCACAGTTAAGAAACGATACTATTTCTTTCAATTCATCGTACAAGACAGGCAATTTCTGCACAACGAAAGTAAAAATATGAAGACAACATTACGAATGTCCATTGTTGCTCTAAGTTGTTTCTTCCTGCGTATAACTGTCACCGATGCCCTCTCTTCGTCAACATCTGTAAATAGAAGAACTTTTTTCAAACAGACAACCATTTTAGGAACATCATCGTTAACGGTTAATGCTTTGCTTCCAGACGTTTTAGTGCGAGCGGTGGATGGTGAAGATGATCCTATAATTTTCGTCAGTACTGGTCAAAACTTTAGCTATATGTTCCAGCCGCCTTTCGAATTTGCACAGGGGAAAAAGCCCTTGAAGACCCACCTAGACGAAGTAAATTTTTCCCGCGAGGGTGTACGTGGATATCAATATGGAATTACCGTCGATCCTGTTCGTATCGAAAGCATTAAATCGTTTGGAACGCCAGCAGAAGTAGCAGCCAGAGTTGTGGATGCCGAATTGGTTCGCGATGGGGTTTTTGATGTCACTCTTGTTAAGGATGCGGTAGAAGATGACAAGGGATATTATGCAATCGAGTACATAAGCTCCGGTAAGCGTGGTGTAAAACGCTTTCTCACCAAAATATGTATTGCGAAGCAAATGCTTTATGTCTTGACGGTACAGTGCAAAGAAGATGATTTTAAGAATTACCAGGATGAAATTTTGGCTTCGATGGATACATTCAAAGTTGTCGACAACAACCCTTAAATCTATACAGAAAGCAAAATCCTTCTCGAGTTAACTAGAAATTTATTCGAGTGTGAGCATTTCATACTGTCAAACTATACTTCTCTCTACAACATTACCTTTCAATAAATTCGCTTCACCTCACTTTGAAGAAATCCCTGACATTACCACCCTTATATATTCTGAGGATTAGTATTCAAATGAATTAAACCTGTTGGGAGACAAATTTGAAAAATTCGGTAGAAACATCTTACCATCGAATCATTAAGTTTCTACTTATCTTAAGATTGGGGATAATTTATCTAACAAAGAGATTGGTGAATCCAAGCTCCACATGAAGAAAATGTGCATTTCATTTTCAATCGGATGGCTAAGTCACCTATTTTCCGAGTTTCGTTTTCATGTGCATGTGCAATAGATGCTCTGATATGTTGTCACTTCCTCCCTGAATTTTTTACAACATTGTGTTCATTTAGTATCTAGAGAGATAGAGAGTCTCAATTCATGCCCTCGAACCACGCCCTCATCAAAATTTACGAAAAGTAACTAAAGAAATAAACATCATTCTTTTGATTATTGATCACTTATTCTCAGAAAGCATAACGCTTAACTATTGTAACAAATCGAATCTCAAGGGCACTTTTCCAAACTTTCTAGAGGAGGTAATTCATATTTTTAAATAGGTTTTATATCGCTATCGATTATTCCTCATTTTGTCTACTGTGCCATTATCCAGCCGATATACATGCGGTTCAACAGAGATCCAAGAATTCGATAAAGTTAATGTCGTCTCTGAATTATAATGACCTTGTTCCCCTCCCAATTGATAACGCATTACTCGAACGCCACAGCAGGGATGTGATTGCTCTCGTGTACGAGGGTTTCCCCGAAGAATCTTGTTGAGCTCAATGAAATTCACTGGCTTATATGCTTTGTTTTGTATTGTCCTATCTTTCTTATCTTCATCGAAAAGAGTAAATGTCGCAAGATTATAAGTTTGCCTTTGAACTTTTGGGGGAGTCGAGAAAATCTCGTCTTCCGTATTGCACGCAACGAGTACTAATTTGTTGCAAACGGATGGTGATTGAAACTTTACCTTCATCCGCTCACTTGCGAAATAAAGAGAGGATGGAGATACGTGGTCGTGCAGCATTTTGTAACAAAACTAGGCAATTTGTGAGACTTTCAAGTTATTTCTTTTGACGCATGAATTGCCGTTCACCATTAGGAGAGGCGCAAAAACAGCTAAAATGTGAGGAGTTTATATTTTTTGAGTTGCGAGTTGCGAGGCGGTCGACTTCGAGTCGGACAGTGAAACATATATGTAGTACAATGTACTGTACAATCACAATCCGTTCGCGCTCGTCAGTCATGAAAAGACATAACGCAAAAAACTCTAATTATGGAGAAGAGGAAAAGGCAACCGATATTTCTTTTCCACGTTTTGAAAATGAAAGGTCTCTAGTCCTCTACGTAAACTGGGCGCAATGTTCCTTTTTATTTGAGACGCTTTCATACGTCATGGTAAAGAAAAAGGATAATACCGGTATACACCGCCTTAACATAGAAGAGCGTTCCAAGAACGTCTAGCGTCAATAGAATTGGACCCTTATATTTTTATATACAGGTGGGCTATTTTAATGAAAATGCAAGTGGTCGAACGGAAGATAAGAGCTCTAGCTCCATTATGGGTGCTGCTTTTACTGACTCAACTGCTGTCACTGGAAAAACTTTCAAACAAGCACCATCACAAGATTTATAATAAAGGTCTACCAGTATATAATCATTTCTTATAATTCTTTTTGCAACATACGCCATTTTATTGAAACGAACTAAAGTATATGTATCACAAACTCAAAGATTCGGTGGATAAAAAATTTACTGCCTTTAGTCAAATTACGAAGTACTTGTACTTCCCATAAAAAAGTTAGGGTCTTGTTTGTATTTTTGCTCAAATCGTTTCATCCACCGTTCGAATACATTGGATGGTACGGTTATCAATCCTGGTCGAAAAGCTTCATCAAAACTTTGCATAAAGTTGAAGAGATTAATGGCTATCTTCTTGGCAACCTCTCCTCGATCTTCAACTCCGGCTTGTGCAATGTCTAAATTGATGATCGTATCTAGTTTTTCCAAAGAAACCCCCAACGTGACAATTCCATCTACACTTCGTAGGACTTGTTCATGCTGAGCAAAGCCTGTCCGAAATACTCCTGAAGGCCTTGTATTTGCGATGGCACCAAGCATCTCATAACCTTCTCCATTCTGCACCTGCCAATACAAAACAGCACCGCAGTCAGGTGGAAGAGCTGAGCCGGGGAGCAGAAATAAGACCAAGTCGTTTACCTCTCGAGCACATTCAATATTCATCGCAAATTTAGTTTCACTTATTTGCTGCCAGTCTGTTCGCACTGGTCTTCCCGGAACTACAACTCCAAATGGTACCTGCATGATAACAGATTATAAAAAGCGTCGAGGGATCAGTCAGTGAGAGTCCAACGTAAGTATGAGCATGTTGGGAGAACGAAGAGTCGTCACAATATACAATAATAGTTAGATTGATGGATGTCAAAGAAATTCGGAGAAAACTGTATTTTCTGTGTGCAAACAAAATTAGTCGGCTCTCTACTCTCTACTCTCTCTAGAGAGAGAGACCGCCGCAGTCGCAGTTGTAGGCAGCTCAAAAACCCGTTGAGCACATATCTCGTTAATTAATACCCACGTGAGTCTTATCGCTCATTGCAAGAAAGTTCAATAAACACAGACATGCGCATGCTTCAATGTACGCTAGACTTTTTTTTCCCCTCTGGTTAGGTTAAAAATTTCTGTGCATGGTTTGATTGGAGAAGATCAAATAAATATCCGTCCTTTCGGGTCATTCGTCAATCGTAGCTCTACCGTACCTATCGCGCCCGAAAAAAATACCGGCACTGGACCGGCACTGGACTGGAACTGTCGTCTTTGATATTTCTACAAGAAAAATCACCACCTGTTTGCCATAAAAGCGATTTGCGTGGAGGACACAAACAACTTCCAAGAAAAAATATGGAAGAGATTGAAGTTGAAGGAGTTCTAGAAGGGCGGAACAAGCAACACCGAGCGGAGCATCAGACGGCACATCACAATTTAAATTCTAGAAAATATTCGTTTCGAAGGATACGGTCAATGCCCACAAAACCTGTCACTCCTGCTGTAAATAATGATGCATTCATCGACAGTGAAGATAACGATTTATCAGATATAAAAATAACATGTTCATTTAATTTTGATGAGATCGTCACGAGGCAATCGGCTCGTCCACCAGATGCGAGATCTAGCGACACTCGTTTTTCCGACTTTGAAGAAGAGAAGCCAGCATTGGTAAAATCGATTTCAAGGGAAGAAAATTGGGCCAGATTATTCGGAATTATTACTGCCTCTGCTGCTGCAGTTGTGTCACCAGTCATAATGATCGGGGCCGTATTTTGGACCATTGGTAATAAATTAACAAGGTTTTCAAAAATATTATGTCACATGTATTGCATAAATCTAATTGCTATTTGTGTATTTCTTAGGAATTTACAAAAACATGGATAGTTTTGTGATGATCGAAGATGAAACGATGAGACAAATTTTTTGGTTCGATAGTGATCTGAACCCAGGAGACGACGTCGGTGAAAAAATTGAAGAATTAAAACGGAGTATAGATGAAGAAGAGAGAAAGCTAAAGGAACACTACGAGATTGACTCATCTGAAAGATTGAATTCAAGTTTGAACGTCAAAGGGAATACTGCTGAAGGGGATGTTGAAGACGAAAATACAGATGCAGAAGAAGAAGTCTTTGAAAATTATACAAATATTACTCTTGAAACTTGCTTCAAAAATGTCCACTTAAATGAAGCATTACGCCCTTTCTACTACGATGAAGCATTTATAAAAGCATATCAAGAAGCTCATGGTGACATCGATCTTCAATTTACAACGGAAGAAGTACTGTCAAAAAATCATCGGAAAAGAGCAATTGCATTCAAAACTTTGACAAAGAGTTATTTTGGTCCAACTTACGCCGACGCTGTGAAAAGAAGTGAACTAAATATGTTTAAATCAGGCGCATGTATATCACACGTTACAAAACTTGCCAACATTCCATATGCAAATGCTTTTGAAGTGCATGAGCGTCATATGATTTTGAAGCAAATAGATGGACTACGCTTGACAATGAGCTATGATATTATATTCCTAAAAAAAGTTTCTGTGGAAAGCATAATTCGGAAGAAAACAGAATCACAGATTAGGGAGCTTAGCGATGATTTTAGACGTCGCGTCAACGAAGTATTGCCAAAACAACAACAAGAGAAGATAGAAGCAAAGTCAAGTCAGGTATCTAAGGATTCCTACCAATCAGGAACATATAGCATAGAAGTAGACCTATTGGGTAATGTGATTTTTCGATAATTCTTTGTTTCAGGTCCTTGTTTCATGTACCTCCGACATATATGCACTTCGAAAGTCACTCGAAACCCTCCAAGATTCCACAGCCAAGTTATGACAATCTGCGTATGATTCCACTTGTGGAACAACGGGATGGGCAGTAAATTAATATTGAAATAAAGCTTTGAACAGTTGCTATACAGCTTAATTAAATTCAAACTCTACTCACAACAATGAGAATGTGATAAATATATCGAATCAATAAAAAAGTTGCTGCTCGAGCTCATGCATTTCCCTGCTATATAATTCGGTCACTTTTGTTTTGGAAAAGGAATTCTTATTTTGAGAACTTCACCTTTGAGGGGAGTAAGGAAAATACCTCACCTACGATTACGATGGCACTGTGTCGCATAAAATAAATTAAAAATCTACATGGTGTGATTTGTGGCATAACTTTTCAAGTCATATTGTAACCAACTCACTCCCTTCTATCGCAGACGAATTCGTCCATGTTCTTACACTGATCTCATATCATGCACATAGTTACACATATTTTCATCAACATCACTTTAGATTTATGGGTTTCCGTCTAAAGTTAAATTCCGAAAAAATACGTTCACTGATCCTGTCCATGATGGCAGTCTTGCATGATTTACTGATGGTTGGACTTGAATTACATACAAATATTTTGAAATCTCCGATCTAGGGTTTGTCGAAAATCCTTTTTGAATACACGGTTTACGCCCAAACACTTTTGATGAACTCTTATCCAAAGGTTAGAAATATCGACTAGGACATAGTTTGTTCGGATTAACAGTACGCGGGCTTTCGGTCGTTGACCCGGGGATGTCACTTACATATGCTATCCAAACCTGGCTCTTACTTCCCCTTCCATAAGTTTACGAGGTGTGCCTCCTATATCGTCCCAGGAGGATGAATGTATACTGCTCACCAACAAACCATGGTAAACTGCTCTTAAACATGAAGTAATCAAATCAAAAGATAAACCAGGTTGAAAATTTCAATCATTTTGGATACATCACCAATCCCAGTCCCAGATGTCTTGAAAACTCTCTTAGTCAAGGGGGTATGTATATGTAGTTCGTACATCTATCTACAAATTTAGAGGGTATGTGGTATACTCTTGAGGATCTGTATTGCTGTCATCTTAACTTTAACTTTATCTGACATTCATCCGAATGTCATGCCTTTCGATTACATGTATTAAATTAATTGTAGTGTCTACATCAACCTACAGGTAGAAATCTACATTTAAATGTAAAAAGTGCATTTAGATAAACCCCCGACCCCCGATACCTGGTACAAGAGTAGAAGTTAATAAAATAAAAGCATACAGTTAAAAAAAAAAAAATTAAATTCTTGTTTCAGCTCGCCGAATACTTTGTGGTAAAGGATAAAAGACAAACTTCGAAATTGGGAATTTATGAATTAAAGCCCTCTCAATTGTCTGAGTCTACCAAACTGATATGTCATTATGTCTTCTTCGTAAGGAGGCTCTTTGAAAACAGACTTTTGGAGATCTGATTCGCGGTAACCCTAACTTACACAGAGTAGTTGGTAGAATGTAAGGGACGACTCAAACGACTCAAAACCACTGGTACATTCTTTTTACAAAAGTATAGATGTGGGATGGAAATATCAATGCTTGCGTTACAACTAATGCAAGCTTATTGAATTCCATTTTTCCATCGGATTTGTCATATAATTGTATGAGTTCTCAGCAGAGCGTAACAATGATTCATGGGCAGAGACATCGATGTTCCAAAATCCAAACCCGTCCGAGCTACTTCTTACGGCTACAGATTTGGCGCATTATTCGCTTCCATCGCTTCGATACACATCTGATTTACGTATGAATACGAGACAAAGATAGATATACAAACAGTTACAACGAAATTTTTGGATGAGATAGAAAAAGTGATATTACAGAAAAGACGCATTAGGATTTTCAAGGTCTTGGTTAATAGCCAGAGAAAGTAGAGCTAGGGGTTACAGTGCAGTAGTGGTGTTGCGGTTCGAGAAATAACGAGGAAATGAACGACGAAATGGAGGAATTAGCAGCATCATACAACGCGTATGCTTCCTTTCACGACATAGAAATAAACGGCCCACCAGGCTCGCCACTAGGGTTTCCCGATGTATCGCTATACCACGCAAATCGAGTGAATGGGACTGTTTATGACAGGGAACGAGATGTTTTCATCGAGGCGACTAACATTACTTATCGTACTAATTTAGATAACAATGAAATGCCTGACACGGCCTTCTGGATACAGAGAAAATTGAAGAAGGCAATTTACGGATGTGTTCGGAGTTGTATGGTTCTTAGACGGTTTAATGAAATAGGACCTTCATCGACGGATAGCCCAACAGATATAATATGGGAAATAACCAATCAATTTGCAGCCGTGAAGATTATGGATTGGGATGTAATAAATGAGAATGTTAATGGTATGGCACACCGTGAAGATCCTTTAAAAGAAATTGCCGCAATGCAGCTTGTAAAGCAATATGGTCACGGGAAGGTTATGGATATCTTGGATGTAATGACGGATGACAACTATCTGTATTTGTAAGTCAATTTTCACACATTTACATAAAAAGAAGGATTCTTCTTATGTATCGTGTTTTCGCAGGTTTATGCCATATTGTAACGGTGGTGAACTTTTCAATCAGCTGCAACAAAGTGGACGCTTTTCAGAGCCATTAGCTCGCTATTTTTTTAAACAAGTCATAAACGGTTTATCGTCGCTTCAGCGTACAGGTGTTTGTCATCGAGATATGTCGCTCGAAAATATATTAGTTCATGAAAACGACATTGTTATTATAGATTTAGGCATGTGCTTGCGGGTTCCTTTCGCACCAGCCGACGACAGTGCCCAAGGTCAGGTAGATGTTACAAGTTGCACGCTGAGACGACTAATGTCACCACAAGGACAGTGCGGGAAGCCCAATTATATTTCTCCAGAAGTTTTGGTGAACAGGGAACCTTTTGATGGCTTTACAATCGATACTTGGGCGGCTGGGGTCATATTATTTATTTTGCTTGTTGGTCTTCCTCCTTGGGATTGGGCAACGCCGGATGATGCCCGATTTCGAATGATCGCCCTTGATGGCCAGCTCGGGGAAATGCTAAAGCAATGGGGTCGACCAATTAGTCCAATGGCTGAAAACTTGTTACAAGGGATTTTCCGTTGGGACCCAAGACGACGAATGACCTTTGGTCAGGTAATGGATCATCCTTGGGTTAGAGACGTAGAAGTACAATTGCCAAATTTTCTATGATCTAATTTACTGTCGATGTGCATACTTGAGACTAAGCTAGAAGGAAAGTTTCAATTCCAGCTACCGGTAGAGATAGGAGAGAGAATCAAGTATTCTATTTAAGCGCGTACTAAAATAATTTGCCAATTAAGAAAAATTTCTTATTCTCGAATGCACTGATGTTACACCGGGTGTATTTGCTTTTTGTAGCAGTTCAATATTACCGTTGCTGCATAGGAACTTGATTCATCTCACGTTTCACGTATCTGTATGTGTGTTTGTATCTTGTATCACATACCGGTAAATGTATTTCGTAGAAATAATGGGCCCAATGTCTTAGATCTTGTGGACACTGGGCGGCGACAATAGACAGCGAAGAGAAGCACCGCCATCAAAATTAGAACGAACATAGCATCTAAACTCATTTGAGGCTCTAAAGAAAAATGAAGAGGTCAATACTGTTTGCAGCTAGTTGGCTTCTGAAGTCTTCTACAACTGAGTTTTCTGTCAATGCGTTTAGTGTGCGAAAATATGATTTCGGAATTTCGACTACAGCATCACGAAATTTCGTCGGAACTGTGTAAGTCCTTGAATGTACTCCCTCTAGAGAGATACTAAACTTTACAAGTACCTTATTTTCAAATGATGTATTACCAAATAGTCTCGGAATGAACAACAGTAAGCGTGGTCAACGTCGAGTTGAAACCATTCTTGATAATCTTGAAAAACCGTTCTTAACCACGAAACCAACTGAGGTTGGCGAAAGTGTGGAAGACGATGATTTAGTTCCACTTGTTGAATGTATTGCAAAAGCGGCTGACATGAGAAAAGCAGAGGATATTAAATGTATCCGTGTTTCTAAATTGACGACTACAACGAGTTTTGTAGTGATCGTTAGCGGTAATAGTAGGCCTCAAAATCGGGCTATTGCTGCTGCTATAGATGATGAAGTCATGGAATTGTTCGAAGGGGAGTACGCCTTACGTGGAGATTCGCCTGAAGGAAACGCCGATTCCGGTTGGATTTTACTTGATTACGGCTGCGTAATGGTTCATATCATGACACCCAGGAGCCGGCTGTTTTATGACATTGAGGGCAAGTGGAAAAAAGGCGAGCAACTTGATATTACCTCTATACTTGTTCCTAATACCCCAGATTCTAGTAGAGACGAAGGATCAAGTCCTATTGATACCACCGACCCATTTTGGTCATAGTTTATCTCAAATATGAATCTCTCTAAGGAATTTCTGAGCTAATTACTTACTTTTCTGCATGCATCTAAATATATATACGAGAGCTTGGGTGATCAGTAGTAATCGAACAGTACGCAGTAGCGAAACAAAAATGTTTGGGAGAAAAAATGCAAAATTGTCAAAAGTAGGCAGGGGACGGATGAATTTTCTCAACAATTCTTTAAATGTCAATGTATTTTATCAACACGTTTGGAAGCTTAATACTTAGTAGGTGTTATATGATACACCGCTGAGCTTCACGGTTCAACTGGTGCAACCTGGAGATTTTCCGCCTTTGTTTTCAATGTCGTAACTTCAAAGATTTCCGGAATCAACATATTTGTGCAATGATGCATTCCGAAAAAATCTGGTTCGTCGGCTGTGTTTGCAGCAGGTCTTATTTTTGTTCCCTTGAAGGGACTCCTTTTCATTTTGAGAAGTAAGTGTTCGCGCCCTCGTAGAAACAAGTGGTGGTACAGAGCTCTCGAGGACGATCTTCCACTACCTACCTTGGTCAAACGCTTAAAGCCATAGATACTCAGTTGCCTCAAAAACGAATCATAATTCGACATCCCTAACAATGCCGGCAGTATCTCTGTCGAGAATCGACTGTAGTCGTGAATCTGTGAAACATTTAAAGACGGGTCAAAATCTGAAGTACCTTGTCATTGCATTGCTTTCTTAAGTTACCTTAAATGCTCTACCATGAGCAAGCCAAGCAAATACATTTTCCTTTCCAAGTTTTACTGTTTCTTGAAGAGCTCTGTATACTTTATGTGGGAAACGAATGTTTTTCGGATTTGTCAGATATTTTTGACGCTCAACCACAATGACTTGCTTTTCTTCAGCAGTAGGCAAAACACATGACATGTCCGTGTAAGTATTATGATTAATGAATATCCTGAGATTACAGCTTGCTGTCAAACCAGGTGCCAATGTAGATTTACGTTTACTTGTTAACTTGCTTTCTTCGCGTTGCTTCAATACCTTCTCTTGGCTCACTAAAACTTTTACTACCTTTCTTGCTTTATTGGGAAATCTTGATTGAACTTCAATCTCCCTTTCTATCTGGGAAGGCATTATTGTTATTAATTCACAGGCAGGTATCTTGTGAAGACTTAATTACTTTTTACCTGTGTCTGTTATTTTTTAACATGTTAATAAATTGTGAAGGAAATGACGGAAACCTTGGCACGAAAGCTGGATGACACACGCAATGATATTCTCTCTCTTAAGTTCTAGACACGCAACTTCTACGGAAAATGTAACTGGAACAACATGATGTGAGTTTTGATCAAACGAAATTTCAATAGATAAAGTCTATTCATACTAGTTATGTATTACGCTAATTTTCGTCTCGCTACATTCGTATGATTCTTTATTTTTTTAATCTCAATTAGTTTCAAAATTACATGTGTATGATACGATAACCTTGATTACAATTACGGTACTTGTCTACACAGAGTCTGGTGAAAAGGCCAAGGGTATTCGTGCGTCGTCCTGAAATGAAAATGTAGCATTCAATTAATTTCGGTGAATATGCATAGACAAAAAATCATGAAATCTATGAATATTGAAATAGAAACAAAGGAAAGACTGCCAAAATACAAATCTAGAAATAATTTCGGGGGTGGGGTTAACTTTGTGAAGTTTTTCCTAGCATTCGCTATATCTCTAACTTTGGGATTTATTTTCTTTCGTATCAACGATTCGTCCGAAGTGTACGCTGGTGAAAAACAAGGTGTTGGAAAAGAAGATATGAAATATGATGAAGCGTCGACACATAAGATATTTGACGATTCGATATCTCTAAAAAGCAAACCTGGATTGTTGCATTATCTTTATTGCAAAAGAGTGGACTCTGTTACTGATGGATTAGAAGTAGTAATGTTGCATGGTGCAGCTTTTTCGACCAAAGACTGGAAAACCAGTGGCATTTTAAAAGGTCTTTGCGACCCCAAAAAACAATCTATGATTTCTTCAGTTATTGCTCTTGATCTGCCTGTGAGCGCTGACGGCAACATGTTGACCGAAGTTATTTTCTCATTGATTTCGGAAGGGGTATTGGATAATAGACCAAAGATATTAGTAACCCCTTCAGCGTCCGGAAAATCTATGGTTACTTTAGCTGAAAGTATTGTTTCTAGCTCTGATCAGAAGAAAGAGTTGGAAAATTTACAATCTTTCATGAAAATGTGGGTGCCTGTCGCTTCTCCTGCGGTTAAGAGTATGAGCGCTGATGCTATGAAGCTATTTCTTGATAACGAAATTCCCATTCATGCTATTTACGGCAGTTTAGACGCAATGGGATCTACTGTGAGCAAAAAACTTGAAACATATGCTGGTGCAACAGTCACAGAAATTTATGGACATCACCCGTGCTATCTTGACTCTCCGGAGGAGTTTATGAGACTGATCCGCAATGATTCGAAAACCTTTTAGCAGTGTGATTTTGAGTGATGCTTCCTATTTTCACAAGTTTTTTCTCCATTTTGAAATAAATATATGCTCAATCGCATGTCTTTAGATAATTGACCAATTGGAAGCGTTTTTTATATCAAGGTTGGCACAGATATGAATTATGGTACAACCAGGTACTCCGCTTCATACGTATAAAGCGTTGTTTCCTACCAGCCACAATTTGATAAAAGAAAGAGACGATCTAGTACGTCAAAGTTACGATTAAGCACCACATAAATTATTAATCTATGCTATTACTGTGCAAAACCGATAACAAAATAAGTATACAATTGAAAAAAAACTTGTACTGCTTAACACTGCCTACCGGTAGTAGCTCACTTTTAATAACATCATTTCAATCGAGTCACTATCGCACTAGAAAAAATCTCTGTGAGTGACAACTTCAAGAATCATTTACCGGTAATGTTATTTCTGAGATGATGTTGCGGAAGAATTACATGTAACTACAATTTCACAGTAGACTTGAGAAGGTTTTAGCCAAATCATAAGTGCTCATTAAATCACAGCAAAAAATGACGACACCTCTCAACCCAACCTAATAAGAAGCGTTAAAGTAAATATGGTCAAAACCAGAAAGATGTAAAGCAATCGTAACAAATGATTAATAGATGACCGATGATCGATTTTAAAAATATTACTTCAGGAGATATTTTTAGCATTTCGTGCTCCGAGAAATAAGAAACGCGATTAAGCAATTTGCCCGTGTTCCCATCTTTCGCTCTCGTCATCGGGTACTGAGAACGAAACATTATTTCTCGAGTTTCTTACTGGTTTATCATTACCACCACCACGGTGTGATCTCTGACTTCTCCTTTTACTTGGCGAGGTGGATCTATCTCGACTACCACTTTTGGCCAGCTGTTCTAAAAGTACTGGATAAGAATTTGCACCTTCATCATCAAATCGGTTACGAATACTTTCTGCTGATGTAGGCATTGAACTCTCCCCAGTTGCTCTCTTTAATGGCATTTGATCTTCAAAAGCACTTTTACTCTTCTTACGATGCCAGTAAAATAACACAGCAGCAAGCACAATTGAGAAGCAAGTTAAACTTATCAAGACTGCTCCCAATATATCACTTCCACTCCCACTGCTTTCATCCATAGATTGATTCAAACTGCGAGGAGCACTGCCTTTAACGTATTCACACCGTTCACCCTCGAAATTATCAGGACAGTCGCAACTAATGTGTGACACCGGTGATGCAACATCATATGTTTTCTTGCAGGTGCCGCCATTGACGCAGAAGGTCAACGTGTATTCAACTTTTTCTTGCGGATCAACTTGACAGAACGTAGACGAGGAAAATTCACAGTAGCGCCCCGCAAAAACTTGAGCTCCTAAAATTGCACCGCAATCACAGAAATACATTCCTTCGTGGACAGGGTCGGCAACGCATTTAGAACCATTGTTGCAGCGCAGGTCATCGGGACAAGTGTCTGGACTTTCTAATGACAATGAAACTGTCATATTTGCTTTTACTGGGAAGAGGTTGGAAGTTTATGTGAGTAAATAACCTTTACGAGTTTGTGTCATTTTCATAAATGAACGCCCCAGAAACAAAACAATGCGCGGAGTTGAATCAAATTGTACCGGTGCGTACAGGGTACAGGTACAAAAAAATGAGTGCTGCTTTTGTGTAGATTTTGTACATCACTCTATTACACAGAGAATATTGTAAAAAAAGTACTTCGAAGTACAGGTAACGTACCTCTACATGTACATTTATCTGAGTTCGCAACGGAAGCCGGCTCGTCGATTTATCGTATCATCTTATTTTAAAAAATACTTCTAAGGTCAATCGCTGTTATAGAGAGTAACATGTTTTATCCTTTCCTGCCGTAGAAACATGTTTTTTCCAGCGATAACAAAAAAAATTTACACAACACCTACACAACAACACAGAACACACCACACAATGGTTCAATAACAGGGAAAATGATGACGCGTATTATATGTTTCGATCATACAACAACTGTTACTACTCCTCTTCCGAACCTGTAACCGATGAAGAGGATGCGTTATAACTACAAAGTAATTTATACCTGGTACAAGAGTAGAAGTTAACAAAATAAAAGCATACAGATTAAAAAATATCATACCATATATAGCCAAATTTCAAAAAATATATATACCTTACAACCGTATTACACTCATCTACCACATGGTAACATGATCTAAGCGATTGGAGTATAATACGGATAATATGTCTGTAATTGAGGAATCCGGGGGTTTTCGTAGTCCAGATCTAGATGTAGAGCCGTGCACAGCCAAAAAAACTGACTGTCACAGACGCAAACAGCCACAGCCAAGGTTGTTAGTCAACAGACACAAACAGCCATGTAAAAATTAATATGTACTTCGAAGTAAATATTTTTAGAAAGAAGCTGTATGCTATTATCTTCTTGAACTCCCTTTCATATCAAATAGAACATAGTATGATTTCCTTCCACCTTTTGTTTGTTGTTGTCCATTCTTGTTCTTCTGCATCTCCTGTTGGTCCAGCAACTATCCCCTCTTCGCTCGTTTTGAGTTTTCCAACTTTTGCCTTATTTTGTGGACATGTTTTAGATTTTCATCAACCACTGGTTCAGAAGAATAGGAGTAGCCAAACAGCTGGCTGTGAACAGCTCTCTCTAAATGCAATGCCTCAGGGAGCCTCATCACCACGTGGCTCAGATTCCTTATCACGTGGCTTAGCTTCTTTATTTCGTTTTAGTTCATCTTCTTTTAAAATGAGATTTACAATTTTTACAACTACGTTAAAGCTTTCAACTTATTGC
>Ga0209092_10002910_pt1 | contig 15330 bp, 8 predicted proteins | sample FraStrMetagenome_FD_187446 | JGI IMG/M metagenome (GOLD analysis project Ga0209092, IMG submission 187446) | Marine eukaryotic phytoplankton communities from Arctic Ocean - Fram Strait ARC3M Metagenome (SPAdes) (version 2) | ecosystem: Environmental > Aquatic > Marine > Oceanic | place: Fram...
GACACTCGTTGATGACATATCTCCTGCTATTCTATCTTCTCGTTCAGAGACATTTGTCCAGAGACGATTTACTCCGACTCTGACCAAGATAGAAGATCAGACATTACGATACGCAGTTTCACTTACGGCACCTGATGATGTAAACTACATCATAACTTCTACTTCCTTCTCATACAAAAATAAAATTTGTGTGTTGAGAAATAAGTTAGGTTCAAATAAACTAGAAGTGTTCAATACCGAAGATAAGATAGTAGTCGTTGATAATGTAGGTTCCTATGAAGGAGACACTGTTAGTATCGTAGGTATACAGGTGGATAACTATATTGGTACTGATCAATTTATTAAGGTGATAGCAAAACCTTCGAACGAGAGTGCGTTAACTCCTCTGAGAGCAGACATTTTAGAAATAGACAATACACAAACAACCACTAACATAGTTGAATTAGACACTGCGGTGGGTAACTAATGTCAAAGAAGGATGCCACATTAACTGATATTGGTCGGAGGGAACTCGGCAACTTCACTACTCATACAGTAGAGAGTATTCTTCCCGGATTCTTCCAAGAAGATTATCCTAAACTTGTTAGTCTATTGACTCATTATTATGATTTTCAGCATAATGGTGATTCTCCTGCCAAGATGATTCACGGCTTATTTTTAAATCGAGACATCACGCAAACAGACTTAGAATTATTATCATATATTGAAGACGAACTGCTGTTAGGACAACAGTATTTTGAGGGATTTAAAGATAAACGAGCATCAGCAAAATATTCCAACCAGTTGTATCGTGCGAAAGGAACTAAGTATTCAATTCAACAGTTCTTCAGAATCTTCTTTGGAGTTGACCCCGAAGTAATCTATACCAAAGAAAATATATTTAAGGTTGGGGAAGAGAAATCTACTATTGGTGTTGAGAACCAAAAATACCTTACCGATAATAAATTATATCAGACATTTGCGATATTAATCAAGACGGATATTTCGTTCAATGAATGGAAAGAACCGTATAAGTTGTTTGCTCATCCCGCAGGAATGTTTGTTGGTTCAGAAGTTCAGATAGTATCAGCAGTGGAAGATGCCCTGAGTGCTCCATTAGTCGTGCTTGAACCACCACCACCTATTGCGGTTCATGCGACTGCATTGTTCGGAGACTTTGGTAGTACTGATATGACAGCACTTGTAGATGACGAATATATAGATTCAGCAGGGGTTCTAAGTAGAATTAGACCAGAACTTATTTCACTGGATACTTTCTCATTAGAGCAGATACAAACTATTGAGAATCAGTACTCATCCTTGAGGGAGGCACAGATCGCAGGGTCTCCAACATTCGATGATTCGGATCAATTCCAGACTAATGGTATGGACTTGAGTAATGCCTTCGCATTCGAGACAATAGATCAAGAAAAACATCAGTGGTTTAGTGGAGACTCTGATCAATATGTGAAAAGTTTCACATTATAACTTATAAACTCTTATAAATAGTAAGAACAACAGGAATATGAAATGGCACGACAGACATTAAATAGAGGCACAGTAGCAAACGATGGTACAGGTGATACCCTACGAACTGCCGCACAGAAGATAAATGAAAACTTCGGAGAACTATACACTGCCATTGGTGGTGATAGTGCGACTGCGACAGTAAGATTAACTGCCGCAGGAATTGAGTTTGAAGGTCAGTCAGCAGATGATCACGAGACTATTCTAAGTGCCGAACCCACCGCAGACCGTGCTGTTAGAATACCAGATGCGAGTGGTACCATAGTACTAGATTCTGATACTCAGACATTGTCCAACAAGACCATTCTTGTTCCCACAATGACAACACCAAAGATTCGAGATGCCAATGCGAGTCATACCTATAATGTAACAGTGGGTGACATCACTGCGAATCGCAACATTGCCCTTCCTGTATTGGGTGCGAGTGATACCTTTGTATTTGAGAATCATTCTCAGACATTGACCAATAAGACACTAGAAGCACCGACACTGAATAAAGTAAAGATCGGTGGTATTTCTGGTGGTGCAGTATTATTGGATAGTGGTAGTAATGAACACATCAAGTTTGTTACCACTGCTAGTGCGGTTAACAATGTTACGGTTAAGAATGCCTCGGCAGGTAACTCACCTATTATCAATGTAGAGGGTTCAGATACTAATATATCTCTTGAACTTGCCGCAAAGGGTACGGGTGCTATTGAGATTAAAAACAAACTGGTTCTTGAGAAAGGAACCGATGTTGCATCAACCACTGCGGTTGATCTGACCGAACCTCTAACAATTTTTAACTCAGGTAGTGGAATTAGTCCTACCCTTGGAGACGGAACTATACAGGGTGAAGTACAATACTTCTCTAATATCGGAGCAGGAACAGTAAAACTACAGAATACTGGTACAAATATTCAGGGCACTGATTCTGCGGGTGGTTACTTACAGTTCGATCAGGGAGATGGTTGTATCTTAGTATGGAACACTACTGCGAGTAAGTGGTTCTTGGTGTCCAACAACGGTGTAGTCACATACTAAATTTAAACAGTAGAATAATAGGAACAACATAATGGCAATTTTAACAAATCCAATTAAAAAGCAAGTAATTCAAGACTTGAAGACCGATATGGATTCTTCGGGTACGCACTACTATGCAGTAATTGGTCGTTCTGAGCAGTGGAATGCGACAGATGACGCACCTGCCGCAATCAATAGTGAACGAGAGGAAAGAAACTTCCGTCTCAGTGTACAGTCTGCGAAAAAATTAATTGATGTATCTTTTGTTGTTCCCCGTTACAACTGGTCATCTGGTGCGATCTATTCTGCGTATGATGACGCACAGGTCGGGTATCCTTCTCAGACATACTATGTGATGAATGACGAAAACCAAGTTTATCTGTGTCTTCAACGAGCAGAGAACAACGCAGGACAGGCACAGGTGTCTACTGATCAACCTACTGGTGGTACAGATGGTGTTCCTTTCGATACTGCGGATGGTTACATCTGGCAGTTCTTGTACTCCATCGGTGCGTCATCTGCTACCAAATTTATGTCTGCGAACTATATTCCAGTTAAACTACAGGGCCCTACAGATGGTTCATCAACCGCATCTGAAGTAGAACAACTTGCAATTCAGACTGCCGCAATTCCGGGACAGATTCTTGGTTATGCAATTGACTCAGGTGGTGCAGGATATAGTTCTGCTCCAACAATCACAGTTTCGGGAAATGGTACTTTGGCAAAGGCAGGGGCAACGATCTCTGGTGGTCAGGTATCCAAGGTAACTCTGATTGATAGTTCTGGTTTGTACACTCTAGGTTCTGGTTATGACTATGCCACAGTATCAATAACAGGTGGTGGTACACCAACAAAACCTGCTAAGGTTCGTGCCATATTAGGTTTACCATTAGGACTAGGTGGTGATCCAAGAGATGATCTCCGTGCTACGGCAATTATGATGAACACCAAACCTACTGGTGACGAATCAACAGACTTCATTGTTGGCAATGACTTCCGTCAGGTTGGTATATTGAAGAACCCTTTGATTGGAGGATATGATAGTGCCGGAGCATTATTCACAGACACCACAGGTATTTGTTTGAAGAAACTAAACTTTGCTTCTATAACCAGTGGATTCGTCACAGATGAACTTATCACTGGTGTCGTATCGGGTGCCAAGGCATATGTTGATAAGATAGGAACACTCGAACTTCATTATCATCATACCGAAGAAACTGGATTTGCTGACTTTACCGCAGGGGAAAATGTTACCTCTACCGCAGGAAGTGGTACAACTGCGGCATCAAATCACATCACTACTCCCGAAATTGACACCATGACTGGAGAAGTACTATATATTGATAATCGTTCAAAGGTGGCACGAGCAAGTGACCAGACCGAAGACATTAAACTCGTAATTCAAATTTAAGGTAGTATAGAAGATGCCAAAAACATTTACATCCAATGTATTCTCCTCCTCTTACAAGGATGATTTTGTAGACAGTGATAACTATCACAGAATCCTCTTTAATAGTGGTCGTGCTCTACAAGCAAGGGAACTTACCCAATTACAAACTATTATCCAAGAGGAAATAGGAAGATTTGGTAGAAACATTTTCAAGGAAGGTGGTGCTGTCAATCCCGGTGGGCCAACTATACACAACGATACTGAGTTTGTCAAGTTAAATGTTGCGGGTGAACTCGATGGACTTCCTTCTGATACAAGTACTCTAGTCGGAACAGTCTTCATTGGTGGTTCTTCTTTGGTTCAAGCAAGAGTACTGGAAGTTATTCCTGCCGAGGGTGCTGACCCTGATACATTGTTTGTTCAGTATATAAACACTCAAAATGCAGAGTCAGGTGAAACTGCTATTCGTTTCACACCCGATGAAACGATGAATAACGGTTCTAAGCAGTTAAGAGTTGCAGCGACTGTTGGTACTGACCTCCCTGTCGGTCGTGGTTGTAAATTCTCTAGTTCCGAAGGTGACTTCTTTACTCGTGGACATTTCGTATTTGCAACTGCTCAGTCAATTATCCTTTCCAAATATAGTAGATTCCCAACTGCGACTGTTGGTTTTAAAGTAACAGAAGATATCGTAACATCTGCGGATGATTCTGCGTTATTTGATAACCAAGGATCAACTCCAAACCTTGCCAGTCCCGGTGCGGATCGTTATCGTATTAAACTTACTCTCGTCAACAAAGCAGATGTTGTTGCTGATGAAAACTTTGTGTACTTTGCCGATGTTCTGGATGGTAATATCGTTGATGCCGTAGAGGGCACCGATGATTATAATAAGATTGCCGATGAACTTGCTACAAGAACTAAAGAAGAGTCTGGTGACTATATTGTCGATCCATTTACAATAGACTTTTCCGATTCCGCAGATAATATCACTGCGACTGTATCAAATGGTGTTGCGTATGTGAATGGTTACCGTGGTGATGTGAATACTCCCGTACCACTAATACTTCCCAAATCTCGTACAACCGAGACAGTTAATAATCAATTTACTGGTATTTCCTATGGGCAGTACTTTATTGTTGCAGGAGCAACTTTCAAGGGATTACTTGACACTCGAACCTATGCTACAATAAACCTATCTACACACGCAACCAATCCATCTGGTAGTGCGATTGGTACTGCACGAGTTCGTTATGTCGAAGAAGATGGTTCAAACTACCGAGTTTACCTGTTCGACATTAATATGAACTCAGGACAGAATATAAGAAGCATCCGATCTATTGGTACCAACGCAACCAATCGTGGTATTCCTGTTCTTGAGGGTAGTCAGGCAGTACTGAAAGAAGTTCGCAAAACTAACATGGTCTTTGGATTACCTAATCCTCGACCCAAAGTACTTACAGATATTTCTTACGAGGTTCAACGAATCTTAACTGGTACTGCCAGTGGAACTCAACTACAGTTTACCTTGACAACTTTTGGAGAAGCATTCTCTAACAAATCGCAGTGGATTGTTTGTGATGCGGATGGTGATGTTATATCTCCAACTATCACATTGTCTAGTGGCAATGAAACCGCAACCATTACAGGATTGGCAAACGAAGCACACACTGTTTATGCCAAAGTAAGTAAAGGTAACCCAACAGTTCGTCTGAAAAACCTTACTGATGCGACCGTAACAACCACAGTGACCACTGGTTCTGATGGTGTTAGATTTGTCAATCTGGGTGTCACAGACATCTATGAGGTTTCGGCAGTAAAACTAGGAAGTTCTAGTGGTACTGACATTTCTCACCTATTCACCTTAGACGATGGTCAACGAGCAGGATTCTATGGTCTGGGTCGTATGGTACTTGAGACTGGTGCAACGGCACCGACTGGAAATGTCTATGTGTCATTCAAACACTTCGTTCATGGTACAGGGGACTTCTTCTCCGTGACCTCTTATAATGGTCAGGTTGATTACGAGGACATTCCTAATTTCAAAACTGGAGTGAGAACTAGTGTAAACCTAAGAGATGTTATTGATTTCCGTAATGGTGTGAATTCGAGTAATGCCTTCGTTTCTTCCTCTGCAACCGAAATTCCTACTAATGGTGATACTGTTCAAGCAGATGTTGAATACTATCTACCTCGTACAGATAAGATTGTCGTGACCACTCAAGGTGAAGTTAAGGAAATTCTAGGTGAAGCAGGATTTACTTCTCAGATTCCCGAAACTCCGATTGACACGATGGCACTATTCACCATTGAGCACAATGCCTATGGTCTGAATGACTCGGATGTGGTTCTTACTCCATTCAAAGCAAAACGATTCACGATGAAAGACATTTCCAGACTGGAAGATCGAATCGACAAGGTTGAAGAAGCAACCTCACTAAGTTTGCTTGAAGTTGATACTGCTAATCTGATGGTATTGGATGAGAATGGCAATCTAAGAACTAAGTCTGGTTTCTTTGTAGATAACTTTGCAAACAGAACATTCTGTGATGTAGATAACATTGAATATCGTGCCGCAATTGATCCATCACGAGGACTGTTATCAGTACCTACACTAGAAGATGATGCGATTCTTGCATACGATTCTTCCAAGTCAACTAACACTATTTTGAAAGGTGATACTGTTTACTTGAAGTATACAGAATCTCCCACTATCACACAACCACTTGTATCTGGTACAGAGAATGTAAACCCATTCGCAGTTATCACTGGTGAAGGTAACATTACTATGTCACCCGCAACCGACAACTGGTTCCAAACCAAGTATACTCCTGCCAATATAATCAACAAAACGGCAGTAGATAATACCGAAGTCAATCTGGGTAACATTAGTAGTGGTTTCCAAGAGATGACTATGTCACAGAAACGACAATTCCTTTGGGGTGGTGGCAACACATATGTTCCCATCTCTGGTTTTGGAAGCACCCAATCAAATGTTGGTAGTGGTTGGAGAGGAACTCCCGCATGGAACTGGAGAGGTGTCGTTCAAGAAGGTTCTAGAACTGTTAATGTTGGTAATGACAACGGTGGTCGTAACAACCAAGACTTCAATGTCATTGGTTCTTTCTCACAACGAGTTGTTACTGGTACAAAGACTATTCGTAAGGTAGTTGGTGAAAGAACTGTGTCATTGACCTTCCTACCATTCATTCGTTCACGAAAAGTATTCTTCCGTGCCGAGGGTCTACGACCTAGTACTAGGTTCTTCGCATTCTTTGATAATAAGAGTGTTGATGAATTCTGCCGTATTGAAGATTTCAAACGATACGGTGACATTGCTACAGACGCACAATATGCTAATAGCATGAGAAAGTCAACCTCTCATCCCCAAGGTTCAGCAAACCTTCTCAGTGACGGAGATGGTAAGATCGAGGGTTCTTTCTTCATTCCTTCTAATAAGAATAATCGTTTCCGAGCAGGAACTCGTGAGTTTAAATTACTTGACATTAGTAAGAATGACGATGATGCGGCACTTTCAAGTGCGACATTCAATTATACCGCACAGGGTACTCTGGATACTAAACAGAAGACTATTACTTCTACTCGTGTCACTCAGGTCAGAACTCGTAGGTGGACTCAAACTCTAAAAGTTAAAGTAAAAGACCCATTGGCACAATCATTCTTTGTGACTAACCCAAGTGGTATCTTCGTAACTAAGATTCAGACTTATTTTAGTACCAAGGATTCTACTATTCCGGTTCAGTTACAGATTCGACCAATGGTTAATGGTCACCCAAGTTCGACTGAGATTCACGGACAATCTGTTGTGTTCAATGCTCCAAACCAAGTTAATACTCCTGCTTCACAGACACAAGCAGCGGTAGAGGCAACACCGACTACTTTCGAGTTCGAAGAACCAATCTTCTTGAATCCCGAAACAGAGTATGCGATTGTACTTCTTGCTGAATCTACTGACTACAATGCCTATGTCGCAGAGACCTATGCGTTTGAGTTGGGTTCTACCGAGAAGAGAATCTCTCGTCAACCATCTATGGGATCATTATTCAAGTCTCAGAATGGTACAACTTGGGAACCAGATCAGACCAAAGACCTTGCATTCAAAATCTTCACTGCTAACTTTGAAGCATCTGGTACTGCGGTATTTGAGAACCGTGATGTCGATAAAGAAATACTGGACAACAACCCCATATACATGAGTGCAGATGTGGGAGCAGACAGTGATGCAGTAGTAATGCTTGTTCCTAATCATGGATTTTCGATTGGTGATACAGTAAAGGTTGAAGGACTGGATAGTGCTACAACTTATAATGGTGTAAAAGGTACATCTATCCTTGGTGCGAGAACGATCACAAATGCAGATGGATTTGGTATTCAGTTTAATGCCGACTCTTCTGCGACATCGTCTGGTAGATTTGGTGGTGAGAACATCCTGATTGATAAACAACTTCAATTCGATATTTGTTCACCAAACTTTACTACAATGGTTCCAGATGATACTACACTGGTTTATAGCAGTAAGTTTATCACTGGTAAATCATTCGCAGGACTTGAAACCAAGTATCAGAGAGAGAACAACTACAGTACTGATGTTACTATCGGAGACGAGAATTATTTCTCTGCTCCACGATTGATCGCAAACCCATCAAACGAGTTGAGTAACCTCGGTGCCAACGAGAGGTCAGTATCAATTAAAGTTGATATGGCAACATCTCGACCATCGGTAAGTCCTGTAATTGACACACAGGGTGCGTCTTTGACAACTGAGTCGAATCAGATTGATAACCAGAATAACACTGTGGCAACTGGATTCAATGTTCCATTGACATACTCTGCGGAGACCAATGCGTTTGGTGGTTCTTCACTTGCTAAACATATGTCTGTTGTTGCAAGTTTGGATGAACCTGCTACTGGTATGAAAGTTATCCTTGCGGCACTAAGACCCGCAGGTAGTGAACTGGAATTATATTTCAGAACTGGTAACGATGGTGAAGACATTCTTGGTAAAAACTGGACACTGATTGCACCAGAATCAACTCAGGCACCAGATGCGATAAACTTCCGAGAGTATCGTTATCTGATTGGTGGTGATGGTGGAACACTAGACGAATTCACCGAATATCAATTTAAGTTGGTATTCAAGGGGATTAACACATCGCAAGTTCCGTTCATACGAGACTTCCGAGCAATCGCAATGGCAACCTAATGAGTAATTTCATCGGTGTGGAAGGTAACTCGGATTTGGCAAGATGTCCAAATTCGGGGGCCATTATTAATATAAATAAAGATGAGATAAAAAAAGCAAAAGCATTAAAACTCGCACGACAAAATAAAGATAAAGAGTTCCAAGAGTTAAAACAAGATGTTGTCGAACTCAAAGCACTCCTCAATAAATTAGTAGAGAAACTATAATGGCATCAAGAACTTCACAAGTGACCGTCACCGACATACAGGATACCTTTACTACACTAGTATCCAATCTGAATCATATCTCATATGATGTCGGTTCGACAGGGGGCACTAATGGTTTAAACACAAACGAAGATTCCGATTTAGTTGGTTCTATTAACGAACTTGAATTGGGAATTCGTGGTACCTCTAACAATCTAGTAGCAACTGACCTTACTGACTTTACTGCCAATAACATCGTATCTGCACTACACGAACTTGATAGTGACCTTCACGGTGCGGGTGGTGGTAACGCAAAGGCAGACTTGACCACCAATGCGAATGACATTGTGTCAGGTATCAACGAACTTGAAGTAGGTATCCGAGGAACATCAAACAATCTAGTTGCAACTGATCTTTCGACTACTGCTAATGATTTAGTATCGGCAGTTGGTGAACTTGATAGTGATATCGGTGCGAGACCACATACTAATCTGACCACTGCTACAAAGACTTTGACTGCGGCAATCAATGAACACGATGCCGAGTTAGGTACAATCACTGCGGGTGCAATGGGTACAACCGCATCCACAGTATCTAGTGCGATCTCAGAACTAGAAGTAGAGATTGATACACTTAATACCTTTGTTGAACCTACTCAGGCATTGACCACTACTGCGACAACTGTTGCTGATGCGATCAACGAGCATGATGCTGAGATCGGTGCCGCAACTCTTGCTACATCGGCAACCACTCTCCGTGGTGCGATAAACGAATTACACACCGAGGTTGGTGATGCGATTGGTTCGTCAAACAACACAACCACTGGTAATATTGGACAATCTCTAAACCTACTAGATAGTGCGGTAGGTAATTTAACTTCACTTACTGCCACAATAACTAATAGAACAACCCTCGTAGATGCGATCAATTCAAACAAGGCAGATATTGCTACACTTGATGCCAATGGTGTTGCCGCAAACCAAGCATTGGGTTTACTCAGTAACTTGGATTCCGCAGGATTTACGGGGTCAGAAAGAACAAATTTTGTAAATGCATTGAACGCATTAAGGGCGGACATTCCACTGATATATGACGAGAATGGAACTCAACTAAATTAATCGGAGTATTGTAACACCATGAGTAGTGTTCCATTAAAGTTAAAAGACAGTGCGGCACCAACCGAACTGCAACAAATGTCAACAACCGAAGAGAACTACCTCGCATATCAGGTAGGCCTTGGTTTTGCGGCACTTGATAGTTCGTCTGTAAATCAGTTAGGTGTAAACTTAACAGGTAGCAACCGAACGGTCGGAACTTTCACTGACACATCATATGATTCTGCGATAGGAACTCATAGTAATCTATTGTCACTGACCCAAACTGATACTATAGTCCGACAAAAGACTGGTACGATTGGGGTTAGTAATACTGATTATCGTGTACCCATTTCTATGCGAGATAGTGGTGGTCAATCAATTATCGATGAGATGAATGACACCAAACTAAATCCTCTGCTTGATCGTGTTGCTTCTAGAATATACACCTCCGACTATCCCGGAACATACAAACTGGCAACCTCTGCACCAAGTGGTGATTATTCGGTAAACCTTGCCAATGTAATGACTGACACTAGGTCAGATGGTCATTCATTGACATATAATATCTACAAAAGAAATACCATGACCGCACCCACAACGGTGCGACCATTTGCGATCAAGAGGTCTAGTGGTAGAACAGGTACTTATCAGGGTCTACAGGCAATGACCGATGCTCAGATTAAGTACACTCTTGGTTTGAATATAAGAAATCGAATATCTGCCACTGCCAACTCGGTTGGTTCGTACAAGTTATTAAGTTCCGCAACAGGAACCCCGACTAACGCAGGATTTGCGGGAACTTGGCAAGCAAAGGGAACTGCCACAGATACTCGACAAGATTTAACACTTGCTGACTACACAAGGTCTCGTTCATCAACCTATTCGAGAACAAGGAGTTCAGCATTTACTGCTGACTACACACGAACTCGTGCCTCTACATATTTAAGAAGTTCGACAACTTCTCGCAGTAGTACCTACTCTGCCACCTATACAAAAACTCGCACGAGTAATTACTCTCCTGCCTTTGTCGGTGATTATATTGGTAACTTTACAACTACTACTGGAGCAACTTTTAGTCGTACAAGAGGATCGACACTTACATATCTTGGTAACTATACTGGTGATTTTACCGGTAACTATGGTAATACTTTATCATATTTGGGTGAGTACACAAACAATTTCATTGGAAACTATCTGGGTCAAGATTTCTTGTCCAGTTATTCTCGCACACTATATGTGAGTGTTGACCAAGAGACTTTCTATTTCACTGGTAACTTCGCAACTGCTTACGCAGGTACCTATACTGGTAACTTTGCTCGAACTAGTACTGTAGGTGTCAGTTATCAGAGAAATAGTACCAACACATTCACAGGTAATTACACCAGATTAGCAAGTTATGTTGGTAACTATAGTAATACATTTACCACAGAATCTACTCGTAACAGTCAACGAATCACTGCCAACACCTATGTTCGTCAACGAATAGATACCTATACTGGTGATTTTACTAGAGATCGACAGACTAACTTTGCCAGAAACTTTACGGGTAACTATACTGGTGATTTTACTGGTAATTTTACTGGTGATTATACTAGAAACTTTACAGGTAACTATACCAGAAACTTTACGAGAGCATATTCGAGAACCGTGTTTACTAGAAGTTTCTCGACATATCAAACTGGTAAGGGTATCTGGCAGTACTCTTCTGCTTCCTATGTTGGTGCACCTCAATATTATTCGAGGAATTTTTCAAGAAACTTTATGCGGTATCGGGCACTTGGCACCTATGTTGGTGACTTTACTGGCAACTATGTTGGAGGGGGTTCCTCCTCAGGGCCTTTCGGATCTGGTACAATTTCAAGTAATAATGGATACTATTGGAAAATAACAGAGTTCTATGCCGCTGGCGATTATGAAGCATATCTTCAAATTAAGTGGAATGGGTCAATAGTTTACCAGTCCGGCAACGATCCGTCAATTCCGGGAGTAACAACAATAACCGTAAATGGTGTAACATACACTAGAGGGAGTGAATACGACTCGAATTTTGCCATTGCTATGCATCAAGTATCTGCGACTGGTCAACCAGTTGATTACACCAGAACATCTACTCGTAATTCAACCAGAACGGAGTCCTATCAACGAACTCGTGCAACTGCATTTAGTCAAACCTTCGCAGGTGCGTATGCGAGAAACTATACTGGTAACTTTGTCGGTAACTATGCGAGGGATTTCCAACGCACTGTTCAAGAGAGTTTTACAGGGGCATCTTCATTCACACGAGATTTTGCGGGTAACTTTGTTGGTGACTATGCTAGAAACTTTACTGCTCAGTTTACTGGTGATTATGCTAGGAATTTCGCAGGTAACTATGCAGGTAACTATTCGAGGAACTATTTGGGTAACTATGCTAGGACATTCGCAGGGAACTATACTGGAACAACAATTGGAGCAAGTCCTGTGAACATAGAAACCTATACCTTATATGTAAGAGTTGTATAAATAGTCCTATGGGAACTACGACATTAAAACTTGAAGGTACCAACGGAGACCTCAAGGAAATAACGACTACCGAAGAGAACTACCTTGCTTATCAAGCAGGGTTACATCTTGCTACCTTGGATTCGAGTGATGTCGGGGCAATAACCACATCCCCAACAGGCAATACTTTAATCGGTACTCATACAGATAGTAGGTTTGATGACGGTTCGGGTACTCACGGATTCACTGGTGGTAATGTTCCGATCATTCAAGAAACCACATCTCTGTATCAGAGAGAAGGTGTCGCAGACTTTGCGGGAGACTCTGCCGCATTCCGATACCCCATTGAGTTCGCAGACAACGGTGGAACACCAGAACTACACGAATTAGATTCCTCTGAGATGGATACTCTGTCTGACAGACTAATGTCTCGTATTGCGACATCTGAATATCCCGGTGTATTCAAACTTGCCACATCTGCCCCTAGTGGATATGGTACCTACAAATCAGGTGTATTTGCTGATAGACTACAGACAGGTACCACTGGAACCGTATATAATCTCTATGTAAAGAATACAATGTCTGCCCCGACTGCGGTGAGACCTGTTGCCATCAAGAGAGCAAGTGGACTGACTGGCACCTTCCAAGGTGTCCAAGAGATGTCTGATCCAGAGATTGCTTATACCTTTGGCACACGAGTCCAGACTCGAATGATGAACGGAAGTGGTGTTATCGGAACATACCAGATGCGAAGTTCGGCACAGGGTGCTCCGACTGATACTGGTACTTGGACTTCTCGTGGTACTGCATCAGACTCTCGTTTTACTACAACAACTGCTGACTACTCTGCTGACTACACAAGGACTCGTACAAGTAATTACACTGGTAACTTCGCAAGAAACTTCACCGCATCTTTTGAAGGGACATTTGTGGGTAACTTCCTCCGCAGTTTCCTTGGAGATTACACTGGTGACTATGCTAGGAATTTCGCAGGTGACTATATTGGTGACTATGCTAGGAATTTTTTAGGTAATTACACTGGTGACTATGCTAGGGGTTTCTTAGGTGATTATGTTGGTGACTATGCCAGAAACTACGCAAGAACTCGTATAACAGATTACACAGGCAACTTTACTGGTGATTTTACTGGTAACTATACTGGTAACTACGCAAGAAACTTCTCTGCTGACTATACAAGAACTCGTGTGACGAATTATGTGGGTAACTTCCTTGGTGATTACACTGGTAACTATGCGAGAAACTTCTCTGCGGCATACACTAGAAATCGTGCAACCACATATACTGGTAACTTCGTGGGTGATTACACTGGTAACTTCCTTGGGAATTATACTGGTACATATCAAAGAACTCGTGCAACGGCATATAGTCGTAATCGTGCGGCAACTTTGAGTTATACTCGTGGTCGTGCGGCAACCCTAAATTATGTCCGATATCGTGCAACAAACTACACTGGCAACTTTACTGGTAACTATGGAAGAACCAGTACTCGTGCAAGCACTCGTACAAGCACTCGCACATCAACACGAAGTATTGCCGATATCAAGTCAACCTTTACAGGGAACTTTGCGGGTAACTTTGCGGGTAACTTTATAGGGAACTTTGCGGGTAACTTCGCAAGGTATCGTGCAACAAACTACACTGGCAACTTTACTGGTAACTATAATCGTACAGTGTATTATACTGGTAACTATAGTCGTACAGTGTATTATGCGGGTAACTATACTGGTAACTTCCTTGGTGACTATTACGAGACTTATCAACGTACTCGTGCAACTGCATATAGTCGAACTCGTGTGACGAATTATGTAGGTGATTTCGTAGGTAACTATACTGGTAACTATGCTAGAAACTTTAGTGCCAACTATCAAAGAACTCGTGCAACAACATATACTGGTAACTTTGCAGGTAATTACACTGGTAACTATGCTAGGAATTTCTCTGCTGACTATACAAGAAATAGTACTAGAGATAGCACCAATGTATTTACTGGTAATTATGTTGGTAACTATGCTAGAAACTTTAGTGCCAACTATCAAAGAACTCGTGCCTCTAATTATTCACAGGCATACACTAGAACTCGATCATCCAACTACGCACAGGCATACAATAGAACTCGTTCCTCTAACTACTCCGCAAACTATCAGAGAACTTCCACAGTAGATTCTACTCGTGATAGTCTTGGTGTAAGGACTGTTGATCGTAGTAGCACCTATACTTCTGACTTCGCAAGAAACTTCTTAGGGAACTATGTAGGAAACTATGTGGGAACCACGATTGATACTGGATCAACATCTATTGAGACATATACCCTCTACCAGAGAACATCATAAATTAAACATATATACAACTGAATGAATTAGGAGATTTGGAATGACAAGAACATGGTTTGATAATGCTTTCTGGGAAACACCCAAAAAACAA
>Ga0209092_10002912_pt1 | contig 15317 bp, 6 predicted proteins | sample FraStrMetagenome_FD_187446 | JGI IMG/M metagenome (GOLD analysis project Ga0209092, IMG submission 187446) | Marine eukaryotic phytoplankton communities from Arctic Ocean - Fram Strait ARC3M Metagenome (SPAdes) (version 2) | ecosystem: Environmental > Aquatic > Marine > Oceanic | place: Fram...
AGGAAGATGCCGATACCAGCGAAGGATCCGAGGAAGACAAGGACCATCCTGATTCCGACCATCCTGAAAGTGATTCGGACAATGACAGTGAGAGCGACGACGACGAAAGTGACGAAGACGAAGACGCCAAAGAAGAAGCCGCCAAAGCAGCTGCCTTTTTTGACAATTCCAATCCCTCCCAATCCTCCCACTCATCCCATCATGATACCACTGCTGACGACATTCAAATATTCTCCCAATTAAATCTCTCACGACCCTTGCTCCGAGGAGTCGCCTCGATGGGATATGTCACACCAACCCCCTTCCAAGCCTCCGTTATCCCCTCCAGTCTCGCAGGACGGGATATCTGTGCGTCCGCCGTGACAGGAAGTGGCAAAACGGCCGCCTTCGTCTTACCTATATTAGAACACATTCTGCAACGATCGCATCATTCCAAATCCCGTTCCATCACACGAGCATTGATTATCACCCCGACACGGGAATTGGCGGCTCAATGTTATGGAATGGTCCAATCCTTATGTCGGTATTGTCGACAATCCATTCGCTCGTGTTTGATTGTCGGTGGGAATCGAAATATCCCCTCCCAAGCCGCGGAATTACGAACTCATCCTGAAATCATCATTTGCACACCTGGAAGGATGTTGGATCATCTTACAAACTCGGCTGGAGTGGAATTATTGGATTTGGAATGTTTGGTATTGGACGAAGCGGATCGATTGTTGGATTTGGGATTTCAAGAGGAGATCTTGGAGATTGTGAAATCCTGTCCTAGCAGTGATCAACGTCAAACCTTATTGTTTTCAGCGACAATGACGACGAAAGTTGATGATTTGGTCAAATTGTCCATGAAACGACCTCTCCGTGTGAAAATATCGCACAAACCAACGGATGGTACGACATCCGCCTCCGCCGGTGTGGAAATTGCTCCCAAACTGGAACAAGAATTTATCCGTATCCGTTCCTCCAATGAACAACATCGAGATGCGATCTTACTCTCCTTATTAACCCGTACCTTTCAAAAACTCCGTACCATTGTCTTTTTTGATACTAAAAATTTATGTCATCGATTACGGATCATTTGTGGGTTGTGTGGGATTGCCTGTGCGGAATTGCATGGGAATTTGACACAGACGCAACGATTGGAGGCCTTGGAGGAATTTCGTCAGGGGGAGGTGAATGTTTTGTTGGCGACGGATTTGGCAGCGAGAGGATTGGATATCAGTGGTGTTCAGGCAGTTCTTAATTTTGATATGCCAAAGAATGTGGAGACCTATGTGCATAGGATTGGTAGGACGGCCCGCGCTGGAAGAGGAGGGAGGAGTTGTACCATGATTGGAGAAGAGAGACGTATTTTGATGAAAGAAGTTATGAAAGATGCGGAAGAAAAAAATAAGATATCCAAACACCCAACGAAGGGAGGAGGGACCGATGTGGAACATTCTCAAACCGCTGTGATTCGTTCGAGGACGGTTCCTATGGCAGTGATTGCCCACTTTCGAGCCAAGATTAATTCATTGGAGACGCATGTGAAAGAAGTGTTGGCTGCGGAAGTTGTGGCCAAGATGGATCGGTTGGCGGAAATGGAAGCCACGCGAGCCTCCAATATTATTTTGCACGGAGATGAAATTCGAGCCCGTCCAGCACGAGAATGGTTCAAGGGCAATAATGAAAAGAAAGCCGACGAAGAGCGATTGCGGAAGATGAGAGAGGAAAAAATGATCAATCAAGAAGGATCGGGGAAGCATCGAATGACACGAAAGAAGCGACGGTTACGTGAGGCGAAGGAAAGTCTGAAATACTTTCAAGAACAGGAACGGCAGGAACGGGAAGATAAAAATCTGGATCCTCTACCGATGGTGTCTGATAGATCGATTAAGGCCCAGATACGATCGGACAAGAAAGAAGAACAACAACGACAAAAAGAATACTTTGAAAGGACTGTGCATGATGAAGATGTGTACCGTCATGCGAAATTGGAAAAGAAACGAAAGAAAGAATTGAAGAGGAAAAAGAAAGTTGGACAGGATAGTGTCGGCGATAGTAGCTTGTTTGATAGTGAAAAAATTACCTATGCTAAGAAACCAAAAATGGACCAAGCTGTGGCTCCCAAAAGGTATGTTCTCATGTTGGTCGTAGGAAATCACTTTTTTTTCGATCTTGTGGGTACTTTTTTTTCTCACAATAATCTATGCCATTCCAATCACAGTGATTATCATTTTAGAGGATTTGATCCTGACAAACAGTTCGGAAAAGGGGGTAAGAAATCAAAGCATGCATTTAAATCGAGAAGCAAGTATAAGCGTAGGTAGTCTTCATCACCAACATGGGACTTTGATCTATCTTAATATAACGAATATAGTCACTATTCTATTTGCCAACATGAACTTTCAAATGTTGATTTAATCCATAATCAATGATTCAAGTTGCAATATCTTTCTATTTGTGCTATTGTTGTACATCATCTATCCTACAGAATTGATTTATTTATCAAAATGGTATAATCTATTTTTCGCTTTTACATGAGCATTCTGGTGGTTGCTGCAATTGCTTCAGTGAAAAATGTTGCAAATCGGTAATACTGCGAAGATGGCAGCTTCTTTCTTCATCCAATGGTAATTCAAGAATCGTATTTTGATTGCAAGATACAAATCAAGAAAGTCATTCTCTCTCGAATAGATACATAAATCTCTGTCAGATGTGGTACTTTCTTCATTTATTGACAAGAAAGGACGAATGGAATACATGAATATATTGTTTCATGTCCTTTTCCTCAGTCTCCTTTGTTCTTCCTTCAAAAAAAAAGCCGAAAATGCTAGAAAACAGATAGAGAAGGAAATGACAAGGCAATAGTGATGATAATTAAAGTATTGGTGAAAGTTACATTTCTGATTTTCAAGAGGTTCAATCTTCTCCTCAACATGTATTAAGGAGTATGGCCCATTAGCGTAAATCATATATCATTGCAAGTTCTTTCTTGTAGAAGTTCTGTTCCAAAATATTCAAACAGCGAAACAATTAAATTTTCATAGAAATATTTATGCTTTTCTTCCATCATACTTTTTGAAACAAATAGAAACTGGTATCTTTGATCATGCGAAATGATCGTTTGTTCACTGTCCCTCGTGTCAAGCTTTCTTCCAGATTTATTCTATGTATGATGGTAGAAATTATTTCTTATACGTTTCGACGCCTAAAATTATGTAAGTTGTATATTTTTTTTAATTGAATGATATGCTCACAATTATGGTCGTGATCACAAGATAATACTGAAGATGAAATGGATAGTTTCGGTTCGTACAAAAATGACAGATAAACCCGGTAACCTATTGTGAAATCATATTGAGCAAGCATCAAAATCGAAGTTTTGACACTGCGCCAGTGATTTTTATAAAATAGCAGATTTTTCTTTTGGAGGACAAATTTTATGGTTTTTTTCTAGATCAAGAAAACGATAAAAGGGGAGAACATAATCAATTCTTCAACCTGCCTTTTTCTGGTACTTTGGTGAATCAGAAACTGAAAGTCATAATGGAAAAATCCCTCACAGAGATAGACGATCATGAAGAAGAAGTCCAACATTCCCAGCAACAACAAATTTATGATCGAATTCGAAGAAGAGAAACCCGAAAACGTGAGATTGTAACAAAGCAACAATGGAGAATATTGGAGCGTCGATCATTTGTTCGAATGGAAAAAGAGCGAAAACAAATGCATGATGAAGATATTAGAATGATTGAAATAAATAGTCAGGTACATCCATTTTATAATTTAAAAAGAGTAGATCCTTATGGGAAAAAAGTTCAAAAAGTAGAAACTGGATTAGTTTATTTCGGCCATTCGGTTCCGAAAAGTGCTCAACAAGGAAAAAAGAACACTGGTATTTTTATTCCACATGGGGAAGGAAAATTATACATGGACGATGGAACTATACTCTATGAAGGAGGTTTTCATTATGGAAAAATGCATGGGAAGGGATCATATACCTTTCAGAACGGTGATAGATGGGTAGGTGGAACGTTTCATTTCGATCTTCTTCATGGAATAGGTTCATATGAATTTGGCTCGAAAGCCACCCAAAAAGAAAAGACTGATGCAATATATTATCAAAACAAGAGATTGTGTTTCACCAATGAACTTTCTCCGGGTACATCCATTATTATCAAGCAATTGTTTAATGGAACAAAACTATTTCATAATCGAAGTGCAATAATACTCGATCGATGTTCAAATAAAAAATCGGGATATTACATGATAAAAACTGAGGAGGGGAAAATATGTTCAATGAATCTTGCTAATATATATTTCGTGATTGATCATGCAAAAGTGAAAACGCTACCAATCGAGAGTGTGCTTACTTTGGAAGAAAATAAGGAAGAACATTCAACAGATGAAATAGAGACGAAACATTTCGAAAAATATTATAGATATATTCCTCAAAAACCAAACATTCATTCGAGTCATGATGAGAATTGGTTCTTTGAAGAATGCAAAGATGCGCAAGAATTGAGAGAGATCTTACAGAAAAGAAGAGAAGAAGTGGGTTTACGACTTTATAAGGATAAAATAAAAGAATTGGAAGATAACAAAATTAAAAATTTTGTGGATGAGCAGATTCGTCGCAATGCACTCAGAAAAGAAAAAATTAAAAGAAAAATAATTCATGATGCTGCTTTACATGAAACAGAAACTGAAAATCTTGAAAGAAATTTGATCCAAGCAAGAGAAATGAAAGAGAAAAATGTTGCAGATTCCCGAAGGTTACTTGCTGAATACGAAAAAAGCATAAATTGGAACATGAGCGTCAATGACTTCTTATATTCATGGGCATAAATTCAATTTGAGGTCAAGAATTACGAAGAGGGACAAACTATTTTTATTTTTATTTTGTACGGGGATGATATTTGAAATTATATTATTGTTCCCTTTGGATTTGTTACAGCAAGATAATAATGTTTTCTTTTTGTAGCCATTACAGTTTTTCGCATTGTATTGTTCGTTCTGATTTGATAAATGTGAGGATAATGAACAAATTCAAAAGCAAGGATTTTATATTTGATTAATTTATTTTTCTATTATTGATATTCATTGAATCTTCGTGAGAAACCTAAGTTTCTGATTCATGTGATTCTTTTGAGGCCTCAAATACTCGATTTTTAAACCTTGTTGTCAGCAGTACTGCTGTAGTACGGATTCGTCCGCGTGTTACTTGTGGACCCCAGTTTTCTTGAATTCTGGAACTGTTCTTGTGTTCCGAGAAATAAATACCGAAGCATCGTTAATGCATGTTGATTTATATATGGATAAGCAATGCGTCCACAAATATATTCGAATCAAGAAGAAATAAGTTCAACTCGATTAATTAAATAGGGTTTGATCGTATGTGCATTAAACCTCGTTATGTCACTTAGGAGAATAATTAGAGATCCCATTTGATGTTTTGAAAACGAACATCTATATAATTTATAAGAATCAACTTGACCAACGATCATTCTTGAGTCGTGCGGATCTCTTCAACATCCATTACATGTGCAAAACAAAGTATGACGTAAATTTTGAAGAATGAGGAAGTCAGAGCCATCGATTTACTTCCTGTTTAGTTGAGCAAAAAGAAGATAGCTTTATTCCAAATAGAGAAACTGAAATTACATAGAACGTTATGAGTATATATAATTGGTTCCGGCTTTTCTTCTTCTTTACCTAATTTGAGTTTATCGAATCGTGGTCTTAGCATTCGCCTCATTTTGGAATTTTTCACGTATGTATTGTCTCATATCAAAAAATAAATATGAATTAAAACTGCTTTATTTAGATCGCTAACGTTCAACTCAACAACTATATTTAAATGAAACATAACATAACATATTGATAAATTAGCTAATTTAATGTCACTTACAACTGATAGAAATTCTCAACTATCTTGATTAAAACTGTAAAACTATATTCACGTATGTAGTTGTCAATATGAATATTAATCGAATTTCGAAGATTTATAAATCCGCTGTAGAATATTACATAGAGTTTCGGATGATGAAGCCATATACTCTTGTACTTTCTAAGTAACTCACATACAGTTTCGTATGAATTTACTAATTAGGTTTGAAAGAGAAAAGAATTAGACACTAGTCAACTTTCATTGCCACTTAGCAAGACTCTACTGCATAGAAACGACTGAGACAGCAAACGCCGAAGTAATCATTATTCAACCCTCTTCTAGAATAGATAATCGCAAGAAATCAACTTCCTTATTTGGTGTTTGTTATAACAAACTTCTGCTGAACCGATTTTCCAGCCCCATTGGCATGGTACGAATTGAAACTATCTCTTCTCCCGACTTAAACTCAATTTTCTTTGAACAACCCGTGGATAGCATCCATCAATACCCTATTACTGAAACAGAACCGATAACCGAAGCACCCTTATTACGAGAATGGAAGTATACTTCCAATTCGAGTAACCCCCGTTCGAACTGCAAAGATGTTCTAAGGGGTAAAGATGTGACCGATACAACACCCATAGCTGTTCCAGTGAACATAGTATGTTCTCTCCCAACTCGAGCGGCTTTCGTAGCTACATGTGTAACTACCCAATTAAGAAAATTGTCAGATTCGTGGTTAAACCAACCCCCAGACGCCTGGCTATCCCAACAGCAACAGACAGAAACTCAATCTTCAGACGAGACAATGAAAGAATCTCAAGAAAACGAAACAAACGAACCTAGAACTTCTGGTGTAGAAATTGTCCTTCAAGACAATAACCAGAAGGTCATAGTGATAGAAGAAGATGAGGATGATGATTGGGAAATTGTAGAAGAAGAAGAAATATTATTAGTTTATGGAGAAGTTGTGATGAGCAATCCTGAGAAAGATCAAGATCCATCATTATCAGAAGAACAAGTTTCTTCGAAAAAAACTAACAAAAAGAAAAAAGGCTCTTTTGGTGTACGAAGAAATTGTACATTTTCCATTAGAGAATGGATATACAAACAACGTGTTCGTATAAGTAAGAACTGTAAGAAGCGTTGCAACCGCAGACGCAATAACCGTCGCCATAGCCAACAAGAATCAACAAACGCTGACACTTCAATGGATACTAACTCTTTGAACGAAGCAATGCTACGGTCTACTGAAGAAGCCGTACCTCATTACAACATAGCGTTGACGGATCGATCCATCGATACTCATCTCGAATCTATCCGTAGAAAGATTGAGGAAGATGAAGTAACAATGAATTTAGTCAGTTCAACCCGAACGGCACCCGCTACATGTTTTCGTAGAGAGAAAAGTTACGATAATTTATATTCAGGAGATATTGAAATGAGTGCAGTCACTTCATGTTCTTTCGTCAATGGTGATGAAAATATAGAGACTACTACGGCCACGGAATCTCTTCCAACAGATTTTATTCCTAATCATAGGGCTGCGTCTATGAAACTACCTTCCAGACCGGATGAAGCATCCGAGTACATTCAAGGATCTTCATCATATCAAGAATCTGCGATTGTGTATAGTAGCAACAATCCTGCGTTAATGTATAACTCATGTTGCACTAGCAAAGGTCAACAAGATGATGCCTCCACAACTACCGCATCTACAAAGTCTTCAAAATCAGATCAGACTAGACTTTCTAGACGAGTCGTATCGTTTTCTTCTTCCAACTCGGAAGACACAGACATTTCAGAAAATGAAGATATAGTCGTGAATGATACCTTGAAAGTCATGTTCGTTGGAACTCCCTCTAGCAGTAAATCAGATCTAGCCAAACGTTTTGCAAATCCAAGCGTTCCGTCCAAGTCTAGGATGGGGATTCATGTATATCCTTGGAATCCTAAAGAACTGAATACTGAAATAAAAACATTCTATAAAGATGATTGGGACTTGGAGGAAGATGTAAATGTTAACGTTAAATTTAATATTTGGGACTTTTTGGGTTCTGAAAGAAACCAAGCAGCTCAAGAATTATTCTTCTCTCCCAGAGCACTCTACGTTCTAGTATGGGATATGGGATTACAAAATCCTGATACCTTCATCTCTAAAGCAGCTACTATTTCTGATAATGAGGAAGATGAAGAGTCCTTGAGTTTAGATAATTTTGATGACTACTATGATGATTCTGATTCTATACATTGTGATTCATATGAACAACTTTATGATGAAGAAGAAAGTCTAAAAGCTTTACATAAAGAGATTGACGAAAATGTTCAATTTTGGGTCAACTGCATTCAACGCAATGCCCCAGGATCTATTATTTTACCTATCGGAAACATTCAAGGTGATATAGCAGAGTTCGATGACGATGAAATACAAAGACGTTGCACAATAATGAGAGAGCGTCTTTTGTTTAATGAGGACCAACGAATTCAAAAAATGATTCGACAATTATCCCACGAAACATCTTTTGTTTCATTACAAAAAGAGAAGAGAGATCAGTTTTTGAGATCTTTCTGTGTACAGCAACCAAAACTTGTCTTTTCAGAATTTGCTCAAGAAGCAGCTTCTACTAACGATGGATTACACGAACTGCAACAGAGGATTGTTGATATTGCTACAGGACGTGACTTATGTGGAACAAAAGATGGTTTACTATGTGATCATATCGGTGCACAAATTTCTCCTGTATGTACAAGGATGAAGGAAATTGTGAAAGAACTCAGGAAGGAGAAAAGCTATTTCCTAGATTGGAATTCCTTCTACAATCGTTTGAGGGCCAGAGGTTTATATGATACCAATGACATCAATGAAGCCCTTCATTTCCTAGCAAGTGTTGGAGAGATTGTTAGTTTGAATCCCAATAGAGAGGTCACGGTAAGTTACATTCATGCTCGAAAATACTATTGTCATTTCACAGAACACTTTGATCCTCACTTGATGATCATTTTGGTTTTATTGTAGGATGTGAACGACGTTGTACCATACGTAGCTCAATTCCAAAAAGATGAAGCCCTCGTTGAGATTTCGGACTTTGTCTTACTGAATCCCAATTTTATTGAGGAAGCAATCTCTGTTCTCCTGAAGAACTCTTCCAAATATTCGCAATCATCTTCAAAAATGATAGACAATGTGCCAAGAATATCCAGGAAGAATCTGTACTCTGTTTGGGAGTCACACCCAAGACTACTTAAGTCAATTGTCTCTTCATCAAGGTCAAGTTTATCGCCATTCCAATTTCTGGAGAATATTTTAACAAAATATGATATACTCATTCCAATGGCTAGTTCATTATTGGAGGAACAATCCTACTTTTTGGTCCCAAGTCTTTTGGAATCAGTTGAACCCAGTGATTCACTGTTTACATACAAACCAAATACTGCTTCTACGATGACTTTGTGCCATTCTTGGTTATTTTCAGATCAAGGCGTACCAATTGGATTTATGGAAAATCTAATGGCTGCTATTTATTCCACTATTTGTTCCCATAAGAAACACCAACATTGGAAAGTAAAAGAAGTCATGTTTTGGAAGAAGGCACTCTTCATAAATTGTGGAAACGTCAAGTTATTCATTCGTTTGACAGACCAAAGTTCTCCTTACTGCGTTGCTTCCAATAGCATGAGTCCCGGTATGAAACGCTTAACAGTAAGCGGACAGGGGAGTTCTTTATTTGAAGGAAAATACATTTGGGAAGAAGGGTAAGGAGTTTATTATTTCATTTATCTCTGTATCATCTTCAATCTATTTCTAACCAAAACTTTGGTGTGTTTTTTAGGTTTGGTTTCATTCTGAACACAGTACAAAGAGCGATGAAGAATTATAACACTCTAGATTGTGAAGAACAAATAATATGCCCCAAATGCTTGAAGCATCACCCCATCTCGGAAGCTCATGTTTGGTCCAGAGATTCTGTTTATGACAAGGTCACTAATTCAGAAAGTCGTTTGATATGCCAAAAAGCCCATGTACTCAACGGTTCATACTTAACCGGGATATCTAGAATACAAGAGAAGAAACATACCTGTGTCAACGATAACTGTAACAGTAGTGTTGTTCGCTTCGAAGATCTTCTTGGAGGAGTAGTTTTGATTGGGGTTTACGATAGTATAAGCAAACGCTTCGTCAATGCTGGTTCTGGTTTCATTGTGGATAAGAAGCGTGGGCTCATTGTAACTGCAGCTCATACAATATTTGAATCTGACAAGAGCAATTTTGGGAAAGAGAAAGGTGACAAGATTTATATTGGTGTCATTCCAAGAAATAACAAAAAGAATGGGTTTCGTCCTGCTGTCTTTCGATATGTGGCGAAAATTGTTGCAAAAGACACTTCCATTGACGAACAAGGAGTATGCAAAGTAGATTCATGCGTTCTCAAGATATTTGCAAAGAACAGATGGGATGTTGCTGATTACGAGGAGATTCCCTGTGTTCCTCAAGACCTACTAACAAGTAAAGACTTTAGAAGTGAAAATCTTCAGGAATTGAAAGTGAGAGAAAATTGTGAAATAGAAGAGCGTGTTCGAGTTTTAGGATTTAGTCAAAGTGGACAAAAGTTGTTAGAGGAGGGATCTTGGCTGTTTCGTAATGTGGGATGCACACCTGGTGTTGTAGTTGCTCGTGATGAATATGATTTCAAAACGGAGCAATATGCATCATTTTGCCCAACCAAGGAAATTAGAGTTGCGTGTGATACAAACGTTGGAGAAAGCGGCGGTCCCTGTATTAATCAACAGGGTGAAGTAATTGGGATTTTAGGTCGTGGTCACTCCACCATGTCTTATTTGGTACCTACCTCTGAATGGATGACTCAAGTAAATAAAGCACAACAACAAAAAAAGAGGAAACGAACGCAGTTTTTTTAAAACTGATCGCGTTGGTAAAAAATGTATGTTAATGTTGGAAACAATAATCCAACCTTTATAAAATCAAATGTGATATATAATAAAAAAATTGTATATAACACTATTTCTACAACTCTTATCGTATTCTTGTGTGAACAAAAGTTGTATGTTGGTAATAGCTTAGCTGGAAATCCAACACAGTCAGATTTAGTTTGCCTAAGGAATCTATCTGCATTTGGCCGAGGATAATTTTGAAACTTTGTTTAGCTACTGTACACTTTCGTTTCAATTCTGATTTCAATATTATTATTTTAGAGTAGCAATGAAGAAGAAATTCAAAATTATCATAGTTGGTCCCAAGAATAGTGGGAAGACATCCATTGCAAACTTTTTAGCTGATTCATCTAAAGCGTAAGTTAAAATCTGGCGAATTAAAACCACATGCGATGGATTATTTTTGATTCGAGACAAAAAATGCCAACTATCTTTGTTAATTTTGAAGTGAACTTGGAAATAAACAAAAATCCTACCAACCTACATCAGGGTGTCGTATACTTGAATTTGAGACCGGGTCAGACAAACAAACTCATCAAATTGAATTGTGGGATGTCAGTGGTGATTTGCAATATGAGCATTGTTGGCCAGCAATCATGCAAGGTATTCCATCGAGTGATAGCAATTTCGCAACAGAAGGTCAATCGATTTCGCCCGAATCATATGAAAATGTGGATGGTGTCATGTTAGTTTATAATTGTGATCATGCGTCACAGGAAACACAAATTGGATTATGGTATGATCATTTTGTGAGGAAGACGGGCTTAGAATCCAAAGAAAATTCGTGCATGGTGCTCATTCATACAAAGGAACCTAAGGTCTCATTTCGAAATATTCCTCCTAAGGATTTAAAGGATTGCAAACGATTGAAGTATACCACTTTCGAGACGGGAAATGAAATACGAGCTCATTTTGAAGAATGGATGAACAACTTGACAGCAATTTACTCTACTGAATAGAAATATCTTATTAAAGAATCATGTACATGGATATTTTGCACTATTTACTAGATCTAAAAGGTTGAAAAAGATACTCGTCCTCGTTCTCTAGAACAATTCTTTGATATCGTTCATGTACAGTTCCATTACTTTCATATTAAGCTATATAATTCAAATTCCCACAGGACCTCATAGATATGTGAAGAAGATGTTAATATGAATCCATGCTTTTTCGTCTAAGACTATAGAAATGCATTTAATGTTGAATGGAGATTTTTCTAATACATTCCATAGGAGTCGGCTTCATTCCCTGGCACTAAAGATCCACAACTTTCCCTTCCTATCCTTTTTCATACGCATCTGTAGCGGAAACACGTATCAATGACCTGAAACTCTTTCCTATAGCACTTTTTGCATGTTATAGTTGAATAAATGTGTAATAGGTTTCTAACTGTATTTCGTTAATGGTACATTAGCCACAAATTCGCATCCATTCTTCTCTACCAAGACCTGGTCGATATCTGTCCCTAAAATCCTGCCAATCGAGACCATCAATGAACCAGGATCCATCATGTTCTATTGCCGTTTCTGAATATTGTGATTTTGATTTACCGTGCTCTACGTGCACTGACAATCTACTATCTTGATTGATATTTGGATGATCTGATAGCTGCCTCTTTAATTGCCACCCCATAATCACCATGAGGTTCCCATTTGTTGGATCTAGTAATCGACATTCTAACCAACATGTCCCATCATTAAAATCAACTACATCCGATGGAAACGTTAATTTATAATTTCTATTTTGCAATGCTTCTATAGCCGAGACATCATTCAAATTATTCGTGAATATGACTGTTTCGGAATGACTCGGACCTACTAATATACCAAATTGATTTTTAGATGATGATAAGGCTTTTCCTAAACCTTGTGCAATTTTATCTTCATCCCAGTCATTATTCTTCCCAGCATCATCATCACTACTATCATGAAAACCTTCAATGTCCACACCGATGGAATGGCAAATAGAACGTCTCCATTCATTTGTCGAACTACGTAATAACACACGAAATCCTGAATCATTCCATGGATGATGAGGTGTATAAAGAGCTTGCATAATTTCGACAATAAAATTATGAGGAGAGAGATTGGGTGAATGATGAGGCGGTCGAGCTAATTCTGTTTCTAACATTTGCACATGTAGTTTTTGAATCTTGTCTTTGAGAAAAGAGGAGGATGGTCCTCCATTGTTGTTTGGGTTATGGTCAAAAAGTGCCCAGTTGGAAGAAAGTTTTTCTATTCTTGGGAGATTGATATTTGCTAAATTTTCTTTAGGTAATGACGATGATGGTGATGAAGATATGGGGGATTTTAATGTAAAAGATGAAATAGATATCAATTTGTATTGAAATGCTATGAAAAGAAAGAAAATGATACTGCTACGACGAATGCTTGAATTTTGGCTACTCGTTGAAAAAGTACAGGGCTGCTCAGGAAATCTAGGCATTGGTTTGGATAATTTGTCAGGGCAACGGAGTTCAATAAGTTGAATATTTTTGGATGAAATATTTTGATAATGCTGGCTCTATTAATAATGTTCTTTTTGATTTCAAAAGTGCGTTTGATGAGACGGGCTACAAATAGGATTCTGACTGCTGGACAATCTTTAAAACAATTCTGTTTTGGATAAGATCCAAGACATGATTCTGAGAATTACGATTGCAAGAATTACAAGTAGTACGCATAATACGCTGCGTAATTATTTGGTGACGATTTTTAAATGGTTTGATACGTATGTATGACTTGGCATTAAATTCATGAATTGGAGTTCTCTAGAGTTCAATTTCAATGGAAATTGGTCAATAATTTAGCGTTGTTATGTCAGCAGCAGATGATCATCATCTGCTGCTGTCAAAATAAAGAGCCCTGGAATGCTGGGCAGCTTTCAACTAGGGTAGGGGGTACGGAGTCCCGAAACACCTTACGGTAATAAAGTAGGGGGAAGTCCCCAGATTTCCTGAACTTGAAAGTTGGTGAACCTACGGTCCCTAGGTTTTAGTCTACTGCCGTTCATTGAAACACCGTAAACATTACAGCCACAAACAAACAAACGAACAAACATATATCATCATCCTGTCATGTGCTATCCATATTGTGGCACGTTAAAAAAACATATGAAAACTTTCATTGAAGATTATTAAAATATGATAAGATTTCCAAACGCATGCGTGAATTATTTATGCAGTTTGGTGTGAAATGTTTCATATCAAGTGGGGTATAGGAGTTCTAGAAATCCTATTTGCTAAATTTTTGAAAAGAACTTACTCGTTTGTATCTTTACAACATCGTCCGAATTTGACAAGCATTTTTTTAATTCATTTCCGACTCTTTCTTATGAACGGAAAAAAAGAAGGCTTTTTTGAAGAGGATAATGAAAAATAGGCAAACAAAAAAGCATGAATATATATTTTCTCATAATATCTTCTACATTAGAGTCTTGATGAACATTTAAAAAACCAGAACTTACATGATTCAAGAAATGGTATTTGTAAAAACATTCTTAATAATGGATAGCAATAACATATCAATGAAAATGTAAGAACTCTAGACTTAAAAACCAAACTTTTAACACAGAAATTACACATCAAGCTCTAGCTGATACATCCGTATTGATGGCGGTAAATCAAAGATGTCGCACAGGGATTCCTCGTGACTATTCTGATATTCCGTAATATCATAACTGTTTTGAGGAATCTCAGATACTTTTGTTTTCGGATTCGTTCTTTGTGTTAATCCGTCAATGAATAATTGTTCTTTATCCGTAAGACGTTCTTCATATATGAAAATTACAATTTTATTATTTTGTACCATCTCCAATAAAGTTTTTTCTAATTCATCTATCAGTCCGTCTCGTATTGCAATGAAGAGAAGGTCGCAGGCAAAAGCTATATCACAAGAGAGAATTGGGCATACTTTTTCCTTTTCTCCCCAGTAAAAGTCCTCTACCAAAACTCGATCTTTAATATCGATATTTCGTTTCAGATTTTCTCGTGGTAGCGTCGAACATGAAGGAATCTCTGTACAGATAACTGATTTGGCACCCAAGTATGCTGCTGCCAATGCAACAACGCCATTTCCCGTTGATAAGTCTCCTAGAGTTTTCCCTTTTACGAGAATTTGTACATTTCGTTCTAAGTACGATATTACAGCAAAGGCAGCCGACCAAGTCACCCAACCTGTTGTTTTGGCGAGAGACCCGGGTTCAGGATGCATGAAAATCACAGAACCATTCTTTAAGTGCAAAGTATCATTTCTAGATCCAAAAAAATTTAGTTCCTCTTCTTTCCCCATCTCTAGTGTCAAATTCTATCACGAAAAATATTAATTGAATCGTTACTTGCGATTATAACCACAGAAATCGATAGAATTAAATTACATGTTATGTACCGTACAAAACAATATCTTACAAGGACATAACCGAAAATAGGAATAAAAATTAAATTATTTAGAGAACAGTCTATATGTATAAGAATTTTTTCAATGGACATTCTATTTAA
>Ga0209092_10002914_pt1 | contig 15308 bp, 11 predicted proteins | sample FraStrMetagenome_FD_187446 | JGI IMG/M metagenome (GOLD analysis project Ga0209092, IMG submission 187446) | Marine eukaryotic phytoplankton communities from Arctic Ocean - Fram Strait ARC3M Metagenome (SPAdes) (version 2) | ecosystem: Environmental > Aquatic > Marine > Oceanic | place: Fram...
GAGTTGCCGATCGCGAAAATCGAAATAGTTGGAAGGAAGGTTTCAAAATGGCCGAATAAAGTGAGTCAAATGATATTTTTTGAAGCGCTCGATGGAACTTCTTGGTATTTGACAGTCTGTCTTGTTTTGTCTTGGAGAATCCAACGTAATAACGAGAAGAAAAATTGGATGATGGGGTCTTGAGATATGCCGTCGGTTGTCTTATTTCGCCATGGAGGGGTGAAAATTCCTTAGCGCGTAGTTTTTTTTTTACGTCGTATTGCTGTACCTACAGTACTATACATGATGACGAATTAGTTTTGATGTCACGTCTTCAATTTGAGATATATGATATATCAAGTTTTGAAGAGAAAATGAGGACTTGAAAAGTTCTTCAACAGCAGTATGGGAATCCGAGGAGCTACAAGCTTACTTTTCAAGGATCGTCATCGTTTTGGAACTTCATGGATCATGGAATCGGCTACAACCTCCAATGAAACAGAGGATACCAATAGTAATGTTGAAACAGAACACAACCATAAGAAACCAAAAATCAAGAATACTATCATCTATATTGATGGACCAGCACTCTTGTATCATTTACTTTCCTCCAAACCTCCAAATCTGATTAATACATCAAGCACTATGGACGGCTTTAAGAAAGATGGAAAGACACGCCAAAATTTTCATACGAAATATACTCATCATGCTCTAATTACACACTGCATCAACGGTTGGGATAATTTTAATTCATATGATCCCATCTCTCCTCAACCAACCCCAGCCTATGGCATGATATCACCGCATCAAATCTATCACCGTGCGTATGTCTTTGCAAAATGTCTACTAATGGCTGGAGCTCAAGAAGTTTATCTCATTATGGAAGGCTTAGCACCCAAAGAAAAATTGCCACAGCAATTAGAGCGATTGATGCATTCTCGTTCATTGTGTGAATCAGCATCTCGTGAAATAATTCAGATAAAAACAAACACAAATATCACCTCTAAAGATTATCATCATAGATCACAAACATACAAAAATGTACCACATTTGTTTTCAGAGCATGCTATGACACGTGCTTTCTTGGAAGTCAATAATGAAAAACGAACAAATGATACGAACGATACTGTTTTTGTCGAATATGCTAATGGTGAAGCTGAAAATCACATAGCTCAAAAACTGCAGGATGATCCTAGTTACACAAATCATGCGTCTCAAAACAATTATAAGCAAAGCATTCATAGTGATGATTACATCATACTTTCAAACGACTCAGACTTTTTGGTATATGAATGTGCTGCAGATGGATTTATACCTCTATCAACAATAGAATTTCATATTGAATTGAAACACCATACCACCGTACAAAGAAAGAATGATAAATTTGCATCAAATGAACATATACTCATAAATGGATGGAAATTCATCCGATCCAAATTTTTGAGACAAATGGATCTACGTTCCTATCACATGCCAATTGTTGCAGCACTTGGTGGATGTGATTATGAACCATCTTCACCAGATTGTCTTCAACTAAGTAAACGCCTCCATCAAGCACGTCGTATAATTCTCCAAAGTGATAAATCAGGTCTTTCCCAAAAGCAAAAAAAGAGACCAAGTGCATATTCCAATTTATTGGCTGTGCTGAGGTTTACAAAGTATTGTCAAAATGCCACAAGAAGACATTCCCAAAAATTTGAAAAGCATGCAAAAGATATAGATTTAAAGACTCAACAAAAAGCTTTTCTAGACAAGTTATCAAGTGAGATAGCTTGTTATGGAAAACCTGCTGAGCAAGAAGAACGTCAAATGGAATTAGTGCAAGTGTTGGAGATTATTTCAGCATCCTATCAATATTCAAACACAAATGATTCCACTTGTCCAACTACTGGAACGCCTAGTTATTCGATGAACGGAACAACAATTTTCAAATTTCAACGATATCCTTCCGAGCTAATATTAGATTTAAGACGTATTGTGGAACAGGGTATATTTTTTTGCAGACCAACGTTGGAAGTATATCCTAGCGAAAAGATCCATAGTTCTATATGGTTAGAACCTCACATGATGCGATTTCGAGAGAATCTATACAAGATTCTATTCCATGTCCAATCATTGAATTCCACTGTTGTTGCATCTAGTAATATCAATCCTGTCGTTCAAGAATATTGTCCGCATTCTTTGCATCCAAGAAAAGTGTTCTTGTCATCATCATCTGATAGCACGGAAGATAAATGGAAAGTTGAATTGCAAACTGCTTATAATACATCTCGTTCCCAGATTGAAAATATCAGTACTTTAACTTCGTCGACATTCTCTTCCCTCATACCTGAATCATTGATATTTCACATTGCTATGAAAGGATTTCATTTCGCATCCGGAAGCGTGGATTCGTTTCAAGATATACTTGTAACTTTACACCCAAAATGGCATGAAATATTTCTTGTAGGATCTATGCTTTTACTACAAGAATACAAAATACCTTTTCAAGCTAAAAATAATAGAGTGGCACAAATAGGTGGGGAGAGAAACAAAAGGTGGCATTGTGCAAAAGTCAAAGATCCATTTACTTCGCCTTCTATTACTAAGGATGCATTCTTGATATTTTCACTCATTTCGACCATTCCATCAACATTAGTGACCCCTATCAACGATTCTTATAGACTGAAAAACAAAAGTGATAATATTCTATCCCCAAGAATGCTATACCTTTTATCAATAATACAAGTTGCAAGCTATCATATTAGCATGCTTCTAAGTCTGGTGTCTTGTGTTCATGGAAAAGAATCAAAGAATCACAGTTTCAAATGGCATAACATTTTCCAGGATAATGTCTTTTCTTTGTGTTTCAATGTCATAAAGAATACGATTCTCCCAATGAAAAAAGACCATACGAGACTCCGTGATTTGTCAAGTATCTGGGATAAATTTAGAGAGCAAAATTTTGAGTCTCCCGGATCCTTTCCGATTAGTTTCTTGGATAATGTTCTCGAAAGCCTAGTAGAAAAAATTTATAGAGACGAATCTATACGTTCTACCAAGGAAATCAGGCATGAGCTAAATGAATGGAGAAATTCAATTTTGTTGCTATGGGATAGTTGGCAGAAATTTGATAGATAATATATTTAATAAAGCCTAGAGTGCATGGTCGCATATCAAAGACTAAAAGTATCTTTAAAATCTTTTAAATGGGATAGAAGGAACTGATATTCAGTGACTATCCTTTTAACTTTAATCGGAAAACAAGTTGGGGGAAGATTCTTTTACTTCAATATTTTGGAAGGAAACTTCCTCAACATTTTCTGTGTCTTCGTCAATATCATCACTTTCTTTTTGTTCTTCTCCTTCTTGATAAGGTTTTAGGGTGGAAGCTTTTGATGATGTTGTGTACTCATTAAAGAATTCAAGGAATCGGTCCGCGTATATATTTGGATGAACGCAACTCGCACGTGCATATGTATTCGCAGTTGGCCCTGGATAATCATCTTTCTTCAAAATATTGAATTTTTGTAAAACAACCTTTGCACTTCCGGTGTATCTAAGAAATGTATCCTCGACCTTTTTTCTGACATTAAATTGCTGTAACACATCAATGATTCCCATATAAAATATTTGTCCTTCATGTAACTCTACTTTGCCATTTCTTTGTGTATATTCTACTGGTAAATCTATACCTGTAGCGTCCATTAGAAAACCTCCATCAACGCGGTTTGATATAGGAGATACAAAAGCTGGCCTTATACAATCGTCCTCGGTTCGTATTGACGAATCATCGTCCGGATGTGGAGATATTAATCGCCTACCTTGAACATTATACAAAGAATGAAAGGGCCAAAATCTTTTTTTTGTAGTTTCTCTTTTCCTTTTTTCTAGTTCAATGGGTACTTCAATACCAGCGTCCTCAGTAAAACTCATTCGCCTTGTACGTTCATCTAGATAACTACAATCATCATCTTCATCCATTGATGTAGTTGATCCCATCTGAAATGCAGATAGGATAGAACAATCAGAGTCAATATCAAATCGTTTTAAGCTTTCTATGGACGCAAATGGAGAACCTCGTGCAGAGTTTGTCCTTCTACTTGTTAAAGAACTGTTAACATTCTGTGCCTTGTTTTTTGGAGGAATGTGGTGGATGGCGATCAACATCGAATAATCCATTATCTTCATTTTTTTGAAAAAATCGCAATCTCTTTTCAATTGATCCCGAAGTCTCTCTCTTGTTTCGTGTTCAAGTCTAAAGGCTTTTTCTGGCAAAAAGTTTCTAACATCATTGTCTTTTTTTACATCTTCTCCCGGTTTGGCTAATCGCCCTTTGACAGATCCTTTGAGATCAAAATAAGATTGAAGAATTTTATCTGTATCAAAAACTGAGTTCATGATAACAAATTTCACATTCCTCCGTAAATGATACATTTTTACCCTATACATTCCATAGAATCGTGTTATTAAAGTGTTTGGGTTCTCTGCACAGTGCCGAAAATAATGTGGTAAAACTTTATTCAAAAAGGAAAAAGAGGCGAAATCACGTCAATGGATTCAAAACAATAAATACTGAATATAACACATGTAAAACGCAAACGTGAGATCATTTGAAGAATAATTAAAGAAAAACTTACTTCTTCTGAAAAATTTACTCTCTGCATTAGTCATCGTCTTAATCATGTATTTACCATCGCTTGAATAAAAAAAGAATTGTCCACTTTTTGCGTTTGATATAAACTCAATGTAATTAGCATTACCACAAACAGATGCTAGAAAGTCGTATTCATTCACACCAAATATTTTGCGGATATAAGCAAATGTCATTGGAGAATAATCCTTTATCTTAAATGTGTGTGCCAATTCGTGCTCTGGAGTGCCAGTCTTTGGATCACCCTGTCCAAAAAAGTCGAAGTATAATGTGGTAACGAACACACAATAATCCAATAAAAGCGTATTTATAAGAACAGCATAATATTGCGTGAAAGCTTATAACAGCAATTTTCATGAGTTTCTCCAAAAAAATTAAAAAACTTACCCTTGGAGGGAATGTATACTTTTCGACCGCCATAAAATCATGGGTATCTAACCATCGGTGGTTATTCAATCCTAATAGCCCATTAGTTCTACTAATAGACGTACGAAGGCCAAGCATGACAGCCAAAGACAGCGCATACAATTCATGTTTTCCATCAATGACCTAGATGCGATGAGATAAGAGGTAAATTTAGCATTGAGACAATGAATTGCATGTAGTGTGTATGTTACGGGTATATTTTTGAATAATTTGACGCTACTTGATAACGCACCTTTCCTTGTACATAGTTACGGTCTTTTTTCTTCTTCTTCTTTTTGTCTCGCTTCCACACTCGAGCTGAAAATTTTTCGTCCTCTCTATGATCCAATTCAGTTTTTGCACTTTTTCTCTCTTTGCTGTTTCTTGTATCAGCACTAGTTGCCCGCGTAAGCTCCAATTTAGACTCAGGCTGTTCACATGCTTCTTCTCTTTTCAATAAGCTAGGAATCTTCAAGGATATTGAAGGTTTGTCGAGATGTTTTGGCGTTTCTATTTGTCTACCTTCATTGTCATCTTTATTTTCATCCGATTTATCAATAGAATCCACAACTAAAGTACCAGGCGACACCTTTTCTATATCTTTCAAATTTTCCTCCACTATTTGCTTATTACCTCTTTCTTCAACATCTGACTCCATTGATACTTCCTCTAGATCAGTCAATTCCTTAGGTAAATTATTCAGATTTAAATGACCTGATACTACAGAGGCTGCAACCATTCCTAGTTCTCTACCAGAAAATCCACCTTCATCTGCAGCATGCTGAGGAATTCTCGGAGGCTTTCCACGTTTAGGTCCTCTAATGCCAGCTGCCTTTTTCACCGCTTTTTTTACTTTGGGTATTTGAGCTCTGCGTGACATTTTTGAAAATTTTGATACATGAATGTTTCTATTCGCTGTCAACGCGTCATATGCTGGTGAGTTTGGTTCGATTCCAAAATTTCCAGATTGACGAATACCTTCCGTAGCTCCAGGTAGTCTGAAAGGACCTGTAAATTCAGCTGACGTTGTTGTTTCATGAGAAATCATGTTGCCTGTTTGATCATCTAATGACGAAGGCACAAACGCAAAATTGGGAGGTGGAGTTGGTAAGGAAAGTTCTTTCCCTGCTAAATCGTGAGATTCCTCTAAAGAAGGGGTTGATTGAAGAGCGTTTATACTATCTGCAAGCGCAGCAGTAACTGATGTTTTATCAGATGCATCGATGGAGCGGCTAACGTCATGTTTTCCGATGATTTTATTCCCAGTCTTTCCATTTCCTTTAGAACTCCCAACCAATCTCGTCATAGCAAAATAATCGAAAGCGTTCCTGTACTTTCTTTTATGTTATGATGTTCGTTTGTTGATGACTCGTCTGTTGTAATGTTTGTCCGATCCAACAATATAAAAAAGGTTTTCGCTTGCTCGTGTTGCTTCGTATGGTTGTCAATATCTTTCAAAATTACTTAGACAATAATCATACACTTAACGAAACCATTTTTATTCCCGAGTATGTAATTGTAGGTAGAAAAATAATACATAATGATGAATGACTTACCGCTTTCAATACCCTACGTGGTCGTATACAGCAGCAGACGATCATTTAATTAATTAAGTTTGCCAACCCTAATCTTTCCATCGTATGTAGAGTTTATATACGTATTGCAATATCTTGGAAATATCTTTCATGGAGAAGCTCGTTTCTTATTTAGATCTTTGAATGTATGAATTAAGCAAGTTGCACTCGAAGCAGTTTCTATTGTATTCGTCAAGCATTCAAATTTAGTCTATTGTACCAATATACTGTTATTGTTATTGCTGTATTGTTTAAAGAGTGTCCGGGCATTGTAGACTTGACAGAACCCCATTCAGCTCTTTCAGGAAGTATCCACAGGTCTCCATTCATACGTGCTTGGTCCTATTTTCTAAGTAATCTGCCTAGATCAATCATGGATCGTATAGCTTTTCTCCATTCTCCACTATGTTTCTATAGTTTTATAAAACCGCACTATTTTACGATTTCAGTTCACATTTCCCAAATTTCCCTCTGGCATATTGTATTCAAATTAATTTTTATTTATTAATAACGAAGTTCATTTCCTAGAGTTCAAAAGCCCTTTGCAAACTGCCTCCTCGGAAAAGCAGGTTCAACTTTTATCATAGAACTTCGAATAAACACAAAAAACTCCTTCAAAATATCATGATGCAAAAAAAATCTAATGAATCTTATTCTTCAACAATCTTGGATTTTATTTGATCACAAACAAGAAACCGATCCTAATCATCTACAAAGGATCAAAAGTCGAAATCAAATGATAGCATAACTCAAAAAAATTCAGTGTAAAACAACTTGTCTTCAAAATTACAAGACGTTCAAATGAACGCCAAAATAAATATTCAAGAGATCGGAGTGGCCACAATGTAGCAATCCATAATAAAGTGCAACGGATACATTCTACATTGAATTCATCTCATTCGTGAAGCTCTACCTTAGTATATTATTCTTATTGTTATTAATCGTATCACAGACAATAATATCGAAAAATTATTGATCTCCCTCGATCAAGCGGTGCCCTTCAACGCGAAAGTACGTACCCCAAGACTTATTTCAACTCATTCTGGTGAATGAAAGAAAGAGAATGGTGTTAAATTACAGGCTGCATGTGGTGGTTTGAGACGTATTTCAGTGATTGAGGTTCCTGTGATGAATTGTGGCTTTGTGCATGGTGTCGGGGTATTTAATGAAATTGAAATATACTCATAAAAAGGAAGAAGAAGATGACCCAGCTACCAAAATTTGGGACGAGACTCAAGAGCATTCTCTAGCTAGATTCTCAGAAAGGATGCTTGATAGAATCAATCTCTGCTTTCTCTTGTGCTTCCTTAAAGTCTTTCATAATGCGAAGAATCAAATTTAATGCATTTCATGCGCCGTATCAGTAATTCATTAGGTTTTAGATCATTTACCTCACTCTAGAGGATGGGTATGATTTTATGTTGTATGGACTGTTCCATTGTTATATCATGATAGCTTCTGTTTCTATCTCAACGAAGATGAAACATCAAAAATTCCATTTGTTCTTAGTTTTCAACGTACATCATCTAATATTCTTATACAAAAATTAAACGTGGATCAACAACTTTCACTTATCTCGGCATCACAATTTCCGATTTGTATTTTGACCTTTGTCAACGACGTGACTCATTCTGACACCATGCTGGAAACGTTTATTTTTTTAATTAATAACAACACGTCTGTGTCCGTGATAATCATCATATTAATTCAATAAAGTTTAGCTCTGATTGTACTGAAAACTATGTGACGTAAGAGCAATTCCCTAACAAATGTTTTATCTTGCTCAAGAGTATGACGTGTACGTGAGAGAAGTGGAATTGTTCCAAAAGCAGGAAACCATAAATTACGTAATAGAACAGGAACACCACGTTGGTGATCTTGATTCTTGTTTGACTATGTTCTTTCATAAATCTCTTTTTGCATGCCTCGCGTGCACCCATCGTTCTCCTTGGGAAAACACTGTCACAATATTTTGACGTGTTTTTCCCAAATTTTTCATGTCCAATGTCTATCAACTTTTCAAAACCCTATTCCAACCAACTATCTGACGTATTCAAATAGTATGTTCAATATCAAGTTAATGATAACAGCTCACTCACAGCTACTAGAGAATAGATTAGTCCCCTCCTATAATTCACAAATTCGATACCAATTCTTTGTATAAAATTCAGAAGAAAGTTTAATTTAATTTACTACGTTTTGATCATTTTTAAGAATCTGATACAAAACCATCACTTTCTCATACTTTCGGAAAGGAAAAAGCTGCCCCAGACAATTGTAACAAAATGAAAATCCAAATCGTTCACTTCATAGCAACAGTACAAACTGCATTAGCATTTGGTAATGGCCCTTCTTTGAACTCAATTCGCTTCGGGCAATCTACAGCCACAATACGACCCAGCACCGCGACGAGGAAAAAGTACGTTACAACCAGACATGCAGGTATATCCATGTTCCAAGAGGTGGCTACACCAAAAATCACTTCAACTGAGAAAACTCTGAGTGACAAAACAAAAGTAGGCAACTTAATGGTCCCTTCTGTAGGTGTTGGAACCATTAGTTGGTCCAGCAAAAGTCGTGAGTGATTCAATCTCTAGCTTTATCTTGTTTGTAAATTTTATACGAGTCAATCTTACAACGTTTCATGAATCAAACTTTTTTCTTTCAGTCACCACACTTGATAACTTGGAGTTGCAGTCCTTGGTCAATGAAGCTTATGGTCTCGATGGTGCATTTTTTGATACAGCGGAACGGTATGGAAGTCACTTGAAGACAGCACTTGGATTAGGCTGGGGAGAGACTGAAACTTTGCTTCAAAAATTCGTAAAACGCGCAGAGGCAGCTTGTACTGCTGATGATCATATTGCAGACAAGCCATCGAAAGCCATTATCGCGACTAAATTTACACCTTCACCATGGAGAACGACCCCACAGAGTGTTGTCGAGGCATGCGAACAATCCATGCAAAGACTGGGAGTGGAGCAAGTTGATTTATAGTAAGTTCCTCATTGTTTCTTTTCCCTACTGTCATTTTAAATTTATATTTTCTAATTGTAATCTTGCCTCAAAAAAATTAAGTCAGTTGCACATGCCTGACATAGTAAAACCATTTAGATTCCTTGGGTTGGCTGATCCATTAGATGAGGTTTATTGGGAAGGGCTTGCCGAATGCTATCATCGTGGATTAGTTAAAAACGTTGGCGTATGGTGAGTTAGTGACATTATTGCACTTTTCTTCTTTCAATTTGTTCCTTTGACTCAAGTACAGAATAATCTTTTACTTTTCACAGCAACTACGGTCCAACTTTGGTATCCAAATGTCAGGAGTTCTTAGCGAAAAGAGGTGTACCTCTTGCATCTAATCAGATCGCATATTCTTTAATTGGAAGAGAAAATGGATCACAAGATACTGTTGATGCATGCACGGACTTAGGTGTAAAGGTCCTCGGATACTACCCATTTGCTATGGTACGTTATGGAAACTTTTCTATCGGTGTATCTATCTCAATCCATTTCATTTTGCTAACAATTTTAATTTTCTCACTGACAGGGACTTCTTACTGGAAAGTATTCTCAAAGTTCGCTTGCAAGAACTGAGTCCACATTAACGTCATTCACAAAAACGAAAAAGTCCTCTCTTGAACTTAAAGACCTCAATAATTATGCGGCAAGCATGTCACCCTTATTATCAACAATGGATGACATAGCTGCATCAAGAGAAAAAACAGTTGCACAAGTAGCTTTGAATTATATTGTGTGCAAAGATGTTATTCCTATACCCGGTGCTCATTCCATCGGTCAAGTCAAAGATAATGCGGGAGCTATGGGATGGCGACTTACTGACAGTGAAGTGGCCAAATTGGAAGAAGAGACAGATAAACTTGGATTTCATTTCGAGGGTGCAGGTTTTAAAAGAACAAGTGAAAAATTTGTTGGCTACGGAGTCGAGAAGTGGTCACTTGACTAATACACCTGAAACACCTGTAAAAATGTACTATTCCTTGCTTTGTCTTTAAGCTTCACTGTATAAATAAATAATGCCTTAACATAAAAGATTTTTCTCTGATGTCGTAACCTTAATTCAAGCCACACCTTCAAAAACTTTCAATCGTAATAGCATGGTGTTTCTGTTGATGTTTGAGAATTGATATTCTTCCCTAACTTCCAGTTTTGACGAAATGCAGATGCGATTATAGAGAAGTAGAAGTAGCAATTCAAGTGTCAACACCAGAAGCTTTTCATCTTCTTTTTAAATCATGATCTCATCCTTCAAGTGTAAGACATGATCATCTGGTACCTTCGTAGTTTCCTTAGGATGCTGTAGGTTGTACATGGACCATTCTTTTCGATCTTTCATTGATTTTAGCATATCCGTTCCTTAAAAGGATAAAGAAATGAACATTTGACCTGTGATTTTGGGTTTCCTTTTGTGGGTGGAGGTGTTACATCCATTATCGTGTGTCAATTTGTGCTCCAATCATTTATCACTGGGTTAGATGAAAACAATTTTTCGTTCCATTATAGTTGAAGTGACGATCTTGTGTTCGTTTTTTTTAATGTAAAATTTAATTTTTCTCAATTTATGAATTATATATCTCTATAGTGCGTACGTGTTTGCAAACATCGTCGCTTTTTTCATGGAAAAAGAGTGGTGGAAATAATGTGATGAGGCTCACTTGAGAACTTTTTACCCATCTGCAGCAGTATGAAAAAAAGAAGAATGACATGGAAATGTCATTAGTTTCAAAAAAATAAAAGGAAAGAACCTATCATTCCAGTGTCTTCTTAATTGAATGATTAGTTCATTTCCTTAAAATGAAACTTAATGTTATAATGTCGCTCTAATTTTAGAGACAAAGTTTAACATTGTTTATTTTGTTACTACCATACTATAATTTTTAAGTTTCAGGTTATGATCTTCACTTACAAAAATAGACCACGTATATAGAATCAAGACAGCTGATACGACTTCTTAGAGGCATTGGTGTTTGTGTGGTTTTCACAATCGAAAATAAAGTTTGAGATGCAGAATAGAGTGCTTATTATCCGAACCAAAAGCTGGTGCAAATGCGTTGTCTATTTGGCACTTACAATCAATTTAAAAGTTGCGCACTCTTTAATATTAGGGGATCTTCCAACACCATCGTTCATAGTTGATCTAACTTCATTTACTGGCCTTGAAAGTGAGAATACAAAACAATCTATACCAGCACTCCATCTACCGGAACAAAGAGTAACTCTATTCCCAATCACTGATGTAGATGATACGTCAGCAATGGTTGACTATGATGCCTCTAACTTTGATATGACAACGATAGATGATAATCAACCTTATTCTAATTTCTTTTTACATTCTTCCGTCATCCGAGCTAAATCTGACTTTGTAGAATTTCGAGATGAATCGAAGGAACTTTTCTTGGCAGAGATTGATCTCCCTCCCTCTCTTACTGGATATAAAAGGCCAACTGCAGATGATATAAATCAAGAGAGTGATTCACCTGCAAAATTATGCCTTGGTTTGAATAATCATCATGTTGGTGGGTATTATTGGGCAAGATCTGCTGGATCTGGAGCATCAATGGAAGCACCGGGCGTTGTTTATTCTGAGACTGACTTTTACCAAGATGGTATGATGGATAATAAAGGTATTTTGCAATGGTCAAACGAAAATAAGAAAGAAGGCTCATCTGCATCGGATAATACAAATGATGGCAAAAGGAGCGAATGGGTAAACTTTTTGAGGCTCGGTGATACGGTACAACTCATCCCTAAAGATGAAGCGGCATGCCTTTTAAAGTTTATCGAAAAGTATGATTTTTATGGCGAAGGAAGTAAGTCACTTAGAGTTTTTGGAGTTACCATGAAGGGTAGACCCATGGGCAGTGATCCAAAATTAGTCTGTGAATGGAGATGTGGTTGATCATGTATTCTTTCAGAAATCACTTGAAGAAATAGAGAATGATTTTTTCTAAGGAGAATTGTTACTAAAATTATCTCGAATCTATAAACCATGAGATCAACTCTTAAAAAGTCATTTCAAGAGACGCGTTCATTTCAACATAAAAAATGAGTTATAAAGGACTTGTTACATCACAATTCTCATATCTTTCAATAAAACAACAATTTTCTGTACGTGTTAATTCTTAATCGATAAACATGAGACCTGACAAATTTACTTTGTTTTTTTCTGTTTTTTCGCCCCACCATAATCTTGTGGTGGATAGTTTCTTTTGTCGTTGTTGCCATTTTTGTCCATGCTTTGCCTGTCTGAAATGCCTTGTTTCAACTCATCAATCTTAGACTTTAATTGAGAATTTTGCATACCCATTCCATTCATTCCTCCTGAAAGCATGTTCTGTTGCTGCCGCAAGAGAGCGTGCATTTGATGATTTGCGGAGCCCATTCCTCCACTACCACCAAATCCCAATCCAAACTGGTTATTTGATTGTTGCAGCTGCTGTTGAAACTGACTTGCTTGTTGATTCATGAAGGGAAATTGATTGGATGGATTCATTGGATTTGACGCTCCCATCCCATATAATGATTCTAAAAATGGGCTAGCAGAAGAACTCTGTTGCTGCTGTGCTAACTGCAAGGCAAGTTGCTGATCAGGCGAAGGTCCAGGAATGGGCTGCTGATCTGTGAGTTGTTGTTGTTGTTGAAGTTGTTGTTGCTGGTAGAGATTCATCATGAGCGTTGTTTCCTGAATTTCATTCAATAAATTCATATGGTGTAGCTTCAACATTTCATAATGTTGGTTAGGATTAACTGTTAGACCTAACTGTGGCATAGAGACAGGATTTTGACCTAAGACGCCTCCTGTTTTTGATTTCATTTGTGATAACGGGCCTGGCATTGGATTTGTAATATCGTTTGCATTGTCCTTGGATGACCCATCACCCTTCTTCTTTTTGGCATTTTCTGCAATATTCCTGTAGTGATCAGCCCTTGCCGCTTCATACGCTGCAGCTGAACCACCACCAACTAAAGGACGATGAGGTGGGATACCATTTTGACCCGCCGATGCATTAGTTGAGTCACCATTATTTTTATTTGCAACTCCCCTATCACCTGGTGTAGGCATACCTGAACCATTTAAAAGACCGTTTACTCCTGCTTGATTATCACCAGTTGCTCCATTTTCTCCTTTTGAAATACCTATTTCATGCACGTCATCGTCATCTTCATCTTCATCTTCTTCGTCATCATCTTCACCTTTCCGTCCAATTCTTCCACTTACAACACGAACCTGCAGTCTCTCTAATTCAAGCATAACCCATTCTCTTGTTGGCTTAGGTCTCATTGTTGACCGCCAAGCTCTTGTTAATGCTTTTGCCCTAGCGCACTTTTCATCTGCCTCGACATGAGGGAATGTTCCTAAGGCGATAGTTTTTCCTGCCCACTGTTTTGGATCACGATAATTCAAAAAAGTGAGTATATTCAAAAAGTAAAGGGAAATGATGTTAATTTCAAGCATTGGAATCATTTAACAAGTCACGTAACCGTTTCAGAAAAGAAAACAAAAGTCACATGGCTCTTAAACCTAAACGAAACAAAATCAGAGATTAATTACTTAAGGCAACAAAGTCGCAAAGCCTTAAGTGTATTTTCTAAAGCCGTTACAACAGTCAAACACATAGGAAAAGTCACGACCAAAGAAAAAGACCAGAGAATACTGAATGTTGTGTCTTTGACGAATATCAAGTCGTTAAGTTAGGTAGAAACCATCCGCACCGGTCACATGCCTCTAATGACTGATGGATAGTTCTTAATAATTTTCTTACCTTCACATGAACTGCTTTCTTTCTTTCATTCGGATTCATGCTATTTCCGTACATTGCTTGAGAGTTGACGACTGCATTAGGCATGCCTTGCCCCATTGCTGCAAGGCTTGCCATATTTGGAGATGGAAGACCGCTCATTTGATTGTGAATGAAATTGTCCTTGTCTTGTTGAAGCTTATCACAACAACGTAAAATATTAGTGTTGTCGCTTTCTCTTCCTGACTGTGTTCTTTTCGTGCTTCAATTGTATAGGAGATTCTTTGTTCACTGTTCCTAGAATTTGTTGCGCTTGCTGAGCATATGAATATAGACCCAAAAGATTAGATTGATTCGCGCCAGGTTCGTTCACTTTTTCAAGCTTCTTAACCACATTTAGTTTGGGTTTTATTAATAGTCATTTCTACTTACGAAATATCTTCTACAGTCATAGCAGTATAAAAAAGATTTCTGGAAATGAAACTTGATTGGTACTTGAATTTGTACTTATACGAATACAACTTGACAAAATAAATGATGCTCAATTCGGCCATTTTTTAATACATAAGTATGTTAATCCCTAAGCAAATCTGCGTAGATGAAATACAGAAAAGACTTCACCATAGATTGTTTCAGCAGATGAAATCTGTGTAAAGAGGAATCAAGATCCGACGATCCCGAATTTCGTCTTTACCGTTATTACATGATATCTAAACATTAGATCGGCTAAAATCATCGTATACAATTCAATGATTTCTATAGTATTCGGCTAAGAAAATTAAAAGGCTTTTTATTTTGGTGAAAGATTTAAGTAATAATGATAATTTTGGTCACGAATCAAACTCGAATTATTAGAAAATATGATCTTTGATGTATGTTGTAGGAGTATAGGTATCGTTATTTTTACATAACAAGTTTTTGCCGTATGACTATACGTTTTTTACGTACCTATTAAAA
>Ga0209092_10002919_pt1 | contig 15290 bp, 14 predicted proteins | sample FraStrMetagenome_FD_187446 | JGI IMG/M metagenome (GOLD analysis project Ga0209092, IMG submission 187446) | Marine eukaryotic phytoplankton communities from Arctic Ocean - Fram Strait ARC3M Metagenome (SPAdes) (version 2) | ecosystem: Environmental > Aquatic > Marine > Oceanic | place: Fram...
TTTTGGTTTTAGTTTTTTTTCTATATATATATACTTTTTGAAATATAAAGAACGTCCAAGAGCTCAGTTAACTGAGTTGAAGGACAGAAACAATGTTATCGAGAAATATTGATGTGAGCCTGAAGATCCATCCTACATCTCGTTTTATTTTTTATTCTTACTACACTCTGCCCCGCGATCCCGACCCCCTCTTTGGCATTCAAGGGGGGTCCCTAAGAATATTATTGATTTAGATTAGTTACTTAGAGAGTACTACAATAAGATAGGAAAGAAAAAACCCTCTTCAGAGGAGTGGTACATGTAGTTTTAGGAGCGTGAGAAAAATGAAAATATAAATGCACGTCTTCCTATTCAGTAAACAACGGCAACTTCCGATACCGTTACTTTGCTACAACTTTCATCAAGTTAATTGAGGCTTTTAAGCTTCAATCCCTCGACGGTGATGGACAATGAGTACCCATCAAGAACAATTATTCATTCCAACTTTTTGATTTGATTTTACTTTCAAGTACAATTTCTTAGTCATTTACAGGACTTTTCCAGAGGTTTAAAACCTATTGTAACACATGAATTCCTTGAACAGTAAGCGCCATGCTACCACACATCAACCTAAAAAGGTTTAGGTTAAGAGAATAGATTTCAAAACTGACGAGGGCCATGCAGCAGCTGAAAAACAAGTCCAAGTAAGATTTTTCGTGGATTATCGATTAAAATCACAGGTTCCCCTGAAGATCTCTTGAGACGGCCTTACGCTTTAGGTTTGAAGTTTGCACTCATATTATCCTTTATTCAGTTTATAGTTCAGATACTGGGGTATCTAATCCCATTTACTTTAAAACTTTAGATTTTTAATTAAACTTGCACCCTTTAGTTTACTAAGATCTCACAAACAAATTTTTATTCTACCTTAAAATCTGATTTATGAAGGGGGATCACAATAAAAATCAAAAATCTTTAAATGAAATCTAAAAAACTAGGTTAGATATTCTTTACTTACGTTTTACCACGTCTGCTGGCACGTAGATTAGACGAACCTTAATTATTTTCCTATATCAGACTTTAATCTATTGTATAAAAGTTTGTCACTGCAGTTGATCTATCATTGTTTCAGTTTATACCTGATTTTTATTTTGAGTTTTCAGCTTAAGTTCTTTATAAATTTTCTTAAGGCTTCATTCACTTTAGATCATTGAATTACGAACTACTACTCAGTTGTTTAATAATTAACCTTGCATGAGTATCTAAAAGAAAAGCCTTTTACTTACAGGCGAATATAATCAGATTTATCTGGATTTGAACCAAAAATTTTTAGGTTTGAAGCCTGAATATTTTACTTAAATTATAAATCTTTTCCCCTGCAGGAATTGAACATGCTCAATTAGGGTATGAACCTAATATGCTACCTTTACATTAAGAGGATGGGACATTTTAAGAAAATAAAATTCCTTTCGTACTAACTATTTCATTTCCTTTAACTAAAGATAGAAACCCTCCTGTCTTTCGACGGAGTGAACTCAAATCATGTAGGATTTTATTGGATGAACAATCCAACCTTTTTAGACTGCTGTACCTAAAGGATATCCCAATTCAACATCGAGGTCGCAAACCCAAAGCTGGATTTAAACTCTCTCTTTGGATAACGCTGTTATCCCCAAAGTACCTTTTATCAACTAATGATTTGCCTTTTAAGAAACAAATAGGTCACTATCTTATTAAAATCGTTAAGAATTTAGACTAAACGAAATAAAAAAGAAGACTTCTTTTTATTAAATTTACTTTCGTTAAATTAGAAAGCTGCCGCCCCAGCCAAACTACCTAAAATTCTTTAAAGTCCTTATATTAAGTTAAAAGAGAGAATTCTAATAGTAAAGGTTTATGGGGTCTTCTCGTCTAATAGTTTAATAATAGTATCTTAACTATTTTTCCAAATTCTAAAAAACAAAAAGAGAGACAGCTAAAGAATCGTTTCACCTTTCCTTCCAGACACCAATTAAATGCCAAATTATTATGCTACATTACCACCCTCACGCTAAGGCGTGTGTTTACCGATAGTTTATTTTTTAATCTATCAGCACTGACCAGGTCCCACACTTTAAATTTATATAGAGCTATGTTTTTGCTAAACAGTCGTTCTTTATTTTTGCCGAGTTCCTTACTTCTTGTTTAATAAGTATAAATCTGGAAATACTACATTCTATTCTTGATTAGGTAAATTAGATTTTATTTTTTCCAGTTTACTATATTAATTTTCACATTATCCTTTGATATTTTCATAGGCTAGATACTAACTAAGAGGGATTGGGAAGTGTTAAAAAATAATTTTTAATTTAGGATTTTAAAGAGATGAACTAAAACGTTTACTTTAATACAAGGCTGTTTGTAAGCCCGTCTTTTATCTTATTAACAAAACTTACAGTTTCCGAATCTTCTCTTTATATTTTATTGAGAAACTACATTATCATAGCTCCTCTCAAGTGAATTACTCTTTACTTAGACAAATTTCTCTAGCAACCAGCTATTTCCATTTTCGATTAGTGTTTCGCCGCTACTAAAAAATCATTTTTAATTTTTTCAACAATTACATTTATTTTCTTTAATTTTTTAGTAGATCAAATGGTTTCGGGTTTAACCGACTTAGATTTATTTCTTGCCGGAATATATTTGGTGAAATCCTTATACAAAAGGTATTTTCACAGAAATTAATAGAATCGTTTTTAAGTTTCCTTCACAGTACTTACTTTAAACAATATTGGTGTTTGATCAAAAACAAAAGGTTTTAACACTCCAAGAAAAATTTCAATCATCTTTACTCTTTTAACTTTTACTAAAATATTTTTGTTAACAAGCATAAATCTCTTTAAAGATATCATTTCTTTGACTTACATTGTTTATAATATCCCATTCTATATCAAAAAAGTCATTTAATTTTAATATTTTGCTTATTATTTTTTTTGAAGGTTCATTAATACCTTCAGCCCCAGATAAAATAGTTTCTGAAGTCGGAGACGATGTAGAAATAACTTTAGAAGAAAACTGATGGACTAAGATAAAAAAAATTGCTAAAACAACAATAGAAATAGAAAAAAAAAATGAATAGGAAAAGATGTCAAGTTGAGGCATTTATTTGATTAGTCCCATTCCAATCCTCCCTTAACTCATTCATAATAAAGACCGACTACAAGAATTATAAAAAATAAAAAAGCAATTAAATTACCAATCGAAGAAATATTAAGAATCGAATAAGACCAAGGAAACAAAAGAATTATTTCTAAATCGAATACAAGGAAAAGAATTGCGATGATAAAGAACTTTATTGAAAAAGGCTTTCCCGGTTGATAAATTGGACTAAATCCACATTCATATACAGATGATTTTTCTTTATCAGGAATTCTTTCAGACAAAAGAAAGGAGGCAACAGGGATCACCAAAGAGAGAACAGTAACCAAGACCAAAAATAGAAGAAAAGAAATAACAAATGAAGACATTTAAGATATTACAATTAATATAAGAAAAATTGTTAAGAAAGAAATATAGTTATAAATTAATCCACCATGATAAAAGGTCATTTTAGTCGTTCAATCAATTAAAACCTCAGATATTCTCCAAGGTCCAACCATTTCAATCATTTGCCTATCTATTTTATGATAAAAAAATTCTCCTAGATCAAGAACAGGTCTTGAAAAAAAATAGTGAACAATAAAATCGTAAGACCATGCTGACCTCAAATAACTCGTTATAGAGTTGAAAAAAGAGAGCCTTGAAGATTTAAAGGACATTATTCCAGGATTTGATGGTATTAAAAATTGTTTAGAAGATATAATAAAATAGACTAAGGATATTGTTAAAGCACCTGCCAAAGAAAACAATAAAGGAAGTTGTTTAGAAAACGAATTAATCATGGGGATTGAATCTGTTTTAAAAAAATTTATTGATAAAAACCCAATTACAATTGAAAAAATAGAGAGAACAACTATACTAATATTAAGTTCTATTCCGCTTTCGGTGGAAAGTCTTTCTGTAATAAAACTTCCTTTTCTCTTGTGAATCATCCCAGCCACTATTAATCTAAATGAGTAAAAAGCAGTAAAACAAGCTGCCAGAAGTCCAAGTCAGTAGGCAGAACTTAATACCGTGCTTACATTTGAAAGTTCAATAATTGTATCTTTAGAATAAAACCCAGTAAGAAAGGGTAACCCCATTAACGAAAGGGACCCTACTATCGTACAAATAAATGCTATAGGGCTTGATAAGTTTAAAAGACTTCCTTTCCTAAAATCTTGTTCATCCATCAATGCATGAATTATTGAACCTGCACTTAGGAATAACAAGGCTTTAAAAAAAGCATGATTGAATAAATGAAATAAACTCAGAGAAAACTCCCCCAATCCACAAACAAGAGCCATATAACCTAGTTGACTACAAGTTGAATATGCAATAACTTTTTTAAAATCGTTTTGGACTAAACCAACCGATGCTGCAAAAACAGCAGTCAGACTCCCTAGTATTAAAATAATGAGTAGTGAGGTTTTCGATGAGCTAAATATAAAGGAACACCTGATTACTAGAAAAATCCCTGCAGTCACCATAGTTGCAGCGTGAATTAATGCCGAAACAGGAGTCGGTCCCTCCATAGCATCAGGAAGCCAACTATGGAGACCAAATTGGGCAGATTTTCCTGTTACTGCGACAATTAGAAATAAAGAAATTAAAAAACACCCTTCATGGTTATTAGAAAAATAGTTAGCCATGTCTTGAAAACAAATAGATCCTACTATATTCCACAATAAAATTGTAGCGAGAATAAAACCTAGATCACCGAACCTATTTACTAATATAGCTTTTAACGCTGACTTAACAGCTGAATTTCTTGAATTTCAGTAACTAACTAAAAGATATGAACATAGTCCAACTCCTTCTCAACCAACAAAAAGTTGGATTAAATTAGAACTTGAAACAAGAATCAACATTAAAAAGGTGAAAAAAGATAAATAAGATAAGAATCTACTTAAGTGAGGATCTCCTTCCATATATGACCTTGAGTAATAATGAACTAGAGTTGATATGCTTAGTACAACCACCAACATAATAGCTGTAAGATTGTCGTTAGTTATAGAGAAATAAATATCTTTAACACCAAACTCAGCCCATGAATATAACGGGAAATATGTGGAGCTACTCTCCAATACAATAAACGAAAAATTTACTCAAGATAAAAGAAGAGCAGCTAAGAAAAAAAGTGAAGAGACATTTTCAGACCCTGACGTACCTAGTTTTCTGGAAAATAATATATTGGTTAAAAAACTAAAAAGTGTTAAAAATAATATTAATAAAATCATTTAGCAAATATTAGTGCCCCGATCATTGGGACTAGTAGGACCAATGCCGAACCTATTACCAAGTAACCTAAATTATTGTATAAAATTTCCCCCAGTTCCTTAAAATCATGGTTTGAATTAGGTTCAAAAGAGTTAATAATGGTAAAATTTGAAGAGTAAAATTCAGAAAAAAGAAACAATAAAAGGGTTGAAAACAAAATAAATGGAAAAAGACCTAATGATAAAGAGTTTGAACTAACTTTACTCACATCAACCATCATTATCGAAAAAACAAATAAGATGGCTATGGCCCCTACATAAATTATCATCACTAAAATAGCTATCGTGGTCAAATTGATAGCAAGAAGAAAAAGAGAAGAAAGTATAAAAGAAAAAGTTAACCAGAATACTGAATGTATTAGGTTAATAGAAAGAGAACACATTATAACGGAAAATGTAATTCCTAGGCTAAAAATTAAATAAATTATTTCCATGAAAATTTTAAGAGCTTAAAGCGATTATTTCTAAAATGTTGACGTTTATTGTATTAATGAAGTTGAACGCGAATAACCCTATTATTCATGCTAAAAAAGACAAAATAAAAAGAGAAAAGAACTCTCCTTTTAGAACGTCCCTTCCTCCAATATTAACTCTGTTAGAGGCCCCAAAAAAGATTGAATTAAACAAATTTACAGAGTAGATCGCTCCAAAAACTATACTCAATAAAATAAATATAGTTAATCATAGACCATTCTTTGAACTTAATGAGGCATTGAAAGCCAAAAGTTCCCCTCAAAAATTCAATGACCCAGGAATAGATATGTTTGCCAAAGTTAATACAAGAAAGATTGACCCTAATATAGGCATAGAAGAAATAAGACCTTTGTAAAATCTAATTATTCTGGAGTGAAATCTGTCATAGACTACGGTTGCAGATATGAATAGACCTGAACTAACAAAACCATGAGCAACCATTAAAATTATACTTGCTGAAAATCCCTCTATCGTATTGGAAAATAGACCCAAAGTAACAAATCCCATATGAGAAACCGAAGAATATGCAATTAACCTTTTTATATCTGTTTGCTTGATAGTTAATATACTTGCATAGATAATACCAACTATAGATAGCATCAAGACCATAGGAGTAATAAAAAATAATCCTTCAGAAAGTAACGGAAGAAAAAATCTATAAAATCCATACCCTCCTAACTTTAGAAGGATTCCCGCTAAAAGTACTGAACCTGAGACGGGCGCTTCTACGTGTGCTTGGGGCAATCATATATGAACAGGGAACATTGGAACCTTAATAGCTAAACTTAAAAAAAATGCCAAAGAGAATCATATTTGGTATTCTACAGAGATAAAAGAAAGAAGTAGTGATGAAGTTGAACCTACCTGACCATAAATTTTAAAGATTGATAAAAGCATAAAGAGAGAACCAAATAAAGTGTAGAAGAAGAAGTAGTAAGAAGCTTTATACCTTTCTTTTCTAGCTCCTCATATACTTATTACAAGAAAAATTGGCACTAAAATTGCCTCAAAACAAATATAAAATAAAAGTAAGTCCATACAAACAAAGACTCCAATTAGCAAAATATTCGTAGCCATAAGGCACAAATAAAATTCTTTTTTCAAGAATTTTATTGTTTCTCAACTGATTATTATACAAATTACAACTAATAAGTTGGACAGAAAAATAAAGAAAAATGACACGTAATCGACGTGTAAAAGTAAAGAACCTCATTCAAAGAGCAATCAATCACCCTTAAATTTCTTGAATAAAGTTACGATTGGGTGTAATCCTGCACTCCACTGATTTTGGAGAAGAAAGAAGTTAGATACTAGAACTAAACAACTTCACTGTAACGCAACTTTAGTTATTTGATCTGAGAATCTTGAACTTAGTAATATGTGAAGGAACCCCAGAGAGGGGAATAAAAAAATTAAGTAAATAGACATTTGATTTGGCTAGATTAAAAAAAGAACTGCTGTTAAAATTATAAAGAATAAGCTTGAAGGCAAATAAGATTTTCATATCAAGTGCATTAATTGGTCATATCTAAATCTAGGAAAAGAAGTTCTTATTCAAATAAAAAACATTACGATAAAACTTGCTTTAAGGGATAAATTCATAAAAGCGGAAAGATTTCCTATTCATCCCCCCAGGAAAAGGATAGAAAAAATAAAACCAGTAAAAATAATATGAGCGTACTCCGCCAAAAAAAACAAGGCAAAAGTCATCCCCGGGTATTCAATATTGAACCCTGATACTAATTCACTTTCTCCTTCTGTTAAATCAAAAGGGGCCCTGTTTGTTTCTGCAACCCCAGAAACTAAATACATAAACCCTGCAGGCAGTAAAGGCACTAATAACCACCCAAAAATAATTTGAGAATTGATTATTTCTAGAAAGTCTACAGAGTTTGATAGGATAATTAGACCCATCAGGATAAGTCCCAGAGAAACTTCGTAACTTATCATTTGAGCTGCTGCTCTCAAAGACCCTATAAAGGCGTACTTAGAATTACTTCCCCATCCTGACATTAATATAGCATATACACCTATAGAACCAAGGGCTAAAACAATAACTAGGCTCATAAAGTTATCTGTGAAAAAATTTTGATTTCCTAAAGGTAATATACACCAAACAAGTAGGCCTAGAATCAAAGCCAAAACTGGAGAAAAGAGGTAGATAACTAAGCTGACATGATTTGGAATAATAGTTTCTTTCATAAATAATTTAGCACCGTCAGCCAAAGGTTGAAGTAGGCCATACAACCCTACAATGTTAGGCCCCTTCCTGTTTTGGGAGTAACCCAAAAATTTCCTCTCAGCAAGGGTTAGATATGCCACTGCTATTAAAACAGGAACAACTATCAGAAGTATTTTAGTTAATTCCAGCAAAACCAAAATTAGATAATTGGAAAATGAACTCATTTGGCTTAATTTTTTAAAAGGCTTAAATTCTTGGATGAAATAGAACCTCTCATTTTATAAAAAAAGATTATTATACTTAATCCCAGAGCAGATTCAGCTGCTGCAATAACTGTTATTAAAACTGCTATTATAACTCCTCCAAGATCATTCAAAATTAAAACTGATATTGAAAAGTTTAGAAGAATGGATAGGAGACATATTTCTAAACTTAAAAGCACCTGAATCAAATTATTTCTGTTTATAATTAAAGAGGAGACACCAATCAAGAAAGTTATTAGAGGAAATTTAATTACTCATAAAATCATTTAGAATAAACTGAGATCATAAGAATAGGATTGAAGGATTTAAGAATAAAAAAATAGTGAAGAATATACTAAAGGAAAGAAAAATGGAAGAACCTTCGATTAAATTTTTCTTAAGAAAAATCATTTCTCAAGAAAAGTATAATTCTTTACTCTCTGACATAATTATTTTAAACAACCTAAGATAATAGAATGAAGAGATCATAATAAAAAATAAGATTATTAAAATAAGAAATATGTTTGAGGATAGCTTTAGTGAGTTGATAAGTACAATTAATTTAGAAATAAATCCAGAGAGGGGTGGAAATCCTAGTAAGGATAATATTAGAATCCCAAAAATTATTCCTTTAGCCCAAGAATTACTAAAATAGTTTCCAAACTCTACAAGAAGAGATTTTCCCCTCTCAGAACTTAGGATTAGAACCGAAATTGAAGTTAATAGATATATTGAAACATAAAATAAACACAAGGAAACATGCTCAGAAGACATACCTAATATAATTAATATAAATCCAAAATGACCTATACCACTAAATCCTAGTAAAGTTTTGAGGTTAGACTGATTGAGTCCTCCAATTGAACCTACAATTATACTCAAAACCCCCAAAAAAAATAATATTCCTGAGTTTTTAGGTAAAGAGATTAAAACATAAAGTAATGTAACCTTAGGAACTACTGAAATCAATGACAAACCTTGTCAAGACAAACCTTTATATACTTCTGGTATTCAGACGTGTAACGGAGAAATTCCTATTTTAAGTAAAAGTGGTGAAGAGAGAAAAATTCAATAGTAATTCAAAGATTCAGTAACTAAACCAGCACTCAACGAACCCGACCCAGAAAATTGTAAAGCTTGGAAGATCCCGACAAGAAATATTATACCCCCAAAAGCTGATATTACAAAATATTTAATTATAGCCTCTATGTTCTCTATTTTATTATCATTATCAAAAAAAAGAAGAAGAATTAAAGAAAATGATTGGCACTCCATTGCTAACCATATTGAAATGAGATGCTTAGAAGAAATAAGTCAAATGGAGCTACATAAAAATATTATCAAAAGAATTAATTTACTGGAATCCAATACCTTGGATATTCTTCGAATCTCATTGGTCAAAATTATAACGAAAATAGTTTTAAATAATTCTACCGAAAAGTAGACTAATATTATTGAAGATAAATAGAAGTAAAACATTAAAATTTTAACATCCCCATCAGTATATGCAGACGAAGAGAAATAGTCAAACAACATCAACAAAGTGTCAATATCAGGCCGAAGCTTCAAACCCAAAATGATGGTTGAAAGTAAAATGGTAGTCAACTAATCTAGTTCAACTAACAATTAGCAATATTGTTCCTACCAAAACGTGAAGCCCGTGAAATCCTGTTGCTACAAAAAACGTTGATCCGAAACAACTATCACTAATTGAGAATGGACAATAATAGTACTCAAGTCCTTGAACTAGTGTAAAGAAGGCACCAAGAAATATCGTAATACCCAGAGACTTGATAGCCTGCTCTCTATATTGTTGTGATAGATTCCAAGACAAAGGGGACTCTTGGTCGTCTCCCCCAGAAACTATTGAATGGTGGGCCCAAGTTACTGTAGCTCCAGATCCTAATAAAATCGCGGTGTTTAAAAGTGGGACAGCAAATGGATTTACGGCTTCTATACCTACAGGAGGTCATTGGCAACCTAGCTCTATAGAAGGTGAAAGTGATGAGTGAAAAAAAGCCCAGAAAAAACTGAAAAAGAAACAAATTTCGGAAACAATGAAGAGAATCATTCCCATTTTTAATCCTTTGATAACTTTTAAAGTGTGAATTCCTTGAAAAGTAGCTTCCCTGACTATATCTCTAAATCAAGCTGTCATCGATGTGAATAAAAGTATTAAACCAAATATCAACATAAACAAGTAAGAATAGTGAAAATAAATAACAGCTCCTAAAGTTGTTGCGAAAGCACCTCAACAAAGAGTATAGGGTCAAGGTGAAAAGTCGACTAAGTGAAATGGATGATAAGATGAACTCATTTATTTTAGTTAGTGGCTGTGATAACCTTCAGAAATATAAATTACTGTAAGTAGAACGAAAACATAAGCTTGAATGAATGCTACTGCAAACTCTAAAACAATTACAAACATTAAAATAGAACCAGGGAGAACTGTAAAAACGAATCAGGATGAAAGTAAAATATTTAATCCGAAAGTAGAAAAAATCGCTAAAAGTAGGTGACCTGCAGTTATATTAGCAGCTAGACGAACACCCAAAGAAATTATTTTAGCAAGATGACTGACAGTTTCTATAATGACAAGAAAGGGAGCTAGTCCAATAGGAGCTCCAGCAGGAGTAAATACAGCAAAATATTCATCTTTAAAGTTCAGGATAGCGTGAATAGTGGCGCCAATAATTATTGTTAGAGACAAACCTATGGTGACTGAAATATGAACAGTAGGTGAGAAAGTGTATGGGATTAAACCAAGTACATTCACTAATAGAATAAAAGAGAATAAAGAAAAAACAAGAGTAAAGTAACCTGAAGAAATTTCCTCGGTTTTAATAGTTTGCTTAACTTCGTCTCTAAATACTGTTTTTACGGTTTTGAACATTAGTTCAAATACGTTTCTTGGAATTAATGAAACAGATGGCTTAAAGATTCAATAAAGAGATAGAGACAGTAAAAGAACTATAGTTAAGTTAGCAGCCATAAACTGGCTAGAGCAAAGGCTTACGAAAAATTGATTGAAATAAGATGAAATCATTTAATTTTATTATGGTCAAATAAGAGATAATTTTCTAATACCCCAGTTAGAGGGGTTAGGATTATGAAATATGAAAAATATAATACACTTGAAATTCTACTTAGAATAACATAAGGGTCTTCAACGGGCTTGGCACCTAGCCAAGTTAAAAAGAGAAAATTTGAAATAAAAATCCAAAATAACATCTTTGCGAAAGGCCTATACGTACAAGACTTTAATTTACTGGTGTGAAAGGCGGGGAGAAATAAAACAATTACAAGGCTGGCAACAAGTGCTAAAAGACCTCCTAATTTATTTGGGATGGCTCTTAAGATTGCGTAGGCAAAAAGAAAATATCATTCTGGGACTATATGAATAGGAGTCACGAGAGGATTGGAGGCTATAAAATTTTCAGCGTCACCAAGATAGTTAGGGTAGAAAAACACGAAGAAACTGAACAAAATTCCTAAAAGAAAGAATCCATATAGGTCTTTAACTATAAAATATGGATGGAAAGAGACTTTATCAGAATCATTGCCTGTCCCGTTAGGGTTGTTCGAACCCTGTTCATGTAGAATTATTAAATGAACGATTACCAAGGCTGCGATAATAAAAGGAAATAGGTAATGGAAGGAAAAAAATCTGGTTAAGGTTGCATTACCAACCGAGAATCCCCCTCATAATCAGAATACGATTGAATCTCCAACGTAAGGTATAGCTGAGAAGAAGTTTGTTATTACTGTTGCACCTCAAAAAGACATTTGGCCCCAAGGAAGAACATATCCTAAAAAGGCGGTTGCCATCATTAGGACGAATAATAGAAGACCAGATGCTCATAATTTAGTCCTTAAGTAGCTTCCATAGTAGAATCCTCTAGCAATATGCATATAAACACACAAAAAGAACATAGAGGCTCCATTAGCGTGAATTAACCTTATTGCTCATCCATAATTTACATCTCTCATTATATGGACTACGGTTTTGAACGCAAGAGAGGCATCTGAACAATAATGCATAGCCAGAAAAATTCCTGTTATTATCTGAACGACTAAACACAGACCTAAAAGAGACCCGAAGTTTCACATGTAAGACAAGGCAACTGGGGAAGGTAAACTAATTACTAAGTCATTAATTATTTTGAAAATTGGATTTGATTTTCTTAAGGGCATTTATCTATTTGAACATAAAGTAAACTTAACTATTAACTTTATAAGCTTCAGGAATTTCATTATGAGAATGAACAGCAGGAGGGCTATTTTGGATTGCCCATTCAGTTGTAGCATAATAAGGATTTTCAGCTGAAAATCCTTTCCATAATTCTTCTCTTTCAAAAGCCTCATAAATTACATAAAGGAATATCACTAAAGCAACTAAAGAGATTATAGATCCGACTGAGCTTATAAGGTTTCACGACGCGAGGGCATCTGGATAATCAGCAATTCTTCTTGGCATGCCTGCTAACCCTAGGAAATGTTGAGGGAAAAAAGTTAGATTAACTCCAATAAACATTACCCAAAAGTGAAGACGACCGTAGAATTCGTTGTAAGTAAACCCTGACATTTTACCAAATCAGTAGTAGAACCCTGCAAAAACTCCAAAAACAGCTCCCATCGATAAAACATAGTGAAAATGAGCAACGACATAATAAGTATCGTGAAGAGCTATATCTAATGATCCATTACTTAGAACTACTCCTGTTAAACCACCAAGAGTGAACAAAAATATAAAACCTAGTGACCATAACATGGGAGTAGAGTAAGTAATGTGACCTCCTCACATTGTGGCTATCCAGCTGAATATTTTTATTCCCGTAGGAACTGCAATTATCATAGTTGCACTTGTAAAGTAAGCTCTAGTATCTACATCCATGCCTACGGTATACATGTGATGAGCTCACACAATAAATCCTAGAAGACCTATGGATAGCATTGCATAAACCATTCCATAGTAACCAAAAATTCTTGATTTACCCGAAAATACTGGAATTATCTGAGATACTATTCCAAAAGCAGGTATTATAAGAATATAAACTTCAGGGTGCCCAAAAAACCAAAATAAATGTTGGTATAAAATTGGATCTCCTCCACCTGCAGGATCGAAAAAAGTTGTGTTAAAATTTCTATCAGTTAAAAGCATGGTTATTGCCCCAGCTAAAACAGGGAGAGAAAGTAATAATAAAACGACGGTAATAAAAACAGCCCATACAAAGAGACTTAGGTTAAATCACCCCATATTGGGGGTTCTCATATTGACTACAGTGATCATGAAGTTTATAGCACCCATAATTGAACTAGCGCCAGCTAAATGAAGAGAAAAGATCGCCATATCAACTGAAGGACCTGAGTGAGCAATTCCACTTGATAGTGGTGGATATACGGTCCACCCAGTCCCTGCTCCGGTTCCACTAATTGTTGATCCTATTAACATTAATAAAGCGGGGGGAAGTAGTCAAAAACTTAGGTTATTCATTCTTGGAAAAGCCATGTCCGGTGCTCCAATCATTAACGGTACAAATCAATTTCCGTAACCACCAATAAGAATCGGCATTACCATAAAAAAGATCATAGTTAATGCATGACCCGTGACGACAACATTATAAACTTGGTCGTCACCAATCATAGAACCAGGGTTAGAGAGTTCAAGCCTTATAATAACTGAGAGGGCAGTACCAATCATTCCTCCAAAACCTCCAAAAATTAGATATAGAGTTCCTATATCTTTGTGGTTTGTACTAAATAATCATCTTTGGTTGAACAACGATAAGTAGTTGTTTGAAATCATTTAAATTAGGAAAATGAGAGAATCCATTTGGCGAATAAGTTCATTGAAACAGATTCAACGGATATTGGCATAAAGCTATGCTCTGATCCACAAATTTCTGAACATGCACCTAAAAATAACCCCGGCCTATTAGTTGTGAATGAGGTTTGGTTTAGCCTACCAGGTAGTGAATCGACTTTAACACCTAAAGATGGTACGGCTCAACAATGAATAACATCATTAGAAGTTGTTAAAACTTTTACATTAGAGTTAACTGGAACAACTACTCTATTATCTACCTCTCTAAGTCTGATGTCTCCTTCTTTTAAATCTTGAGTAGAGACCATGTAGGATTGAAACTCTATCTCGTAATCGGCATAATCTCCGTATTCATAACTTCAATACCATTGATTACCTATTGCTTTTATCGAAACCGAAGGTTCAATAACCTCATCCATTACATATAATAAATGAAGAGAGGGGAACGCAATAAATAAAAGTATTATCGCCGGAATTATTGTCCAAATTAACTCTAATTTAGGATGATCAGTAAGATTTCTTGAGTACAGATCACCTAAAAATGATTGAATCATTAAATATGTTACCGCTATTAAAACAGCGATTAAGATCATCATTATATAATTGTGAAAATTATTTATAACCTCTGAAATATTGTTTGCTGGATTTTGATGGAAAATTTGATTTGGTTCTATGATATCTAAGAAGTAATTAATTAAAAAATCAAAAAGTTGGAATGAATAATTGTTCTTGATGGGTACTCATTGTCCATCACCGTCGAGGGATTGAAGCTTAAAAGCCTCAATTAACTTGATGAAAGTTGTAGCAAAGTAACGGTATCGGAAGTTGCCGTTGTTTACTGAATAGGAAGACGTGCATTTATATTTTCATTTTTCTCACGCTCCTAAAACTACATGTACCACTCCTCTGAAGAGGGTTTTTTCTTTCCTATCTTATTGTAGTACTCTCTAAGTAACTAATCTAAATCAATAATATTCTTAGGGACCCCCCTTGAATGCCAAAGAGGGGGTCGGGATCGCGGGGCAGAGTGTAGTAAGAATAAAAAATAAAACGAGATGTAGGATGGATCTTCAGGCTCACATCAATATTTCTCGATAACATTGTTTCTGTCCTTCAACTCAGTTAACTGAGCTCTTGGACGTTCTTTATATTTCAAAAAGTATATATATATAGAAAAAAAACTAAAACCAAAA